>Ga0209373_10004496_pt1 | contig 11989 bp, 10 predicted proteins | sample Higcelweek5metaG_FD_187173 | JGI IMG/M metagenome (GOLD analysis project Ga0209373, IMG submission 187173) | Freshwater pond sediment microbial communities from the University of Edinburgh, under environmental carbon perturbations - High... | ecosystem: Environmental > Aquatic > Freshwater >... | reverse complement strand
ACAATTAATGATTTAGATATTAAGAATATTGAATATTATTATGATAAATATTATTTAATTCAAACAGAACAAGCTCAAAACATATATGATCCATTCTATAATAAAGAAGCTGTTAAAATTAAAAAAATTTCTTATATGTTTGATATTATAGAAAAAGAAGAAAATTAATTTCTTCTTTTATTTTTTGTTTAAATCAAAACCTCTAAGTTCTAATTTAATTATTATTTGTTTTATTTCTGATGGAGTTAAATTAAGTTCTTTTAAAGATGTTCTCTTTAATTTAACTAAGTCATTAATTAAGACAATATCAAAACTTTTTAATTTTTCAATTATACCTTTATCAATTTCTATTTTGCTAATTGATTCATTTAAATCTATATTCATATTGCCTCCTATTTTTTAACTGCTGCTTCTACTTTTTCAGAAACATATTTTTTAGTATCTTCATAACTAAGACCTAAAGCTACACTAAATTCATTATATAAAATTTGTTCAGCTTTTTTAAAATAATTGATATCTTTATCTCCTATTTTTTTACCAGCTATTCTTCTTTCTTCATTTCTTGCAAAAGTTGTTTTAATTATTTTAATTAAATCAAGATGATCATCCGTACTAAGTAAAATTTTATATTCTCTTTCAATCATTCTGTCTTCATTTTCAATAAGTGAAATTTCTGGTATTTTTTTTATTATTTCTTCTACTTGTTGCTTAGTAATAACTTCTCTTAAAAATCCACTTTTATTATCAACAGGTATAGAAACTGTTAGAGATTTATCTTTAACAGGAGCTAGAATATAATAATCAAAATTCATAGTTTCATTTTTTTTAATATCTTTTAACTCACATAAATCGCTTTTATAAATTAAAAAATCTCCGATTTTAAACATTTACTCATCCCCTAACTTTTAAATTACTTGTTTTAATAAAAAAACAAGTTGCTTGCAACAGGACTTACGCCATTTAAGCTACTCGTTGTAATACTATTATACCAAAAAAAAGGCATTTCTCCTAATTTTAATTTAAAACAAAAAAAAGCTTTTAAAAGCTTTTTATTCTAAGTCATATCTACTTAATATTTGAGCTGGTGTTTTCTTAATTATATGCACCACTGGTAATAAACCAATAAATATATTAAACACATAAATTAAGATTAATGAAATAAATATTACTTCACTATTTAACATAAAACTATTAGCAAAAGAATTAAGTTTTAATAATTGACTTATTACATAATACATAAATATAAATCCTAGTAAACTAGCAGTTGTTGTAATAGCTAGTATTTCTCCTAAGAACATTTTATATATATCTGATTTTTTAACTCCAATAGCTCTTAGTATTCCTATTTCTTTAATTCTAGATAAGAATGATGATCTTATTATTAAATATATTTCTATTAAAGAAATACCTAATATTATTAAAGAGAAAGTTATTGAAGAAACTATTGTATTTTTAGATGATGCTAAATAAGTTTTTTTAGCATTATCATATGTTGAAACAATATTTTTATCCATATCTCTAAAATAAGAAATAACTAAATCTTTATCTTTAGGATAAATAGAAATATTTTTAGTAGTACTTATAACATAATATTTAATTGTATTATTTGATACTAGTTTTATATCCATAGATTCAGGACTATGATAATACCCTACTACTTTTAATTTAACACCATTTACTTTATAATCAATTGTTTTATTTATTGGACTAGATTCTTTATAAGATTCTGGTAAAATAACTTCATAATCATTAACTGGTAATGAACCACTTTTTAAAATTATTTTATTTATTACTAAATTATAATCCAATATTTCAGTTCCAGTATCACCTATCATATAATCTTTTGTAGCATTCGCTAGTATATTAATAAAATTAGATTTATCTAAATATATTGAAGGACTCTTCAAATCAGTTAATCCTACTATTTTAAAATCACTCATATTATTTATATTAATTATTTTATTTAATATATCTTTATAAGTAATTAATCCAACATTTTTTGATTGAGCATCACTATTAATTAAATTAATTACTGCTTTTTTATCAACTACTACTTCATATGGATTAGTAGGCATAGTACCCATTATTAAGTCAGAACTAGTTATAGTATCTATACTAGTTAATGAACCTGATAATCTTAAAGAATAATTAGAAGTTTGATAATAGTTTTTAAAATTTAAACTAAAATCTACTATTGAATCTCCTGGCATTATATAATTAATATTTTCTAAACTTTCATATGATAAATAATCATTTACATTTACTTTAGAAGAAAGTATTTCTAAGTAACTTTTATTAGATTTTACAAAGTTTTCATCTTTAATATTTGTAACTCCAAATATAGAACTTATTGAATATAGAATAAACATACCTGATGCAAAAAATCCTAACAATAAAACTTTTTTAATAAATGTATAATTCATTATTTTTTTAAATCCGTTTGTTATTAAACTAATAGGATTATAAATTGATGAATATTTCATTTTTAATTTAGAATTATCTAACATTTTAGAATCAAAATCATATTCTTCAACAGAAGACTTTGATATTTTTTTATAATGTTCATCTATTAATTCGAAACTAGAATCTTCATCAACTATTTCAAGTTTTAAATTGTCTTTAGTTTCAATATAAATGTTACCATTAACTACTGCTATGTTTAATGATATTGCTTCTTCAGAATTAGTATAATAGTTAATATTTAAATTATCTTTTTTAATTTTAATATTTTTTTTAAGATCTTTTAAATATATTTTATTATCCATTCTATAATCTAGATCATTTAAATGTTCATTTTTATAATCTTCTACTACTGAACCATCTTTTATATTAATAATTCTAGAAGCATAAAATTCTGCTAAATCTTTTTCATGAGTTACTAATATAACTAATCTATCTTTAGAAATAGCTTTAATTATATTCATAATTGCTATAGAATTTTTGCTATCTAAATTACCAGTTGGTTCATCAGCTATTATAATACTTGGATTTTTTACAATAGCGCGAGCTATACCTACTCTTTGTCTTTCACCACCTGATAACATACTTGCATATCTATTTCTATATCGATACATTCCAACTTTTTCTAAAACATAATTTACTCTTTTTTTAATTTCTTCTTTATCTTTAATACCATTTATTTTTAAAGAAAGAGCTATATTATCAAATACAGTCATTTTATCTATTAAATGATAATCTTGAAATATATAACCTATATTTAAATTTCTTATTTTATCTGATTTATGAGTAAATCTCTTTGTTATTTTAGAACCATTAATAAATATTTTACCTTTATTAACTTTATCAAGTCCACCAATTGCATTAAGCAAAGTTGTCTTACCACAACCAGATGGACCTAAAAGAGCTACTAAGCCATTATCTTCTAGAGTTAGTGATGTATTATTTATAACATGAATAGAATTTCTTTTACCTTTATTAAAGTATTTATTTACATTCTCTAATGTTATCATACTACACCTCTTCCTTATAAGCTTTCATAGCGGAATTTTTAAATAAATTTGATGAATATCTTCTAGATTCTAAGAAAGATAAAACTATTACCATTACATAAATAATTATATAATCTCTAAACTGAATATACTCAATTAAATTTTTAATATAATCTATTTCTATATATTTATAATTAACTAATAATGCTAAACTTATAAAAATTATATAAGCTATATTAGTTATTAATAAAAGTTCTATATCAAGAAACTTAGTTGTTGTTTTAGAAGATGCGCCTAATATTCTTATTGTAGAAAAATATACATTTCTAGATTTTAATATTAATTTTATTATAAAATATGTTATGAAAAATAATATTAACATCATTATAGATAATAATACAACTTTAGCTATTTTAATAAATATAACTGTTTCACTAACTGAAGATAATGTATCTTTTATATATAAAGTATTAAATCCTGCATTTTGTAAATCACTAATAGTTGTTCTAACATCTTTAACATTTTTTACAAATACAGAGCTTTGAAAATATCCTTTATTAAATAAGCTATTATAATCTTCATTGTTTATAAATATAGCTCCATCATAATCCTCAAATTTAAGAGGCATTACACTAGCAAAGTTATATTTATCATATATCTTAGTTACTGTTAAATTAATACTTTCTTTAAAATATAAATTTGATACATTAACAGACAAATTATAATTAAAACAGTATTCATCTTTGCATAAATATGATAGAGCATCATAAATATATACTTGTCCTCTAGGTACAATAGTACTTGGTACTATTTTATTAGTCATACTATATTTTGATTCAAATTGTGTATTAGATAAAATAAAATTAATCTTACTATAACTTATATAGTTTTCTTTATTTTTTTCTTCTAATATTGCACTATTAAAATAAAATTTTGAATTACTAAAAGCTGTAAAAAGACTTCCTTCTCCCATGTATTTAATACCTACAATTTTAAGAGTTCTATTTTTATTTTCAATTCCCTCTTTATTTTGATAATAAAAGTTTCTTTCAAACATTTGTTCACCATATGTATATATATAGTAATCATCTTTTAAAGCTTCTAATATTACTTCATTTTCATTTTCCGGCATTCTTCCTAAATCAATTTTCCCTTCAAAATCTTTAATATCTAGACCTAGTCCACTAAAATACAACTCTGAATCTGTTACACTAATAGAATTATCAAGTGATACATCGTCATATATTATTTTATCTATATTATTTATTTTTGAAATTTTTAAATAATCATCATTTGTAAAAGGAGTTGAATCAGCTTTTTTAATTACAATTCTCTTATCACTTTTATTTTGAAAAAAAGAATTATAACCCATCATACTACTTTCATATTCACCTTTTTTAAAACTTGAATAAGCACTAGATAATGATAAAATTACAAATAAATAAACAAATAAAATAAGTAAAAATTTAGGAATTATATTAAAAGTATTTCTTACTCCTAATCTTATTTTATTGAAAAAAGAAGTTTCTCTAAATTTGTTTTCTACTACTGTTTTAACTTCTTTATATTTTTTTAAATTAGTATCTTCTATTATTTTACCATCATGCATTACTATTTTTCTAGTAACATACTTTTCTATTTGTTCATAATTATGAGTTACTATAATAACTAATTTAGTTTCAGATATATCACTTAAAAGTTTAACAATACTTTCTGCTGACTTAATATCTAAATTACCCGTTGGTTCATCAGCTAATATAATTGGTGTATCTTTAGCTAGTGCACGAGCTATAGCAACACGTTGTTTTTGTCCACCAGAAAGTTTAGAAACTTTGCTATTTCTATATTTATACATATCTACTTGTTTTAATATATCTAATATTTTTGTTTTAACTTTTCTTTTTTTAAATCCATTAATAAGTAATACTAATTCTACATTTTGATAAACTGTATAACTATTAACTAAATTAAAATTTTGAAAAATATTTCCGATATATTTTTTTCTATATACTTCAAAGTCAGATTCACTATAATGACTTGTTTCCTTAGAATCAATATATAGTTCTCCTTCTTCATAAGAATCTAATCCAGCTAATACATTAAGTAAAGTACTTTTACCACTTCCAGATTCACCTGTAATCGCTACAAATTCACCTAAATTTAATTCTAAATTAACTTTATTAAATCCACTAGTAATTAATCCTTTATTATAATAAAATTTTGATACTTGTTTTAATTTTAACATATATATACTCCTAACTAAATTAATTATATCATTTAATTTATATATATAAAATAATTATTTTTTTAAATATGTAAATAAAAAGAGCCTAAGCTCTTTGTTTATTAATATATGGTTTAAAATTAAATAATATCTTTTTTTTATTATTTGTTTTAAACTTAGGAATATTGATTAATGCAACTCTTTTATCATTTTCATAATCTAAAGCAATTACATAATTCTCAACAACTTCTAAATTAACATCATATAAATGATTGATATATTCTTTATATATTTGAGCAAATTCTAAATTAATATTTTCTATATCTTTAAAATCTTTTCTACACAAATAAAATGAATCATTAAAAACATCTTCAGTTTCTAATTTTTCTAATATAAAAATATCATTTGAAAAAATATCTTTTTTTCTCGTGAGTCCTTCGTCCATTTGTTAGTACTTCCTCCTTGGTAAAAGTATTATATAACAAATTTAGAAATAAATATACTATTTATTATAAGAATCTAAAAAATTATATATATTTAAATCATCATGATATTCTAACACTCCATTTAAATTAACGTTATTTAAACTTTTAAATATATTATTATCTACATCTTTATTAATTAATTTCATTTTTTTTATTAATTCTTTCATTTCTTTTCTTTTACTTGTTCCATCATTTATTAAAGAACATCCTTCTGTAAATCTACAAGCACAATTTATAAAAGTTAATTCATTATAATTTTTCCAAGAATTAATAGCTTCTTCTTTAACTAAATATAAAGGTCTTATTAATTCTAATCCTTCAAAATTATCACTATGTAATTTAGGTAACATAGTTTTTATTTCTCCTGCATAAAACATATTTAATAATGAAGTTTCTATAACATCATCAAAATGATGACCTAGAGCTATTTTATTATAACCTAATTCTTGAGCTTTATTATATAAATATCCTCTTCTCATTTTAGCGCATAAATAGCAAGGACTTTTTGAATCAACAGTTGAAACAACATCAAAGATATTACTATTAAATATTTCAATATCTACATTTAATAATGAAGCATTATCTTTAATATAATTTAAGCTATCTTCACTATATCCTGGATCCATTACTACATATTTTACATCAAATTTAACTTTACTATATTTATGTAATTCTTCTACTAACTTAGCCATTAAAAACGAATCTTTACCACCTGATATACAAACCATTATTTTATCATTTTCATTTATTAATTTATATTCTTTAACAGCTTTTACAAATTTGCTCCAAATATCTTTTCTATATTTTTTAATAATACTTCTTTCAATTTCTTTATACTTTTCCATTATTCACACATCCTTTTATAACATTTATCAAAACCTTTAATGAATTCATTTATTTCTTCTTCAGTTGTTAAATAAGATAAACTAATTCTAAGAGATGATAAAGATGCTGATTTATCTTTTGATATAGCATATACTGATTTTGAAGGAGTTAAAGCCCCACAACAAGCTGCTTTTGTTGATATATATATTTCTTCTTTTTCTAATTCTTTCATAAAATCTAAAGACTTAATTCCTTTAATACTTATATTAATAATACTGTTTACTGAATGAGAACTACTATTTATTGAAACATTTTTATATTTTAAAAAATTATCTATTAATATTTTATTTAATTTATTTATATATATATTTCTTTCATCCATGTTTTTAATAGCTAGATCTAAAGCTTTATCTAAAGCTACTACGGAAGCTAAAACAGGCGTTCCACTTCTATATATAGTGGTACTTTTCCCTCCATTAATAATAGGAGTTAATGTAATACCTGATTTTTTAATAAGCATTCCAAAACCATTCATTCCATAAAATTTATGAGGAGCTATTGTAATTAAATCTACATTTTTAAAATCTATTTTAAATTTTCCAATAGCTTGACTAGCATCTGTATGAAAAAAACAATTAGGATAATTTTTAATTATTTCACCTATTTGTTCAATTGGTTGAACAATTCCAAGTTCACTATCTACTGATGTAATACTAACTAATATAGTATCTTCTCTTATTAAACTTTTTAATTCATCTAAATCTATTAATCCATCTTTTTTAATATTAACTATATCTACATCAAAACCTTGTTCTTTTAAAAGAGTAGCGGGAGCGATAACAGATGTATGTTCTAAAACAGATACTATTATATGTTTTCCTCTATTTTTATATCGATTACAAATTCCTTTAACAGCTAGATTATTTGATTCACTAGCTCCACTTGTATATATAATTTCTTCTTCTTTTATATTTAATAAATGAGCTATATGAGAAGTAGATTTATTTAATAAATTTAAAGCTTCTATACCTAAACTATGTAAAGAATTTGGATTGGCATAATATTTTTTAGTTGTATTATAAAATAAGTCTAGTACTTCTTCATTTACTGGACTATTAGCTGCGTAATCTAAGTAAACCATATTAAAACCTCCAATATTACTTATTATATCATATAATCAATATTTATATTTATTTAAATTTTACAATTTGATATAATAAACTTAGGAGGATATTATGAATAATAAAGTTGTAATAATTGGTTGTGGCAATGTTGGTATGAGCTATGCATATGCACTACTTAACCAAAGAACTAGTGTACAAGAATTAGTTTTAATAGATATTGATAAAAAAAGAATTGAAGGAGAAGTTGATGATTTAAATCATTGTCTTGCTTTTGCTCCTTCTAAAATAAATATTAAAGTCGGAGATTATAGTGATTGTAATAATGCAAATATAGTATGTATTGCTGCAGGAGCTAATCAAAATCCTGGTGAAACAAGAATGGATTTAATAAATAAAAATAGTGTTATATTTAAAGATATAGTTGAAAAAGTTATGACTAGTGGTTTTAATGGTATCTTTTTAATAGCTACTAACCCACTTGATGTAATGACATATTTAACTTGGAAATATTCTAAACTTCCAGCTAATAGAATAATAGGTTCTGGAACTAGTTTAGATACATCTAGACTTAGATATTTAATAGGTAATAAATTAAATATCAATCCTAAAAACATTCATGCTTATGTAATTGGAGAACACGGTGATTCAGAATTTGTTCCTTGGAGCAATGCTAATATAGGATTACAAAATATTAAAAATTTCATAAGCGATGATGAATTAGAAGATATTTGTCATGAAGTTAAAAATGCAGCTTATAAAATAATAAATGCTAAAGGAGCTACATGTTATGGAATTGGAATGTGTTTAGTAAGTATTACTAATGCAATATTAGGAGATGAAAATAGTATTATAACTGTTTCTTCTTATGATAAAAACAATGATATATTTATAGGAATTCCATCTATTATTAATAAAAGTGGTATTAAAGATAGAATCTATTTCAATTTAAATGAGGAAGAAACTATTAAATTACAAGGAAGTGTTGATGTAATTAAAAATGCTATTAACTCAATAAAAAACATCTAAAAAGATGTTTTTTTAATTGTTTTTTAATTTAAGTTTAGTAATAATATTTGTTATTATAAAAAATATTACTCCATAAGCTACAATAATAATCATATTTATTATTATTGGACTTAATGTATCATAATTAATATTACTTAATAATGAAATATCATTATTATTTTTAATATACCAGTATGATGGAAAAACTTTTCCTAAATTTAAAACAAAATCTCCTAAAAATTGTTGAGGAACAAAAGCTCCACATAAGAAACTAGATCCTAAAGCTACAATATTAACTATTCCGTTTTGTGCTTCCCTACTACTTACTAAATTACCAACTAAAGTACCGATACTTAGAGCTGAGAAAGCAAAAGCAAAAGAATTAATTATTAGTAATATTCCATTAGTAGTAAACATTACATTTTTATATAATATAATACTTATAATTACATACATTAACCATATAATAAATGTCAAACATGCATTACCTAAAAATATTTCAAAATTAATTTTTTTATAACTTAAAGTACTAATTAAATTTCTTTTTTTAATATTTTTATTATTATATATATTAATTAACATACCTACTATTAGAATAGAAATAGCTAGTATAGTATAGTTAGCAAAATTATAAAAATAATTAGCTTTTTCAAGTAAGTTTTGATTATTACTTATTACTATAACATTAGTTTTTTCTTCCAAATCTTTTGTTATCAAACTAGATATTTGATCATCATTCATTCCAGCTTTCGCATACATAGAAGCTATATTTAAAAATCTATTAAATAGCATTTCTGTATAAGTAGAATTATATGATGATGGAACTTTCATAGTTTCTATTTTTTTAGGATTTTGTGAAATAATAGAATCTCCAAATCCATTAGGAATAATAACTACATAATCAACTTCTCTATAAAATAGTGAATCTTTAAGAGATTCTTCATCACTTTTAACTGGAACTATTACAGTTTTACTTTTAATATAATCAATAAAAGTATCTGTTATTTTAGAGTTATCATTATTAACAACAGCAATATTAGGTTTTACAGTATCAAACATAGATTCACTATTAATTGTAGTAGTAAGTACTGCAAAAATCATAAATATAGTTGTATATATTATAATTATAGGAAGAAATTTTTTTACAATTTTAAAATAATTTTTAAATACTATCATATTTTTTCCTCCTAATAAATAAATAAGAAATTACAATCATTATTAAACTAAATAATAATAGACTAAATATATCAAATAAATATCTATCTAAATTATTATAATAATATAAAGAATATAATCCATCTGTAATCATACTAACAGGGTTAATATAACCTAATAATGGTACATATAACTCTACTATATATTTCATTTGCCACATCATCATTCCTGATAAAAATGAACAAGTCATAGAAGTAGCTAATAATATACCAACTTTTAATCCTTCACTTTTTTTATTACTAACTCCAAGTAATGTACCAAGTGTTATTCCTGATAAACATCCAACTAATCCAAGTAATAAAATATAAGGTATTTGATTTCCAAAATTAATATTTAATATAACAACTAAATAAAAAAGTAAAATAATTAATTCTAAATATGAAACTAATAATCCTGACAATAAAGTTCCAACTAAGTTTTTTAATTTGTGAGTTGGTGCTATTGATAACCTAGCTGCTCTTTTACTTAAATTAGCTTCTGTTTCTTTAACTCCATTTATTCCAAAAAAACCAGCATATAAACATACCATACCTATTAATGTATAAAAATAAACTACAGTAAAATCTACATTTTCATTACTTTTATCTTCAAAATAATTATTGTTTTCATTTAAATTATTAATTACATCTTCTTTTAAAAGAGAAGGATTATAATTATATAAATTACCCATTATAGAATAAGTTTGATAATAATTATCAACTATATATTTCATTATAGTTTGACCTATTCCACTACTTTTAACTACTACATCAATATTTTCATTTATAATATAATATCCAGATATTTTATTATCTAATAAAAGTTCTTTAGCTTCTGATTCACTAACTAATTTAATATTAAAAACTTGATCTTTATTTTTTAAAGATAAACTTTCTATTAATGAACTAAATTTAGTTTCTGCTTTATATAAATCATTATTTACAACAGCTATATCTATTGGTTCAAATATTTCATCTTTATATAAATTAGAAAATGCTAATGAAAAAAACGTTCCTAAAATAATTGGAAATATTAAAGTCCAAAATATTAAATTTTTATTTCTTAAAGTTATTTTTAATTGATTTTTAAAAACATGCCACATACTAATCTCTTAACTCTTTGCCAGTTAACTCTAAAAAAACATCATTTAAAGTTGGTAATTCTGAATATATTTTATTGTATTTTATTTTTTTATCTACTAAATAATCAATTAAATCACTTAAACTATTTGTTCCTTTAGTATAAGTTAAATATAAAACTTTATTGTTATATGAAATATCTTTAATATTTTTTTGTTTTTTAATTTCTTCTAAATATTTATCTTCTAAATTATCTATTTCTACAGTTACTTTTTCTTCTATTTCAATTAATTTTTTTAATTCTTCTTTAGAACCAGTAGCTATTATATCACCTTTATCAATGATTATAATTCTATCACATAACTGTTCTACTTCTTCCATATAATGAGTAGTATATATAATAGTAGATCCCATTTTATTTAATTTTTTAATACCTTCTATTATATTATTTCTACTTTGTGGATCAACAGCTACTGTAGGTTCATCTAAGAAAATTAAACTAGGTTTATGTGATATACCACAAGCAATATTTAATCTTCTAAGTAGTCCACCCGATAATTGTTTAGGATAAAATTTTACAAATTCTCCTAGACTAACTAATTCT
>Ga0209373_10004495_pt1 | contig 11992 bp, 9 predicted proteins | sample Higcelweek5metaG_FD_187173 | JGI IMG/M metagenome (GOLD analysis project Ga0209373, IMG submission 187173) | Freshwater pond sediment microbial communities from the University of Edinburgh, under environmental carbon perturbations - High... | ecosystem: Environmental > Aquatic > Freshwater >... | reverse complement strand
CATACTTTTTTAAAACCCCTAACTCGTAAAGCAACGCGGTGTTAAACATCAAATCGGCATTTTCCTGATGCGGGAAAATATTTGTTTCCTCGCCCCTCCTCACACTTGGCCAACGCTTAAATGTTTCGAGGGCAGAATATCCACGGTACTTCGAATCGCGTATCATACGCCGAATCAAACGGTTATCGGTAGTTGAAATTGGATTGTGATCGTCGATAGAAATAGAAGTAAGAGCAGAAATAAAGATTTTAAATGTAAGAGAAGGATCGATCATTGGCAAAAGGTTTGGATTTAAAGCGTGGATGCCTTCAATAATAAGTACCTGATTATCCAGGAGCTGAATAACCTCGCCATCAAAAGAACGATTCCCTGTTGAAAAACTGAATTTAGGAATTTCGACAGCTTTGCCTGTAACAAGTTGGTTTAACTGCTCGTTAAAATATGGAATATCGATAGCCTCAAGAGCTTCAAAATCGTAATTTCCATCAGAATCGAGCGGAGTATGTTGCCTATCGACAAAATAATTATCGAGCGAAATCATTCGGGCTGTAATGCCACAAACAGCAAGTTGAACCGCTAATCGCTTAGTAAAGGTGGTTTTACCCGATGAAGATGGCCCTGCAATTAAAACAATCTTCACTTTAGGTTCGCGTTCCGAAATGGTAGTGGCAATATTTGCAACCTTCTTTTCGTGAAGGGCTTCAGCAATCTTTATTACATCGCCGGCTTTTCCTTGTTTAACAAGCAAGTTCAATTTACCAATGTCGTCAACACCAACAATTTCGGCCCAATCTTTATATTCTCTGAAGATCGAAAAAAGTTTGTCCTGCCGTACAAAGTCGCGTAACTCAGTATAACTCTGCTGACTCGGAACACGCAGCAGCATTCCTCCATTAAATTGTTCAAGGTCGAATTTAGTAAGGTACGAGGTTGAAGGAAGAAGATGACCGTGGAAATAGTTTGGATGCCCATTCATATAATAGACATAAGCATACAAAAAACCCATTTCAGAATAGAGGCGCACTTTATCGTCGAGGCCATTCTGACGGTATTCATCCATAATTTTATCTAACTGTTTGCCTTGACGATCAAAAGGAAGATCACTTTCAACCAACTCGTCCATGCGCTTTTTAATTGCATCAACATGTTCAGACGAAAAATGAGTATCCAACTCTTCAAGTTCACAATAAAACCCGCGCGAAATAGCATGGTCTATCTTCAATCTGGCATTTGGAAAAGTCTCTTTTACTGCAACATACATCAGAAAAAAAAGTGATCTGATATACATTCTTAACCCATCGGGATGAGAATAACTGATAAAACGGATATTCTTGGGTTTTACAACACCAAAAGAAAGTTCGCGAACCTTATTGTTTACCAACGCGCCGCAAACAGGGAATTCGCTGCTAATATTCATATCATCAGCAACTTCCTGCAGAGTTACCCCAAGTGGGTATTTCTTATATTGATTATTGTTTTCACAAAATATTTCGATAGAAGCCATTATCTTATTTTTTTAAAGTTTTGAAATTTAATAAAAACGATCGGAGACAAAAAATTTTAGTCGCCAAACCACATCACAAGTCCAGCCGAAAAGTATAAAGAAGAGACATCGGAATAATTCTTACTTGCAAATAGTTTGTCAGCACCGCAATTGAATCTCAACCCAAAATGAGTTGCCGAAGAGTTTGCATCTGAGGCATCGCTCGCGAACAAATTTAGGTCGAAACCAACACCTGCACCAACACCTACACCACTGGTTAAGGTGAGCGAAATCTCATCGTCGGCGCTATAAGGAGCAAAAGTTTCAGCCCCTAAAAAGGAAGTGTAAGGGTAAATTTTCAACCAACTATTCTTATAAAGAAGATAACCAAAGCGCAATCCACACGAAAGATATGTGACACTATTTTCCTTATCGAAATAGAGAATAGTACCCTCGTCATCAACATCTTGCATGTCACTTTTTAAAGATCCGTTTAACGATGGATTTAAAAAAAACGATGCATAAAACTTATTGTAGAAACAATTCATCTCGAATGAAAACAATCCAGAAACAGAAGCAAGATTTGTTACATCGCCAAGCAAATTTAGCCCTCCAAAGCCAAAACTAAGACCTATTGAAGCGTCGGAAAATTTAGCCGGAAGAGGTTTTACAAAACTTTTGAATTTTGATTGAGGGTAAGTCTTGAGAAACTGACGAGAATCGTTACGCAAAGCAGGTTTATCGTTATAAAGACCTAATTTCCCAATATAAAAATGGGCAACAGATCGCTCTTCGGAAGTCATCTCTGTTGAATCAATCCAATCGACATGATCATTCAGATTCTCTTTCAACTGATTGAAAAGGACATCGTAAAGATTGTCGGACAAAGGTTCAATAAGAGTGTCGTTAAACGTTTCGTTGTTAAGGGAATTAAAGAATCTCTGTTTATTCTTGCCAATAAAAAATAGCATCTGTTCTTCATCAGGATACAAAATCACATACTTTGCAACGTTGAATTTCGAACGCAGAGAATCGAAAACCACAACACTCTTCTCATTTTTGCGAGCTAGTATATTGCTGATTATAAGAGCTCGTCCTTTTGAAATAAGAACAGTGTTCGAATCGGTTTGAATAATGATTTCAGAAAACAGATCAGGTTTTTCGCCCGAGGCTGAAATCGTATCTGGTTGTGCACTAGAAACTAAAGCCGAAATAATTAAAACGGCGAAGCAACAATAAAATTTCAAATAAGTAGGAGACTTCATATCGGTCTGGTTTTAAGCCACACAAACAGATTTGATTACCTTATTTAAGCTCTTGGGCCAAATATTTTCCGGTAATAGATTTGTTGTTTGCAGCAACTTCTTCGGGAGTTCCTTCCGCAACAACCATGCCTCCGTTGCGCCCACCATCGGGTCCAATATCAATAAGATGGTCGGAAACTTTAATAACATCCATGTTGTGCTCAATAACAACCACAGTATTGCCTTTTTCAACCAACCGGTTCAAGACCTCAAGCAACACTCTTATATCTTCGAAATGCAACCCTGTAGTTGGTTCATCGAGAATATATAAGGTCTTTCCAGTATCGCGTTTCGATAATTCGGTAGCTAGTTTTACACGCTGAGCTTCGCCACCTGAAATAGTTGTCGACGACTGGCCTAGTGTAAGATATCCCAACCCAACTTCTTGAAGCGTTTTCAACTTCTGAAGTATTTTTGGCATATTTTCAAAGAACTCAACAGCCTGATTGATTGTCATATCGAGCACATCGCTAATTGAGTTGCCACGGTAACGCACCTCGAGGGTTTCGCGGTTGTAACGCTTGCCATTGCATTTATCGCAGTGGACGTAAACATCGGGAAGGAAGTTCATTTCAATAAGTTTCATTCCTCCGCCCTGACACTCTTCGCAGCGCCCGCCTTTCACATTGAAGGAAAACCGGCCAGGCTTATACCCTCTGATTTTTGCTTCGGGAAGCATTGTAAACAAGTCACGAATATCAGAAAAAACTCCGGTGTAAGTAACAGGATTAGAGCGTGGTGTGCGCCCAATAGGCGACTGATCGACCTGAACAACTTTATCAATATTCGAAAGTCCTTCAAGAGTTGTATATCCTAGCGGATCTTTAAGAGATCGATAAAAATGCTGGCTAAGTATTGGCTGCAAAGTTTCGTTAATCAACGTTGATTTTCCACTGCCCGAAACCCCGGTAACGCAAATAAGTTTTCCTAAAGGAAATTCGACATCGATATTTTTAAGGTTATTACCTGTACAACCTTTTATTATCAGCGATTTGCCATTGCCTTTTCGCCTAACAGCAGGCACTTCAATTTTCTTTTCGCCTGTGAGGTATTGAGCGGTGAGCGAGTCGCCTTTCATAACCTCGGACGGAATACCCGCACCCATAATTTTTCCACCATGAAGACCTGCATACGGGCCAATATCAATAAGATAATCGGCACTAAGCATCATCTCTTTATCGTGTTCAACAACAATTATTGAGTTTCCCGAATCGCGAAGCTGTTCGAGGGAATGAATGAGCCTAACATTGTCGCGGTGATGTAGGCCAATACTTGGTTCGTCGAGAATATAAAGCACGTTAACCAACTGGGAACCAATTTGAGTTGCAAGTCTTATCCGTTGCGATTCGCCACCCGAAAGAGTCCTTGCAGGGCGGTCGAGAGTAATGTATTCAAGCCCAACATCGAGCATAAAGCCAAGTCGGTCGCGAATTTCTTTAATCACTTCAACGGCAATTAACCGTTGCCGATCCGACATTCTGCTCTCCAAATCAGAAAGCCATTCGCCAAGCTGAATCAAGTCTAACTGGGCAACATCGGAGATGTTTTTTCCATCGATTTTAAACCAAAGCGATTCCTTTTTAAGCCTCATACCCTCGCAAACAGGGCAAACAGTTTCTTTAACGTATTGGCTGGCCCATTTCTGAACCTTTTGAGAACTCGATTCTTCCTGCTGACTTTCGACATACTTGATAATTCCTTCATAAGTCATGAAGTAGTTGATATTTTCGCCCAGAGGCGTGTTTTTCAACTGAATGCGGTCGCTAGTTCCGTAAAGGATTTTATCTAACGCTTCGTCGGGAATTTCATCAATAGGAGTTTTAAGGTCGACACCATATTGCTCGGCAATGGCTTCGATTTGCCAAAAGATTACCGAATTGCGGTAAGGTCCAAGAGGCGCAATTGCCCCTTTGTATATTGTTGATGATTTATCTGGAATGATCTTATCCATATCGAGTTGCGGGATAATACCAAGCCCGCTGCACTTTGGGCAAGCTCCCTGCGGCGAATTGAACGAGAAGTTGTGTGGCGCCGGTTCGTTGTACGAAATTCCGGTGGTTGGGCACATTAAATGGCGGCTATAGTATTTCACCTGATCGGCATCTTTGTCGAGAATCATTACAATTCCCTGTCCATGGTGCATCCCCGACTGCACAGAATCCTTAAGCCGTTTGTCGGAAGCGTCATCAACAACAAGTTTATCAATTACAATCTCGATGAAGTGATTCTTATAACGGTCGAGTTTCAAGCCGTGAACCAACTCTTTAATTTCACCATCAACACGAACATAAAGGAACCCTTTTTTGCGAATCTGCTCGAACAACTCGCGGTAATGACCTTTGCGTCCTTTCACCAGCGGAGCCAGAACCACAATTCGCTTTCCAGGGAAGTGTTCACGTATCAGATCGAGGATTTTTTGTTCGGAATATTTCACCATCTTTTCGCCGGTATTGTACGAGAAAGCCTCGCCAGCACGGGCAAAAAGCAGGCGCAAAAAGTCGTATATTTCTGTAACAGTTCCAACAGTAGAACGAGGGTTGTTGTTGGTTGTTTTTTGTTCGATAGAAATTACCGGGCTCAAACCTGAAATTTCATCCACATCGGGCCGCTCCATATTGCCAAGGAACGAACGGGCATAAGCTGAAAATGTCTCAATATAACGGCGTTGGCCTTCGGCATAAATAGTATCGAAAGCTAACGACGACTTTCCGCTACCACTTAAACCAGTGACAACAGTAAATTTATTTCTTGGGATATCGACATTGATATTGTGAAGGTTATGAACCCTTGCACCTCGAACTTTAATGATTTCCTGTTCTACAATATCCTGATTTGTGTTTTCGCTTGCCATCTAAATAAATTATGAAAATGGGAATCCCGTTATTTCATTTTTGGGATTTTGATCTGGTAGGTTTTTTTATATTCATTTCTCAATGAAGTATCGCGCAACCAAGGGTTGAATGTCTTCAAGAGTTTATAGTTTGTTCCGTGTTTTTTTGCAAAGTCGGTCAAATTAGCAATTGGCTCTGATACTTCAATAGTTTTGAATGACAAAGAAGGATAAACCTCACTCTTATTAACATGAAAACCATATTTTTCGGGAGAAGAAAGAATTGTTTTCAACGCTACAATACGAAAAACATACCGATTGGTCTCTTCAGCCATAAGAAGATCGTAATAACTATCCTCCTTTTGGCTCTGCACAAACTTACTAACGCCCGATTTGCCTGCATTGTAAGAAGCAGCAACCATAGTCCAGTTACCATAAATTGAATAGGAATCTTTCAGGTATTTACAGGCAGCAACTGTTGCTTTTTCGATGTTATAACGTTCGTCGACAACGTCGCTCACCTCCAGACCATACTCTTTACCGGCCGCTTTCATAAATTGCCAGATACCCGCGGCACCCGAAGGCGAAAGAGCTTTCGGATCGAAACTACTTTCGGCAAGAGCCAGATACTTAAAATCGTCAGGAATTTTATTTTCCTTCAGTATTGGTTCAATAATTTCGAAATAACGTGGTGTCAGTTTCAAGAACTTGATAATTTGAGAATGATAAAATGTATTGATTGTTAACTCTCTATCAATTCGTTCATACACATCAAACTCATCTAAAGGCATATCTTCTCCGGCAAAATCTAATTTTGAAGGAATTGGAGGTGCCATTACATTTTGAACGGCAACAGTAGCCGGTTCTGTTGGTAAATTTGAATCTGAAGAATTATCAGCAGGCTTTGTAAACGCTAACAAAACGATAACAACCAACGCCGCTGACGATAAAATAATAATGATATTTTTTGAAGACATCTATTTCCCTTTTTTATGTAGATTGCAAACCACAAAAGTAACGGATAAAACTAAAAATAGTTGGATAAAAATGGGAAATTCATTCGATAACAGAGCCGCGACATGGGACGAAAACCCGCGAAGAATTAAATTAGTTGAAAATGTAAGTAACGTAATTCTCAGTAAAATCGATTTTCAGAAAACTGATGAAATACTTGATTATGGCTGTGGAACAGGGCTGCTTGGTTATAGCCTGATTGATAAAGTTGGCAGCGTAACATTTTGCGACAGCTCAACAGGGATGCTTGAACAAGTCGAAAAAAAGAGAAATTACTATGATTATAAAAACGTTAAACTTCTGAATGCTGATTTCAGCCAGCTCGAAAAAATAGAACAGAGCTACAATTTCATCTTTTCGATGCTTGTAATGCACCATGTTGCCGACTTGAAGTTGCTCCTTTCTAAATTCAACGAAGCTCTCAAAGATGGCGGTTCGTTTTGCTGGATCGACCTCGACAAAGAAGATGGCTCGTTCCACAACGACGACACAATTCCCCACCTCGGGTTCGAAAAAGAGGCAACCATAAAACTTTTGAAAGAAGCTGGGCTTGAAACAACATTCTACACAAACGAACTTGCCATAAAAAAAGAGATTAACGAAGAGTTACGAAGCTTTCCTATGTTTGTTTTAATTGCCCGAAAGTGCTAAAAACTATACGATAAACCAGTAAAAACACCAGCTGTATAAGGTTTTGAGTTATAAACCGACTGGCTGTTGAGCGATGTAAGCTGAAACTTAAGCATTGGCTCGAGCGAGAAATTAAAGTGTTTTGTTATGGCGTAATTGAACCCAAGACCAAGATTGCTGCTGAATGTCATCGGATTTAGACCTTCAATCTGGCCTTTGGCAACAACTTCTGTTTCGCTGCCCAGCGCAACGGTATTCGACACCAAAATATTTGTATTGAGACCGCCTAAAACATAAAGCCCCATGCGTTGCTCAATAAGCATAAAACGCAGGTTGAACGGCACTTCAACATAGCCTGCTCGCTGGTCGAAGTCGTAATTCTTGACTTCTTCGCGGGCAAAACCTGTTGATGGGCTTGCCAAAGCAACCTCGGTGCCGGCAGGTAGCTCAATGTTTGCAACACCAATATTTGTACTAAGGGCAACATTGGTTGTCGTATTTGCTAATCCAAAATAGTTTTTGGTATTGTCGTACTGAACGCCCTCCGACAAAGCTCCGCTGAATAGATTGTGGCCCGAATAAGCAACCCCAACTTTCCCGCTCCGTTGAGAAACTTCGCCGTAGCTTACGCCACTCTGAAACGACAATCTTTTGCCGCTGCTGTATTCGACCTTTAACCCGCCCATAACGTTTGTGACATACTGATCGGAATTTGCCTGATTTACTACTGATGTCCCTGTTAAGGGATAATCGGTCTTTTCGGAAGAATTGAACCTATAAGCCGGCGAAGCCTGAACACCTACTGCCCAGTTGCCCGATTTCTTTTCGCGATTTACATTTTTCGCAATGGCCATGTTTGCTTCAATAATAGCCCTGTCTTTTGCTGAAAGATCTTCACCAGCATTGTTCGAATTCATTGCAACGAGCGAATAATCGGAGTCTTTTGACTTCAAAAGCGTGTTCCTTGAATTCAAAAGCCGGTCAAAGAAATTGGGTTTTACAGTGGCTTGTTCGCTTGTTTCATCTTGCTTAACATGCTGAACAGCCTTCATTTCTTTTGATGATGAAACAGCTGCATAATTTTTCGATACAGGTTGTTGAAGCAATATATTTTGATCCGGACTTACAGCACGACTATCAGTTTGTACAACTTTTGATAAAGACGAATTGGTTACTGCCGAAACCAACTCGGACGAAGTGTTCATGTGGTTCGAAAAATACCATCCACCCAGAAAAGCAAGTAGCAACGAAGCCGCCGACGACATTCCCCAGATGAAGAATACCCTCCGCTTTTTCTTTTTTTCGTCGAGGCTTGCTTCAATTTTGTCCCAAACCTCAACAGGCGGAACAACCATGTAATCAGCAAACTTATCCTGAAACAAATTGTCTATTTTTTTCTCACTATTCTGCATATACTCTTCCTATATAACCCATTTCAACAACTTTGTCCTGTAAAATTTTTCGAGCCCTGGCCAGGTTCGATTTCGAAGTTCCTTCGGCAATGCCCAATGCCTGCGAAATTTCTTTGTGCGAATATCCATCAATGGCGTACATATTGAAAACCAACCGGTACTGAGGCGGCAAATTTTGAATCAGCTCAAGCAACTTTGCGGCATTCATGTCGGCATAAACATCGGCATCGGCCAATTGGGAATCATAAATTGAAATATCTTCGACCGATTGCATTTTGAACCGGGTGCGGCACTTTTCCAACGACAGGTTTACCATGATCTTTTTCATCCACCCTTCGAAAGAACCTTTAAACGCAAACTGATCAATTTTATTGAATATCAACACAAAACCTTCGTGCAGCGAATCTTCGGCTTCAGTTCTATCGCGCGAATAACGGAGGCATACCCCAAACAACATTGGAGCATACAACTGGTACAGGCGCGACTGAGCTTCGCGTTTCCCGGCTTTACAATCGGTTATTAAAATCTCAAGCTCTTCCAATTGCCTCAGTTTCGTTACAAAATAATGGGTACAACTTCTTTATAAAGTGTAAAATTACAGGTTATCTGTCAATTCCGAAACAAGAATCTCTTCATTCAGGGTTTTGTTAAAAAACAGATTGGCTGTACCCAAATAAGCTGTAGCCTTAATAATACAAAGAACGTAATCGCCATCGGCAAGGTTTCCAATTTCGGCCGAAACATCGTAAGGGCAAAGGCATTTACATGTTCCCATCACTTTCTCGCTTTCGCTAAAAAACAGGGTGTCGTTTCTAAACCAGGCATCAATGGCAATTCCTTCGGACAGGCAACAGTTGAACCACGAATCGATGTGTTCAATACTGTAGCGGCCATCGCCAAGAGCTTTCACAACAATTCTTTCTGACAAAGAATCAGCAGCAACGCTTTTCTGGTTATTGCAACCCGATTGATTAACCGCCAATAGTTTAACATCTTTGTTGACAGTATCTGAATCTGAATTACAGCTCCAAAATGCCAGAATAAAAACGAATGGTAAAAAGATTTTCATGCCTGTTCTCTTAAATTCAGCCTAATGATGATGTGCATTTGGAAATGGTTGCGTTGGATCAACATTTTTTTGTCGCTACCAAAAACATACCGGCGGCGCAACCCTTTTGCTTGAAAGTGCATCTAGCCAGAAAATCAACTATTTTATTCTAATTCTAAATGAAAACAAACGTAATAATTGCATCAGCAGCATTGCTACTTTCCCTTACCAGTTGCGACTGGTTTAAAGCTGAAAAGAAAGCAACCGACATTGTATTAAACGAGAAATCGGCTTTACTGGTCGAGAACAACAACCTTTTCGGATATAACCTTTTCGAGAAAGTGCTATCGACAGAAGATGCCAATAAGAACCTGATGATTTCGCCGTTGAGCGTTAGCCAGGCCCTTTCGATGGCTCTGAACGGTGCCGACGGTAGCACTTACGAACAGATGAAAAGTATGCTTGGGTACGAAGGCTTGTCAACCACCGACATTAACGAAAGTAACCAAACAATTGTGAACGGCCTCGAAAGCCACGATTCGAAAGTGAAGATGCAAATTGCAAACTCGGTTTGGTACCGGAAAGATTTCGCTCCGAAAACCGATTTCATCAGCAATAATAAAACCTTTTACGATGCCGTGGTAAACAGCTACGACCCTCAAAAGCCCGATGCAGCGAAAGATATGATGAACAATTGGGTGAAGGACAAAACCAACGGGAAAATTGACCAGATTATAGACGAAGTAACATCCGACCACGTAATGTTTCTGATCAACGCGGTCTACTTCAAGGGCGAGTGGAAATCACAGTTTAAAAAGTCGCAAACCAAGAAGGTGGAGTTCACCCTCGACAATGGAACGAAAATCAACACCGAAACCATGATTGGCGACGTGAACCTGTCGTACTACAACGAAGAGAAGTATTCGGTAATTAAACTTCCTTACGGACAAGGAAAGTTCAACATGGTAATATTCCTGCCCGAAGAAGGTTACACAACCAACGATATTGCCCCTCTGATTTCGAAAACCAATTTCGAAACGCTTGAAAACAGCACCGAAACCGAACGCGAAATCTATTTTCCAAAGTTTGAGTTCAGCTACAAAAACGTACTGAACGACGAACTTGCCGAACTTGGAATGACCGATGCTTTCAATTCTGACCTGGCAAACTTCAAGAATATTACGGATGCCGGTATTTATATTTCGAAAGTGAACCACAAAAGCTACATTAAAACCGACGAAGAAGGCAGCGAAGCCGCCGCCGCAACTTCTGTTGAGTTTGAATTTACTTCAATAGGGCCTGCGGGAACTATCCGCATCGACCGCTCGTTCCTGTTTGCTATTGTTGAAGACGATACCAACTCAATCCTCTTTATCGGGAAAGTTTACAATCCATCTGTTTCAGAATAAATAAATCTCAATATGGAAATCAAGAAAATAACCTTACCAATCATTCTGGCTGCGCTTTCGCTGGTATTCATCGTTACTTGTGTGGCCTTGTACTTCAACAAAGGAAAATCGGCAAAATGGGTAGCCAGGAAAATGAAAGTTGGCGGAATAATGCTGTCGCTTACGGCAATTCTTAGTGCCTGCGACCCTACGCAAGTAACCGATGAACCTGAAATTACATGCTACATGGTTGCCGCTTCAAATCTGATAATTGTTGAAACCGACACCACCAATACAATTACACTTGACTTGCCCAACCAACAAACCATTGAAGGTGAAATTATGAGCCGGGTAAGCAATAAGTTTTCCTTTATCGTACTCGATTCGAAGGAAAAAATTGTTCAAAAGGAAAATGTTTCGGCATTGGATGGTACCTTTGATGAATCGCAAGAGAAATTCAAAATAAAGATTGACAAAGAACTTGCAACTGGCGATTATAGCCTGAGCTTTTATAACACCGATAAAGATTCGTTGCCAGAATATCCAATTCAGAAGTTCAACCTGAAAATTAAATAACATTGGACACTAAACGATTGATATCGCCCTTTGTGCTGATTGGCCTGTTTGTAGCTTTTGCAGTAATATGCATTGTGGTTTCGATTCAGAAGGGCAAAAATGCAAAGTGGATTGCACGGAAAATGAAGTTTGGCGGCGCAATACTTACCATCACGGCCATTACAACCGGATGTCCGCCAATGGTAACTTGCTACGATCCGATGCCAACAAACATGTTCGAATTCGACAGCATTGATTACACCGAAGCTGCCATAGTTGCCGATCTGCCAACCGATACAATCATTACAGGGAAAGTGTATACACCCGA
>Ga0209373_10004494_pt1 | contig 11993 bp, 14 predicted proteins | sample Higcelweek5metaG_FD_187173 | JGI IMG/M metagenome (GOLD analysis project Ga0209373, IMG submission 187173) | Freshwater pond sediment microbial communities from the University of Edinburgh, under environmental carbon perturbations - High... | ecosystem: Environmental > Aquatic > Freshwater >... | reverse complement strand
CACAGCGCCTGTTGGCATTGGCACGGCATATCAAGCCCAGCCAGGTGGCCACCAGCAAGCGCGGCCCCAAGGTGGATAAGCCCAAGGCCTGGGTCGATGCCGCGACGGCTCGCGCCCATGTCTCCACTGACCGCCTCATCAAGGCCTCGAAAAGTAAAAGACCTTGAAAGGGGTGCCTGTGAGGAGTTGAAGATGGACGACGCGCAGATCCGCCGCGAAGTGTTCGCCGCCCTGCAGGGCATCGCACCCGAGGTCGAACCGGAAACCCTGCGCAGCGACCGCCTGCTGCGCGACGAGGTCGATCTCGACTCGATGGACTGGCTGCGCTTTCTCGCCGCCCTGCACCAGCGGCTCGGGGTGAACATCCCGGAGGCCGACTACCAGAGGCTGACCAGCCTGAATGCGCTGCTGGCCTACCTCGCCCAGCGGCTGACGAGTTGAGCTGTAGAGGCGGAGTGATCCGCGGTGGATGCTGCCGCCGGACCGCGAACGAATGCGCTCCCATCGATGCAATCTCTAGGGTCTGTTGACGTTTTGGCGTGAGCCGCGTTGCTGCGTCAAATGCCGCCAGGCAAGGCGCGGGGCGCCGGCAATGGTCATTCCCTTGCCAAGTCCCGCAACGCCGCATGGCGGCATTTGACGCGCAACCCGAAGGGACGGGGCCCGTCTGGCGCAGCACGGCGTCTCTCGTCGTTCATTTGGAATGACCAAACTTCTCTCCTCGTTCCTTGTTCTGCGCCAGACGGGCCTCCGTCGCGGCCTACGCCAAAACGTCAACAGACCCTAGTCGATGACCGGCCCGCCCCGGCCGCGAGGGCTCACCTATAGTCAGGCGACTGCTTCCTGCCGGAGAGCGACGATGAACCTCGCGCACTTTCGCCAGCGCGGCCCCTTCGAATGGGAGATGCCCAGGCAGGGAGCGATGCGCGTGCCGGGGGTGATCTTTGCCTCGCGCGAGCTGCTCGAGGCGATGGACGCCAAGGTCGGCGAGCAGTTGGCCAACGTCGCCGGCCTGCCGGGCATCGTCGAGGCCGCCTACGCCATGCCCGACGCCCACTGGGGCTACGGCTTTCCCATCGGCGGGGTGGCGGCCTTCGCCGCCGAGGAAGGCGGGGTGGTGTCGGCCGGCGGGGTCGGCTTCGACATTTCCTGCGGTGTGCGCACGCTGCACACCGGGCTCAAGCTGGCCGACATCCAGCGCGTGCAGGAGCGTCTGGCCGACGTGCTGTACCGGCGCATCCCGGCCGGGCTGGGCAGCACCGGGGCGCTGCGCCTGGGCGGGCAGGAGATGGGCGCGATGCTGCGCGGCGGCGCCAAGTGGGCGGTCGAACGGGGTTTCGGCAGTCCGGCGGACCTGGCGCGCATCGAGGAGTTCGGCTGCATGGCCGGCGCCGATCCCTCCGCCGTCTCGGAACCGGCGAAAAAGCGCCAGCGCGACGAGATGGGCACCCTCGGCTCGGGCAACCATTACCTGGAGGTGCAGGTGGTCGATGCGCTGTTCGACGAGCAGGCGGCGCAGGCCTACGGCCTGGCGGCGGGCGACGTGCTGGCGACCCTCCACTGCGGCTCGCGGGGCATGGGCCACCAGATCGGCACCGATTTCTTGCGCGAGATGGTGATCGCCGCGCCGCGTGCCGGCATTGCCCTGGCCGACCACGAACTGGCCTGCGCGCCGCTCAAGTCCGCGCTGGGCCAGCGCTACCTCGGCGCTATGCGCGCGGCGATCAACTGCGCGCTGGCCAACCGGCAGATCCTCACCCACCTGGCGCGCGAGGCGTTTGCCGAGCTGTTCCCCGGCATCAAGATGCCGCTGCTCTACGACGTGTCGCACAACACCTGCAAGGAGGAGAGCCACCTCGTCGACGGCGAGCGCCGGCGCCTGTTCGTCCACCGCAAGGGCGCCACCCGCGCCTTCGGCCCGGGCCACGCCGAGCTGCCGGCGGAGTACCGCACCGTCGGCCAGCCGGTGCTGATCGGCGGCAGCATGGGCACCGCCTCCTGGGTGCTCGCCGGCGGCGGCAGCGGCCAGGCCCAGGCCTTCGCCTCGGCCTGCCACGGCGCCGGGCGGGCGATGAGCCGCCACGAGGCGCTGCGTCGCTGGCAGGGCCGCAGCGTGCTCGACGAGCTGGCTTCGCGCGGCATCCTGATCCGCAGCCCAAGCCTGCGCGGCGTCGCCGAGGAGGCGCCGCTGGCCTACAAGGACGTCGGGGCGGTGGTCGAGGCCGCCGAGCAGGCGGGGCTGGCGCGGCGGGTGGCGCGGCTGCGGCCGCTGGTGTGCGTCAAGGGCTGAGCCGCGGCCCACGCTACCGGGGCTCAGCCCTGGCGGCGGGCAGAAACGAAAAGCCCGAGGCACGGGCCTCGGGCTGAATGACGACCTGGCGGCCGGCTCAGGCCTCGGCCTGCTCTCCCTTGTGGGTGACCAGGCGATAGAGGTACAGGCCGACCACCGCCAGCACCACCACCTTGGACAGCGGATCGACGTAGTCGGCGACCAGCGCGTACTGGCCGTGCAGCAGGTAGCCCGCGCAGGTCAGCAGCCCGGTCCACAGCAGCGAGCCGACCGTCGAGTAGAACAGGAAGGCGCGCATCGGCATGGCGACCATGCCGGCGGGCGTCGAGATCAGCGTGCGGACCGCCGGAACCAGCCGGCCGAACAGCGTGGCCTGCCAGCCATGCCGCTCGAACCAGGCGGAGGCGGCGTCCACCTCCCGGGGGGTAACGGTCATCCAGCGACCGAAGCGCCCGGCCAGCCGCTTCAGTCGCGCGTTGCCGAAGAAATAGCCCGCGTAGTACCAGGGCAGCGCGCCGAATACCGAGCCGGCGACGCCCGCCAGCAGCACGCCGAACACGCTCAGCTCGCCCTTGGCGGCGGCGAAGCCGGCCAGCGGCATGATCAGTTCGGAGGGAATGGGCGGGAAGACGTTTTCCAGGACCATCAGGAGGAACACGCCGAGGTAGCCCGTCTGCGCGATGAAATCGACTATGCCTTCAAACATTCGTGGGGGTCTCTTGCGCCTGCGCGCCTGGGTTGTCTATGCGGTTTTCTGAACGGGGTTGCTGCCGAGTCCATGATACATGGGGCGTGCACCGCCCAGGCGAAACGCTCGCACGGCAGGGTGGTAGAGGCCCGGCCTAGCGGCGCCGCGCCTGTTCCTGCTCCAGCCGTTCGCGCAGGGCGGCGACCTCGGCCTCGGCTTGCCGGCGTCGTTCGATCTCCGCGTCGAGTCGCTGCTGCAGGGCCCGCTCGCCGTCGGTGGCCGGCGGTGTGCGGTTCTGGTTGGCGGCCTGCCGGGCCGCGCCGATCAGCCAGGCGTTGCGCGCCCGCAAGGCGGCGTTGTCGCCGGCCAGGGTGTTGGACTTGGCGGCCAGGGACTCGGCCTCCTGGTAATGTCCCTGATGCAGGCGGGTCTGCCCCAGGTAGTGCCAGAGGATGGCGTTGTCCGGCTCGATGCGCAGTCCCCGTTCCAGGGCGGACGCGGCCTGATCGGGCCGCCCGGCGCCGAATTCCTCGATGGCGGTTTTCATCAGGGCGACCACCGCCTGGTTTTCCTGCGCGGCCGCGCTGGCGGGCAGAGCCGAGCCGAGGGCCCAGAGCAGCAGGGCCGGCCACAGGCCGGAAATCCCGAAGGGTGTCTTGATCATGGCGGCGCAGGCTCGTCTCTTTTGCGGCTGGCGTGGAAAACGGGCGCGATCATACCGCGCCTGCCGCGCGCCGGCGCTGCCGGGCCGCGCGCTCTGGTATAGTCCGGTTGCAGGCCGACCGGGCCTGGGCTACTGTGCCCCGATAGCAAGGCGAGACATTTCCGTGACATCCAGCAGCACCCTTCTGATGCGAGTCGTCAAGGCCCACGCCCGTTGGCGCTGGCGCGCTTAACCTCCTGTCTTTTCCGGCCAGCCGGAGCGAATACGCCGCTTCTCTGTTTTCTGTCGATCCGCACCATTGTCAAACGGCCCAGCGAAAAAAGTAGCGGGTATACAAGCGGACACGAAATCAGTCAGCGCCTAGTAAAAAGCAGTAATACCAAGGGGTTACGCCTATCATGCTGCTGATGATCGATAATTACGATTCCTTCACCTACAACGTCGTCCACTATCTCGGCGAGCTGGGGGCGGAGGTCAAGGTGATCCGCAACGACGAGCTGAGCATCGCCGAGATCGAGGCCCTGCGCCCGGAGCGCCTGGTGGTCTCGCCCGGCCCCTGCACGCCCAGCGAGGCGGGGGTGTCGCTGGAGGCGATCCGCCACTTCGCCGGCAAGCTGCCGATCCTCGGCGTCTGCCTCGGCCACCAGAGCATCGGCCAGGCCTTCGGCGGCGACGTGGTGCGCGCGCGGGTGGCCATGCACGGCAAGACCAGCCCGGTGTTCCACCATGACCGGGGGGTGTTCGCCGGCCTCAACAACCCGCTCACCGTGACCCGTTACCATTCCCTGGTGGTCAAGCGCGAGACCCTGCCGGAGTGCCTGGAAATCACCGCCTGGACCCAGTTCGAGGATGGCGCCGTGGACGAGATCATGGGTCTGCGGCACAAGACCCTGAACATCGAAGGCGTGCAGTTCCACCCCGAGTCGATTCTCACCGAGCAGGGACACGAGCTGTTCGCCAACTTCCTGAAGCAGAGCGGAGGCGTGCGCTGATGGACATCAAGCAGGCCCTGGACCGGGTGGTCAACCGCCTCGATCTGAGCACGGCGGAAATGCAGCAGGTGATGCGCCTGATCATGACCGGCCAGTGCAGCGATGCGCAGATCGGCGCCTTTCTCATGGGCATGCGCATGAAGAGCGAGAGCATTGACGAGATCGTCGGCGCCGCGCTGGTCATGCGCGAGTTGGCCGCGCCGGTGCGGATCGGCGTCGAGCGTCTGGTCGACACCTGCGGTACCGGCGGCGACGGCATGAACATCTTCAACGTCTCCACCGCGGCGGCCTTCGTCGTCGCCGCGGCCGGCGGCCGGGTGGCCAAGCACGGCAACCGCGCGGTGTCCGGCAAGAGCGGCAGCGCCGACCTGCTGGAGGCTGCCGGGGTCTACCTGGACCTCTCCCCCGAGCAGGTGGCGCGCTGCGTCGAGTCGGTCGGCGTCGGCTTCATGTTCGCCCCCGCCCATCACGGCGCGATGAAGCATGCCATCGGTCCGCGCCGCGAACTTGGCTTGCGCACGCTGTTCAACATGCTCGGGCCGATGACCAATCCGGCCGGGGTGAAGCATCAGGTGCTCGGGGTGTTCAGCCAGGCGCTGTGCCGGCCGCTGGCCGAGGTGATGGCCCGTCTGGGCAGTGTGCATGTACTGGTGGTGCATGCCCAGGACGGCCTGGACGAGATCAGCCTGGCCGCACCGACCCATGTCGCCGAGCTGAAGAACGGCGAAATCGGCGAGTACCTCGTCCAGCCGGAGGATTTCGGCATCAAGAGCCAGAGCCTGATCGGCCTCAATGTGGAGGGGCCGCAGGAGTCGTTGGCGTTGATCCGCGATGCCCTTGGCCGGCGCCGGAGCGAGAATGGCCAGAAGGCCGCCGAGATGATCGTGCTCAATGCCGGCGCGGCGCTCTATGCCGCCGACCGGGCCGGCAGCCTGAAGGAGGGCGTGGCGCTGGCCCACGATGCCCTGCACACCGGGCTGGCGCGCGACAAGCTGGAGGAGCTGGTTTCCATCACCGCCGTCTTTCGTCAGGAGAATCAAGCGTGAGCCTGCCTACCGTTCTGGAAAAGATCATCGCGCGCAAGGTCGAGGAAGTCGCCGAGCGCAGCGCCCGTGTCCCGCTCGCCGAGGTCGAGGCGCTGGCCCGTTCCGCCAGTGCCCCGCGCGGCTTCGCCGCGGCCCTGCAGGCGCAGGTCGGGCGCAAGCAGCCGGCGGTGATCGCCGAGGTCAAGAAGGCCTCGCCGAGCAAGGGCGTGCTGCGCGAGCACTTCGTCCCCGCGGAGATCGCCGAAAGCTACGAGGAGGGCGGGGCGACCTGCCTGTCGGTGCTGACCGACGTGGACTTCTTCCAGGGGGGCGACGCCTATCTGCAGGAGGCCCGCGCGGCTTGCCGCCTGCCGGTGATCCGCAAGGATTTCCTGGTCGATCCCTATCAGGTGGTCGAGGCCCGCGCGCTGGGTGCCGATTGCGTGCTGCTGATCGTCGCCGCGCTGGGCGATGCGCAGATGGCCGAGCTGGCCGCCACCGCGAAGTCGGTCGGTCTCGACGTGCTGGTGGAGGTGCATGACGGCGCCGAGCTGGAGCGGGCGCTGCAGCTGGAGACGCCGCTGATCGGCATCAACAACCGCAACCTGCACACCTTCGAGGTGAGCCTGGAAACCACCCTCGACCTGTTGCCGAAGGTACCGCGGGACCGTCTGGTGATCACCGAGAGCGGCATTCTCAATCGTGCCGATGTCGAACTGATGGAGGTCAGCGGCGTGTACGCCTTCCTCGTCGGCGAGGCGTTCATGCGTGCCGAGAAGCCGGGTGCCGAGCTGCGCCGGCTGTTCTTCCCGAGCGCCTGAGGGAAAGGCGGCCCGGCGTGTGGCGCGCCGGGCTGGAGGCGGGTCGTCAGCGAGTGCCGAAGACCACCATGGTCTTTCCCTTGACGTGAACCAGGCCTTGTTCCTCCAGGCTCTTCAGAACGCGGCCGACCATTTCCCGCGAGCAGCCGACGATGCGGCCGATTTCCTGACGGGTGATCTTGATCTGCATGCCGTCGGGATGGGTCATGGCGTCGGGCTGCTTGCACAGGTCGAGCAGGGTGCGCGCCACGCGGCCGGTGACGTCGAGGAAGGCCAGGTCGCCGACCTTGCGGGTGGTGTTGCGCAGGCGGTCGGCCATCTGCCGGCCGAGGGCGTAGAGGATTTCCGGGTCCTGCTGGGCCAGTTCGCGGAATTTGGCATAGCTGAGTTCCGCCACCTCGCACTCGGTCTTGGCGCGGACCCAGGCGCTGCGTTCCTTCTCGCTGCCTTCCTTGTCGAACAGTCCCATCTCGCCGAAGAAGTCCCCGGCGTTCAGGTAGGCGATGATCATCTCGCGTCCGTCGTCATCCTCGATGAGGATGGTGACCGACCCCTTGATGATGAAGAACAGGCTTTCGCACCGGTCACCCGCATAGATGATGGTGCTCTTGGCGGTGTAGCGGCGCCGATGGCAATGGGCGAGCAGCTTGTCGTGGGTGTTGGGCTTGGGTGGAAGAAGGGTGAGAGCGACCACGCGGGGTTCCCCTTGGAATGGAAATAGGTCCTTGTCATCTGGCGGTTTTCTATTTGTGGCTTAAGTGTGCCAGTAAACCGGCGCCAGCTTAACAGGCACGCGTGCCATGCCGGGACCGATTTGTGATGGAGCGAACATCTCCCCCGCTCTTTCCCGTTTTCCGGGCCGCGGCGGTGGGCAAGGGGCGCTGTGCTAGAATCCGCGGCATTTTCAGCAAGGGAGTCTGGCGATGAAAGCGCGCATTCAATGGGCCGGCGAAGCCATGTTCATCGGCGAGTCCGGCAGCGGTCATGCGGTGGTCATGGACGGCCCGCCGGAGAACGGCGGGCGCAACCTCGGCATCCGGCCGATGGAGATGCTGCTGCTCGGTCTGGGCGGCTGTTCCAGCTTCGACGTGGTGAGCATCCTGAAGAAGTCGCGGCAGGCGGTGGAAAGCTGCGAGGCTTTCCTGGAGGCCGAGCGGGCCGGCGAGGACCCCAAGGTGTTCACCAAGATCCACCTGCACTTCGTGGTCAGGGGGCGGGGGCTGAAGGAGGCGCAGGTCAAGCGGGCGGTGGAGCTGTCCGCGGAGAAATACTGCTCCGCGTCCATCATGCTGGGGCGCGCCGGCGTGGAGATCGGCCACGACTACGAGATCGTCGAACTCGGCTGAATCGTCCCAACGATTGCGAAGGTTGTGCGGACGCTGGCATCGCGACGCGCAGCTCTGCATAATTCGCCCCCATTTTCGGGGGCATCTGGCCCCGGCAGCACAACCACAATCGCCAACGCGAAGAGGTGTTAACCGTCCCACGCAGATGCCCTCCTGCGCATCTGACGGGCATGCCCAATCACGCGGCGGGGCCGCATCGACTGAGAGTTTCCAAACGGTGAAAAGCAAACTCAAGCTCCATGGGTTCAACAACCTGACCAAGACCTTGAGCTTCAACATCTACGACATCTGCTACGCGGAAACGCCGGAAGACCAGCAGGCCTATGTCCGGTATATCGACGAAGAGTACGATGCCCAGCGGCTGACGCAGATTCTCACCGATGTTGTCGACATCATCGGTGCCAATGTACTGAACATCGCCCGTCAGGACTACGACCCGCAGGGGGCCAGCGTGACCATCCTGATCTCCGAGCAGCCGGTCGAGCCGACCGAGAGCCAGATCGAGGAGTCGCCGGGGCCGCTGCCGGAAACCATCCTGGCGCACCTGGACAAGAGCCACATCACCGTGCACACCTACCCGGAAATCCATCCGGTCGATGGGCTGGCCACCTTCCGGGTGGATATCGACGTGTCCACCTGCGGGGTGATCTCGCCGCTGAAGGCGCTCAATTACCTGATCCACCAGTTCGACTCGGACATCGTCACCGTGGACTACCGCGTGCGCGGCTTCACCCGCGACGTGGAGGGCCGCAAGCACTTCATCGATCATGAGATCAACTCGATCCAGAAGTATCTCTCCGCGGATACCCGCGCGGCCTACCAGATGACCGACGTGAACGTGTATCAGGAGAACATGTTCCACACCAAGATGCTGCTCAAGGACTTCGACCTGGACAACTACCTGTTCGGCGACGCCACCCGCAACCTGTCCGGCGAGCAGCGCAAGCAGGTGGAGGAGCGTCTGCGTCACGAGATGCTGGAGATCTTCTACGCGCGCAACATGCCGCACTGAGGCATCCGGCTTCAGGCTCGAACCCAAAAGACAAAGGGCGCCGCGGCGCCCTTTGTCTTGCCCGACAGGTTGTGCGGCTCAGATCCGGTAGGTGGTCTTGGTCATCACCTTGGACAGCAGGCTCATGCCGAGCTTGACCGGTCCCGGGAAGCGCAGGCCGCCGGCCTCGAGGGCGGTGGTGGCGTGCTGCTGCTCGTCGATGCGCATCTGCTCGAGGATGGCGCGGGATTTCCGGTCTTCCTCCGGCAACTGGTCCAGATGCTCGTCCAGGTGCTTGCAGACCTGGTCCTCGGTCGCGGCGACGAAGCCCAGGCTGACCCGGTCGCTGATCATCCCGGCGGCCGCGCCGATGCCGAAGGACAGGCCGTAGAACAGCGGATTGAGCAGGCTGGGCCGGCTGTCCAGTTCGCGGATGCGCTGTTCGCACCAGGCCAGGTGATCGACTTCCTCGTTGGCGGCCTGTTCCATGGCGCTGCGCACCTGCGGCAGCCGGGCGGTCAGCGACTGGCCCTGGTAGAGCGCCTGGGCGCAGACCTCGCCGGTGTGGTTGATGCGCATCAGGCCGGCGACGTGGCGGGCCTTGCCGGCGTCGAGCTGGGTTTCCGGTTCGCCCTGCGCCGGTGACGGGCGATAGGGCTTGCCGCTGAAGGGCAGCAGGGTGCGCAGGGCGGCATCGGCCTGCAGCAGCAGACGGTCGGCGGCCGAGTAGTGGCGTTCGTTGGCCATGGAACCTCCGGGAGAATTCATGCCGGGCAGTTTAACCCAGGCGGTCGCTGCCTGGGGGAAGGGGCCGCAGGCGCGGCGGCCTCAGCCCGGCGGCCAGTGCATCTGGCGCTGGCCGAGCACGTGTATGTGGATGTGGTAGACGGTCTGTCCGCCTTGCTCGTTGCAGTTCATCACCACGCGGAAGCCCTCTTCGCAGCCCTGCTCCCTGGCCAGCCGCTGGGCGGTGAAGAGCAGGTGTCCGGCAAGCAGTCTGTCCCCTTCGCCCAGGTCGTTGAGGGTGGGAATGTGTCGCTTCGGAATGACCAGAAAGTGCACCGGCGCCTGCGGGCCGATGTCGTGGAAGGCAACGACCTGGTCGTCCTCGTAGAGCTTGCGCGCCGGGATTTCCCCGGCCGCGATCTTGCAAAATAGACAGTCCACGGACGGTCTCCCTGCCTGTTATGAAGGTCCCGAGTTTAACGGGGACGTTCTGTAGCGGCCAGTGGCGGGCCGATGTGGAGCCGTCCTGTCGGGCTCCGGGGGCATCAGAAGGGCCGCACCACGACTAGGATCACGATGGCCAGCAGGAACAGCACGGGGACTTCGTTGAACCAGCGGAAGAACACGTGGCCGTGTGGGGTTTCGCCCTTGGCGAAGCGCTTGAGCTGGGCGCCGCAGGCATGGTGGTAGCCGATCAGCAGAAGGACCGCAGCGAGCTTCGCATGCATCCAGCCCTGGCTGAAGTAATAGCCCGGGTTCAGTGCGATGAGGCCTGCGCCGAGCAGCAGGGTGGCGATCAGCGCGGGGTTCATGATGCCCCGGTAGAGCTTGCGCTCCATGACGCAGAAGCGTTCGCGGCTGATCTGGTCCTCGCTCATGGCGTGGTAGACGAACAGGCGCGGCAGGTAGAAGAGTCCGGCGAACCAGCAGACGACGGCGATGATGTGCAGGGCTTTCAGCCAGAGGTAGAGCATGGAGCACTCCCGGTAGCGGTAAACCCGGAATACTAGTGGCTGCCGATGGCGTACGTCATCCGGGCGGTTGGCCGGCTGCCGGCTGGGGCTTTATCATCGGCACCCTTTCAGTGGCTTGAGGCGAGGGCGGGTTATGGTCAAGGTCGGTATCGTTGGCGGCACGGGCTACACCGGGGTCGAGCTGCTGCGTCTGCTGGCGCAGCATCCCCAGGCGGAGGTGGCGGTGATCACCTCGCGTTCGGAGGCGGGGGTGAAGGTCGCCGATATGTACCCGAATCTGCGCGGCCATTATGACGAGTTGGCCTTCAGTGTGCCGGACAGCGCCATTCTCGGGGGCTGCGACGTGGTGTTCTTCGCCACGCCGCACGGTGTCGCCCATGCTCTGGCCGGCGAGTTGCTGGCCGCCGGTACCCGGGTGATCGACCTGTCCGCCGATTTCCGCCTGCGGGACGCCGAGGAGTGGGCCCGCTGGTACGGTCAGCCGCACGGCGCTCCGGAGCTGCTGCCGGAGGCGGTCTACGGCCTGCCCGAGGTGAATCGCGAGCAGATTCGCGCGGCGCGTCTGATCGCCGTCCCCGGTTGCTATCCGACTGCCACCCAGCTGGGCTTCCTGCCGCTGCTGGAGGCCGGTCTGGCCGACAACGCGCGGCTGATCGCCGATTGCAAGTCCGGGGTCAGCGGTGCCGGTCGCGGGGCCAAGGTCGGCTCGCTGTTCTGCGAGGCCGGCGAAAGCATGATGGCCTATTCGGTGAAGGGCCACCGACATCTGCCGGAGATCAGCCAGGGCCTGCGCCGTGCGGCCAAGGGCGACGTCGGGCTGACCTTCGTGCCGCACCTCACGCCGATGATCCGCGGCATCCATGCTACCCTGTATGCGACCGTCGCCGACCGTTCCGTGGATCTCCAGGCGCTTTACGAGAAGCGCTACGCCAACGAGCCCTTTGTCGACGTGATGCCGGCCGGCAGCCATCCGGAAACCCGCAGCGTGCGGGGGGCCAACGTCTGCCGCATCGCCGTGCACCGGCCGCAGGGCGGCGATCTGGTGGTGGTGCTGTCGGTGATCGACAACCTGGTCAAGGGGGCCTCCGGGCAGGCGGTGCAGAACATGAACATCCTCTTCGGGTTGGACGAGCGGCTCGGCCTGGCCCATGCCGCCTTGCTGCCCTGATCGAGAAGGCCGGTTGCCGGTTGTCCCGCCGTCCGAGAGCCGACCGCCGGCAAGGCCTGCTGGCAGGCGGGGTCGGGACCGTCGGTTGACCGTATGCGTCCAGCCCAACCACCCCCGCCCTGCATCAGGCCAAGGCGTGTAGCGGCAGCAGCTCATCGAGCTGCCTGTGCGGCCAGCTGGGCAGCTTTTCCAGCGTGTCCTTCAGCCAGGCAGCCGGATCCAGTCCATTGAGCCTGGCGGTGAGCAGCAGGCTGTAGATCACCGCCGCGTGCCGGCCGCCGCGCTCCGAGCCTGCAAACAGCCAGTTC
>Ga0209373_10004493_pt1 | contig 11995 bp, 10 predicted proteins | sample Higcelweek5metaG_FD_187173 | JGI IMG/M metagenome (GOLD analysis project Ga0209373, IMG submission 187173) | Freshwater pond sediment microbial communities from the University of Edinburgh, under environmental carbon perturbations - High... | ecosystem: Environmental > Aquatic > Freshwater >... | reverse complement strand
TTCTGGCCGAGAAAGCCCGAGTAGACGCGGTCGTTGGCGTTGGCGGGCACGGAACGGATGATGTAGCTCGGGTCGATGAACTTGACGGTGACCTCCATGCTGCGGGTCTTGAAGTAGTCCTTGATCCGCGCGATGAGGATGGTGCAGATGTCGCAGAGCACGGGGTTGCCCGAGGCGTCGGTCTTGCCGCTGGCCTCGCAGAGGTGCTGGCCCGCGCCCTCGGCCACCACGATGACGGCGTGCCTGCGTTTGCGCAGGCGCTGTTCCACCTGCGCCAGCAGTCCCTCCGGGCCGTCCAGGTCAAAGGGGTTCTCCGGCACCAGCACGAAGTTGACCTCCTTCAAGGCCAGGGTGGCCTGGGCGGCGATGAACCCGGATTCCCGGCCCATGAGCTTGACGATGCCGATGCCGTTGTAGGCCCCGACAGCCTCCACGTGGGCGCAGCCGATGGCCTCGGTGGCCTTTTCCACGGCCGTGTCGAAACCGAAGGACTTGCCCACGAAGTTGATGTCGTTGTCGATGGTCTTGGGGATGCCGATGACGCTGATGCGCGAGTTCCGCGCCTTGATTTCCTTGACGATATTAGCGGCGGCCTTCATGGTGCCATCCCCGCCGATCATGAACAGGACGTTGATGTTCATGCGCTCCAGGGCGTCCACAATCTCGTCCGGCGGCTGGGGCCCGCGCGAGGAGCCGAGCTCGGTGCCGCCGAAGACGTGGAAGCTTGAGACCTTGTCCGGGGTCAGCTCCATGATGTCGTGCCCGTACTTGGGGATGAAGCCTTGCAGCCCGTAGCGTATGCCGATGACCGAGGCCACGTGGTAGTGGTGGTAGGCGTCCATGACGATGGCGCGGATCACGTCGTTGATGCCTGGGCAGAGCCCGCCGCAGGTGACGATGGCGCACTTGACCTTGGACGTGTCGAAATAGAGTTTGGAACGGGGCCCGGCCTTTTCGAAGCGCATGGGTCCGCGCGCGGCGCCGAGCAGGTCGGCCTCTTCCTCGGTCAGGTTCAGCTCCAGCTCATCCTCCTGGCCGAGGTCGCCGCAATATTGCAGCGGGGTAGGGATCTTGGCCACGCCAAGGGTCTGGATGGCGGTGTTGAGCCCGGATTTCTTTGTGCCTGCGCTCTTGGTCATGGGGACCTCCTGTGGCCGGATACGGAATCCTTTGGTCTTCTTCTAGCCAATCCACGCCCTGGCGTAAACTCCTGTGGCGCGGAATCCTCCGGGATCATTGCAGCAGCATTGTGCGCACCGGTGCGTCGGCCGCCAGACCCTGGCGCAGCGGCACGGAAATCGTCGTCATTGCGGTTTCCGGGGCAGTTTCCGCAACCTTCCGCAAGGGCCTGCCAGCCGTTTTGGGGGGCGCCTCCACGCTCAGGGTCAGGTCCGGCGCGGCCGCTGTCCAGAACATGACCCGCGTCTCGGACAGGGCGCGCACGTTGATCTTGCCCGTGCTCCCGGCGTTTTCCAGCCGGTTGTCGAGCTGATCGAAGACGCGCAGGCGCAGGCCGGGAATCTCCGCCGTTCCGTCCGGCTGGACCTTAACCTCTGTCCAATCGTCCGCAAAGCACTGGCTGCGCTCCCTGCCGCTGCGCGCGTCGTAATAACGCACCACGCCATCCACATCTGATAGGCGCAGACACTCGGCATGCCTGGAGACGGACAGCTGCGGCAGGTTCGGCTCGTACACCGGCGCTGGCCGCCAGGACTGCCCGGAGCGCACGTAGAACAGGTCAGCGCCCCTGAGCTCCAGCCAGCCGTCGTTTTTGTCCGTGGAGGCCTCTCCAGGCTGTTTTTCGCCCTCTGCAGGGCGGTTGTGCAGCACGTCCCAGCGGACCAGGCGGCCGTCCGCAGTCCAGAGCCGCGCCTCAAGCCCCTGGAAGTGGCCCCGGTCAAAGGGTCCGCCCGGCACGGACAGGGTGCGCAGGCCCAGGCCTGTGCGCGGATTCCAGACCCCGCCATGGCCCTGGGCGTCCAGGACAAGCAGGACGCCCTCGCCGCCGGAAAAGCCGATGGCCGCAGGAGTCCCGCCCATGGCCGCCACCAGGCGCATTGCGCCGCCGCGCGGTCCGACCCAGACCTGGCCGCTCTGGTCCTGCGCCGCCAAAAAGGCCCCGCTGGCGCTGACGGTGAGGCTGATCTGCCCGCGCATGGCGGCCTCGGTGCTGGTTGCCGGGCAGCCGGGAGCGCGCAGGTCGAAGAAGATGAGCTGGTTCTTACCCTGGGCCCAGGCCGCGAGCACGCCGCCTTCCCCAGCCAGGGCCAGGGCATAGGCCGGGTCCGCGCCGGGCATGGCCAAGCTGGTGCAGTTGCCCGCGCCGAACAGCTCGATGCGGCCGTCGGCGTGGCTGGCTGCCGCAGCGTTGCCGTCTCCGGCGCTGGCGATGACGTTGGTGGAAAGCAGCATGGTGGCGCGCTGAAGGCTCAGGTCCAGGCCCTGGGCCCCGGCCCAGGCGCTGGAAGTCGGGTCCAGCAGCCCGGCCAGGCCCTGGGCGGTGCGGCCCAGGCTGTGCTCCAGGGTCTGGCCGGGTGCGGCATCCGCCCTGTGTTCCGCACCGGGTGTGAAGAGGTAGCCTTCGCCGACTCCTGGCCTGGATGCTTCGGCGGCGATGGCAGGCGAGAGCGCGGGAAGCTGCAGCAGGCTGAAAAGGGCCGCGCCGAGCGCAAGCCGTTGCAGCAGGGCCTGGCTTGAGAGGCGCCCGCCCGTGTGGGACCTTGCGGAGTGGTGGGGAAGAGGTTCACGCATGGCGACAGCTCGGGGCGTTGTTCTTAAGTCTCAGCCAAGGTCCTGAAGCTCCTCAATGGCGAGGTCCGGGTGGCTGGCGATGGCCTCGCGCAGGGCCTCGGGGCTGGGCGTGGCCGCGCCCACCTGGGCCACGACGATGCCTGCGGCGTGGTTGGCCAGCACGGCGGAGGAGAGCAGGTCCGCCCCGGCGGCCAGGCTCAGGGCCAGGGTGGCGATGACCGTGTCGCCCGCGCCGGTGACGTCAAAGACCTTGCGCGCAAAGGTCGGGATGCGCTGGGCCTTTGCCGGACCATGGAACAGGGCCATGCCCTGGGGGCCGAGGGTGATGAGCAGGTGCGCGCAGCCCAGGCGCTTGAACAGCGCGCTGGCGGCCGGTCCCGGCCCCTGCGGCCCGGTGACGGGCAGGCCCGCGCCTTCGGAGGCCTCCTTGGCGTTGGGGGTCAGGAGGTCCACGCCCTTGTAGAGGTCGTAGTTGCAGGGTTTGGGGTCCACAAGGATGCGCGGCCGCGTCCCTGATTGACCGGTGAGCGCCTGCAATCCGTCCATGAGCGCCCTGGTGACCACACCCTTGCCGTAGTCGGAAACAATAATGATGTCGTGGTGTTGCGCGTGCGCGGCAAGCCTCTCCAGCAGGGCTGCAACCACGGTGTCGGGGAGCGGCGCAGTCTCTTCGCGGTCGACCCTGACGATCTGTTGATTCTGGGCGATGATCCGGGTCTTGCGCGTTGTGCGGCGGCGATCATCGTGAACCAGGTCGGTCTGGACGCCGGCCTCGTTCAAGAGGGTGGTGAGCGTCTGGCCGTCCTGATCCGTGCCCGCGACCCCGATCATCATGGCCTGACCACCAAGGGCCACGATGTTTCGAGCGACGTTCCCGGCCCCGCCAAGGCGGTATTGCTCGTCAGACACTTGCAGGACAGGCACAGGCGCCTCGGGTGAGATCCGCGTGACCGAGCCGAAGGTGTAGTGATCAAGCATGACGTCGCCCACGATCATCACGCGCCGACCCGCCAGGCGATCAACCAATGAGAGCATGTCCAGTGTGATCATCAGACCTCTGCGCAGGGAAGGCTTCGCGCCCGCCGCTCATTAGAGTTGCTGGAAAATAAGCATGTTCCGTGTGATGATGATCTGGTGATTGCCGTAATCTAGGCGTCTTCCATCCCGAGCATCTGCGCAAGGCGCGTGAGTTCCTCAAGGGACTGGTAGGGGACGGAAAGCATGCCCTTTTCCTGGGAGCCGGAGATTTTCACCGCGCTTCCAAGGGCCTGCTTCAGGCGTTCCTGGATGTCGCGCAGGGTCTCGTCCGCCTTTTCCGCAGGCTGGCGGCCGTTGCGCGTGCCGCGCACCGCCTTGCCGCGAGGCTTCTGGCTTCCGTAGAGTTCCTCGGGCTCGGCCAGCCTGCCGTTCTCCTTGAAGAAGCTGGCCTCGGCCTCGGCCTGGCGCACCGAGAGGTTGAACTCCTTGATGCGCTCGAACAATCCGTGGCAGAACTCGCCCTCAACGGCCATGATGGCGCGTCCATGCCCAGCGGTGAGCACCCCGGACTGGATGTCCGCCTGGATGATCTCCGGGAGGTTCAGCAGGCGCAGGGAGTTGGCCAGTGCCGAGCGGCTCTTGCCCACCTGCCGGGCCAGCTCCTCCTGGTTCAGGCCGAAGTCCTTGAGCAGCTGCTGGAAGCCGCGCGCCTCTTCAATGGCGTTCAGGTCCTCGCGCTGCAGGTTCTCGATGAGCGCAATGGCCAGGGTCTCCATGTCCGTGAGCGTGCGCACCAGGGCAGGGATCTCTTTCAGCCCCGCCATCTTGGAGGCGCGGGTGCGGCGCTCGCCAGCCACCAGCTCGTAGCCCTCCTTGCCGTCGGCCAGGGGCCGCACCAGGATGGGCTGCAGCACGCCCTGGACCTTGATGGAGGCCGACAGGTCCTCAAGGGCCTGGGGGTCGAACTCCTTGCGCGGCTGGTGCGGGTTCGGAACGATGGTGGAGATGGGGATGAGCCGCACCTCCGCCGTGTTGACTGACTCTGGGCGGATGCTGCCGAGCAGCGCGTCCAGGCCGCGGCCGAGTCCTCTTTGCCCTATGGCCATGCCCTTTCCTCCGGGTGTGCTCGCGCCGTGCGCCCAAGCCCCATGGGCCTGTGCAGCGCTTTCGCGTTTGTGTCTTGCCATGTCCGCGCCCGACCCCTATAAGGGCCACACGCCAACGCCAAGGAGTTCACGCCATGAGCCAAACCCACGACATCCCCAGCTTCCAGGAAATTTTCAACGCACAGGGCCAGCCCCTTGGCGCCATCCTCAGCCCAGAGGCCTGGGCCAGCGTGCGCGAGGACGTCTTGCTGCGCTTCTCCCCCCAGGCGGCCGAGCCAGTGAAGCCCGAGCCCCTGGAGGACTGGAGGGCCCTGGTCCTGAACTGGGACTTCAGGTACCCGGTGGACCTGGACGTCTCCTGCCCGCTTTGCGGCGAGCAGTCCGCCGACTGGGAGCACGACTCCCCGCGAAAGTTCATGCTCACCGCCGCCAACATGGGCGGCCTGGTCTCCTTCCGCTGCGTGTCCTGCCAGGCCCGCATCATCAAGCGCCACTTCTACGACACCATCAAGGTGGAAGTGCTGCCCTACTCGCCGGAAAAGGGCCTGCGCAACAAGGGCCGCGCCTCCTAGGCGTGTCCGCCTAGTCCCGCACCTTGCTGCGCGTGACCTCCTGGGCCAGGGCCATGTAGGCCTCGGCCCCGCTGGAGCGTATGTCGTAGGTGATCACGGGTTTGCCAAAGCTCGGCGCCTCGGAAAGGCGCACGTTGCGCGGGATGATGACCTCGAACAGATGCTGGGGCAGGGCTTTTCTGACCTCATGCTTGACCTGCCAGGAGAGCTTGTTGCGCTGGTCGTACATGGTCAGCACCACGCCCAGCACCCGGAGCTCCGGGTTCAGGCGCTTCTTCACCAGCTCAAAGGTCATGAGCAGCTGCGACAACCCCTCCAGGGCATAGTACTCGCACTGGAGCGGCACCAATAGTTCCCGCGCGGCGCACAGGGCGTTCACGGTCAGGATGCCCAGGGAAGGCGGGCAGTCGATGATGATGTAGTCGTACTCGTCCTCCACCGGGCCGAGCAGATCCCGCACATAGTACTCGCGCCCCAACTTGTCCGCCAGCTCGATCTCCGCCCCCACCAGGTCCTGTGTCCCCGGCAGCAGGGAAAGAAAGGGAATGGCCGTCTGCACGATGGAGTCGCGCACCTTTTCCGGCTGGAACAGGGCCGTGTAGATGTTCGGCCTGTCGTCGCCGGGGTAGAAGCCCAGGCCGCTGGAGGCGTTGCCCTGGGGGTCGCAGTCCACCAGGAGCACACGCTTTTCCATAACCGCAAGGGATGCGCCAAGATTCACTGCGGTGGTGGTTTTGCCCACGCCGCCCTTCTGATTCGCCACAACTATTCTACGTGCCACTCAGGCCTCCGGGAAGGATCTCGGTGTGTTTCACGTGAAACACCGGGCGGCGGCCCGGTGTTTTTTGTCGGTGCTGCGCTTGAGTGTCAAACCTACTTCCCGCTGTCGGGAAAATCAAGGCGCGATTGCGCCCGGAGGATAAAAAAGCGGAGGCTAGACCTTGAAGTATTCGCGGTACCATTCGACGAAACGGGCGATGCCGTCCTCGATGCGCGTGGCGGGCTTGAAACCGACGTCGCGCACCAGGTCGTCCACGTTGGCCTCGGTGGCCGGAACGTCGCCCATCTGCATGGGCAGGTACTCCTTGATGGCCTTCTTGCCCAGGCAGTCTTCCAGGACTTCGATGTAGCGGGAGAGCTCGACCACCGTGTTGTTGCCGATGTTGTACAGGCGATAGGGGGCCGGGCTCGTGGCCGGGTCCGGGTGCGCGCCGTCCCAGGCCGGGTTGGGCTGCGCCGTGTGCATGGTCACGCGCACCACGCCTTCCACGATGTCGTCGATGTAGGTGAAGTCGCGGCGCATCTTGCCGTGGTTGAAGACCTTGATGGGCTCGCCCGCAAGGATGGCCTTGGTGAACAGGAACAGCGCCATGTCCGGTCGGCCCCAGGGGCCGTAGACTGTGAAGAAGCGCAGGCCCGTGCAAGGCAGGCCGTACAGGTGGCTGTACGTGTGGGCCATGAGCTCGTTGGACTTCTTGCTCGCGGCGTACAGGCTCATGGGGTGGTCCACGTTGTCGTGCACGCTGAGCGGCATGGTGGTGTTCAGGCCGTACACCGAGCTTGAGGAGGCGAAGGCCAGGTGGCCGACCTTGTTGTGGCGGCAGCCTTCCAGGATGTTCAGGAAGCCGACGATGTTCGAGTCGATGTAGGCGCGCGGGTTCTCGATGGAATAGCGCACCCCGGCCTGGGCGGCCAGGTTCACCACGTGGGTGAAGCCCTGCTCGGCGAAGAGCTTGGCCATGGCCTCGGTGTCGGCCAGGTCGATCTTGACGAAAGTGAACTTCGCCTCCGGGGTCAGCATGGCCAGGCGCGAGAGCTTGACGTCCACGGAATAGTAGTCGTTCAGGATGTCCAGGCCCACGACCTCATGGCCCATGGAAAGCAGGCGGCGGGAAAGATGGAATCCGATGAAGCCTGCGGCTCCGGTGACAAGTACCTTCATGGTGTGCATCCTGTGGTTTTTGGTGAGCATGGTTTCAAGGGGCGAGGTGTACCCGCCGCGCGGGGCAAAGGCAAGGCTCACTCAAGGTTCAGGGCCTTGAGAGCGGCCACGGCGCGGTGCAGCTCGTGGGGCAGAAGTCCGATAAGCTCTTCGGGTTCGGGCAGGGGGTGCACGCGGATTTCCGTGTCTCCCGGTCCGGACGGGAACAGCGCCGTGGCGATGCGGGAGGCCTCGGGGCCGAAACAGGCGATGTGCGAAACGCCGAAGCTGAGCGCGCCGTTGAGGAAGATGTTGCGGGCAAGTTCCGGCTGGTCCGGGGCATCGGTGCAGGGCCAGAACAGGCTGGTGCCCTGGGGCCAGCCCATGTAGGCCAGGATGGCCTGGAAGAGCTTGCGCCGGGACGGGTTGGCCTGGCCGGTGACATCCGCCGTGAGCGATGCATAGGTGATGATGATCTGAGGCTTGCTGCGCAGGCGCGCGGCAATGGACCGCCAGGGCTCGGGCCAGGCGATGTCGGTTGCGGGAGTAGGGGGAGCGGGGGTTGCGCCAAGGCCGCCCGGGTTGACCTGTGCCGCGCCAGCGTGAGCGTTCGCGGCAGGCGAGGGCGCCTGAAGCTCAGGCGGTGCGGCCGTCAGCGCCACGGGAAGCTCCTGGGGCAGCCCGTCCGGCAGGAACAGGGCGTCCAGTCCGGCGGCGCGCCAGGGGCGCAGATGGTCGGGCAGGTCTACAGGTGCCGCAAAAGATCCCAGACGCGCCACGCGACCTCCGTCTTGGGCAGTTCCGGCCACTGCTCCATCCGGCCCGTGCGGTCCAGCACGGCCACGGTGTTGGTGCCGGTGTCGAAGCCGCTGCCAGGGACGCCCACCAGGTTGGCCACGATGAGGTCCAGGTTCTTTTCGTTCAACTTGAGCCTGGCCTGGCCAAGCAGGTCGTCGGTCTCGGCTGCGAAGCCGATGAGGATCTGGTCATCCCGCTTGTGCTCGCCCAGGGCGCGCAGGATGTCCGGATTGGCGACAAGGCGCAGCACCAGGTCGCTTGATGCCAGGTCGCGCTTCTTGAGCTTGCGGGCCGGGTCGATGTTCTCGTGGGCCAGGGGGCGGAAGTCGCACACGGCGGCGGTGCAGCAGGCCAGGTCCGTGTCCGGCCAAAGGTCCTGGCAGGCGTCGAGCATCTGCACGGCCGTGGTGACAGGGGTGACCTCGATGCCCGGCGGGAAGTCGTACCCTGTGGGCCCGGCCACGACGCGCACGCGCGCCCCGCGCATCCAGGCCGAAACGGCCAGGCAGGCGCCCATGAGGCCGCTGGAGGGATTGGAAAGGAAGCGCACCGCGTCCCATTTCTCGCGCGTGGGGCCCAGGGTCACGAGCACGGTCTTGCCGTCCAGGTCGTGGGGGGAAAGGGCGCGCAGGACGTTGGCCAGGATGTGCTCCACGGGGGAGAGCTTGCCCTGGCCGGTGTCGCCGCAGGCCACATCGCCCACAACCGGGCCAATGCCCACGGCGCCGCGCGCAAGCAGGGTGCGCCAGTTGGCCTGGGTCGCCGGGGCGCTCCACATGGCCGGATTCATGGCCGGGGCCAGCAGCAGGGGGCCGCGAAAGGCCAGGGCCTGGGTGGACAAGAGGTCGTCGGCCAGGCCATGGGCCAACTTGGCCAGGATGTTGGCCGTGGCCGGGGCGATGACGAGTGCGTCGGCGGTCTGCCCGGGCGTCAGGTGCACAAAGGGATCGTGCCCGGCGCCGGGGCCGAACATGCTGGTGGTCACCAGGTCCGCGCCCAGGGCGCGATAGCTCTCAGGCCCGACGAAGCGCAGGGCGGACTCGGTGAGGGTGGCGCTGACGGCGACCTGGCACTGGCGCAGCAGGCGCAGCAGGTCCAGGCTCTTGTACGCGGCCACGCTGCCGGTGACGCCCAGGTGGACGCGCCGGCCCAGGAAGCAGGGGAACTGCAGGTGCGCGGTGCTCAATTGCTGATGTCCTTCTCGGAGAAGCTGCCACCGTTTTTGGAGGCGCTGGTGGAGCCGGCCGGGGCCTTGGCCGTGCCGGGGCGGCTCTGGGTGGTGGAACGGCTGGAATAGGAGCCGCCCTTGTACTCGAAGGCGAAGACCGTGGCCTTGGCCTTGTAGCCGTCGGTCAGTTCGATGATGGCGGCCTTGTTGGCCTTCTCAAAGATGAGGATGCTCTTCTTGGAGCGCACGGCCGAGACCTTCCTCCAGCCGTCCTTCACCATGTTGTTCAGGAAAAAATTGATGAGGTCGTCAAAGACCACGCGGCCCTGGAAGATCTGAATGCCGGCCTTGAACTGCTGGGTGTCGAAGGAGAAATCGTCATCCGCCGTGTGTTCCATGCCGTTGGGGATCAGGATGTCGTCGAACAGGTAGTAATAGTTGGGGTTGTCATAGGTCTCCGCCTGCGAGCCGCCGGTGGCCGGGGCAGGGTCGACGTTGCTCTTGGTGTTCAGGCCGGAACAGGCGCTCAGCACAACGGCCAGAGCGAGGCAGAGCAGGGCTTTGTGGAAAGATGCGTGCATGGCGGGCTCCTCCGGATATTCGTCGTGAGGTTCGGCGTGAGGTTTCGCGGTCTGTTCAGGGCGACAAGCGCTTTTCAGGGCTATGCATATATGAAGATGGTGGGAATCTCAATGCAGGGCACAGGCGCGTGACGGCGAAAAGGTGGGGCTGGGGTCAGACCGGCAGGCCGTTCAGGCGTTTGAGGATGTCCTCCAGGCGCTGGCGGTCCTCGCGCAGGCGTTGCAGCTCCACCTCCTGGGCCGAGAGCCTGGCCTTGAGGTCGGCGTTGTCGCTGGTCAGCGTCAGGGTGATCTCTTCCATGACCGCGAGCTTGGGCTCCATGTGGCGCATGCGCTCCTGGATGCGGACGATCTGGGCCATGGAGTCGGACTGGTCGCGCCGGGCCAGGCGCTTCAGGTTGCGCGCCAGGAGCACGAACCCGTTCTTGAGCTTGCTGATGTCCGACTGCTGCAGGTCCAGGCTGGACTTCTGGTCGGCCAGGGCGTCCAGGGTCTCGCCAAAGCGGTTGAGCGACGTGGACAAGGCCTCGGACAAGGCGTCGGACAGGGCGTCGGTCAGGATGTCGGTGAGGTTGCCGGGGAGCGACGAGAGTTCGGGCGGGACCGCAGGCAGGGCCATGTGTTCGGCGGCCGGGCCGACCTCGATGGTGCGCGGGAACTCCCGGCGCAGGATCTCCTCGATCTCGGCGGTGATGCGCCCCTGGCCGTACAGTTCGCTGACGCGCAGGAAGACCGGCACCGCGTCCTCGGGATAGCGCGTCATGCGCCCCAGGCGACGGCCCGAGAAAAAGTCCTTGAACAGGGCGGCATAGCGGCGCGCCGTGGGAGCGGGAATGCCGGTGCGTCGCGCAATGTCGCTTAAGGCCATGAGTTCCATGCCCTCGACATACCAGGATCGTTAACAAGATCAAGGGAAAATTACCGCAGGATGCCGATTCGCCATCAAGTGATCGTGCAAGGCGGGCGATCATCAGGGCGTGCACCGGGCCTGAGCAGGTGATGAGCCCGTGGCGCGGCAAGGCAGAAGCAGGGCGGCACCACGGGGCGGAGGACGCTGGGAAACGGGCAACCAGGACGACGGGCATTGCAACGCCGGGGGCTTGCGTTGCCGTGACGAATACGTAAGAGTGCTTTGCACATGACGCCGCCCCCGAAGCACATTCCGCCGGAATACGCACTGGCCAGCTACATCTATGAGCTGCCACCCGAGCGTATCGCCCGCAGACCGGCCGACGCCCGCGACGCCTCCAGGCTGCTGGTGCTCGACCGCACGGCCCAAGGCTCCCCCGAGGACCAGCGCTTCAGCGACCTGCCCGAGCTCCTGGCCCGGCGCTACCCGCAGGGCGCGCTGCTTATCGCCAACAATTCCAGAGTGTTCCCCGCACGCATTTTCGGCCGCAGGCAGACCGGCGGGCGTGTGGAGCTGCTGCTCCTGACGCCCCTGCCGCTGCTTGAACCCGCCCCCTGCCCGGGCGGGGAGGGTTGGCTCTGCGCCGAGGCCGAGGGCCTGGTGCGCACGGCCAAGCGCATGAAGGAGGGCGAGGCAGCGGTGTTTGACGCGCCCTTGCGCGTGGTGCTGCTTGAGCGCGGGGAGTACGGACGTTGCCGCCTGCGCCTGGAGTGGCAGGGCGACCTGCAGGCGATCTTCAACGACATCGGCCACATGCCCCTGCCGCCGTACCTGGAGCGCGAGGACGACGCGGCCGATCGCGAGCGTTACCAGACCACCTACGCCGACGCGGACAAGGCCGGAAGCGTGGCCGCGCCCACGGCCGGGCTGCACTTCACGCCCGAGGTGCGCCGACGGCTTGCGGCGCTCGGCTTCGGCTGGGCCGAGGTGACGCTGTACGTGGGCTACGGGACCTTCAGCCCGGTGCGGGCCGGGGACATCCGCGAGCACGAGATGCACGCCGAGCACGTGGAGGTGCCCGAGGAAACGGCGCGCGCCATCCGCCAGGCCAAGGCCGCCGGGCTGCCGGTCATCGCCGTGGGCACCACCAGCGCGCGCAGCCTGGAGGGCATGCACCAGGCCCTGGGCGAGGTGGCGGCCTTTGCCGGGGACACGAGGATCTACATCACCCCCGGCTACGAATTCCGTGTCGTGGACGCCTTGCTCACCA
>Ga0209373_10004492_pt1 | contig 11996 bp, 8 predicted proteins | sample Higcelweek5metaG_FD_187173 | JGI IMG/M metagenome (GOLD analysis project Ga0209373, IMG submission 187173) | Freshwater pond sediment microbial communities from the University of Edinburgh, under environmental carbon perturbations - High... | ecosystem: Environmental > Aquatic > Freshwater >... | reverse complement strand
ATTTGCACCAGCATTATTAACAGAGTCAAAATGAGCACCTAATAGGATATATTCATTTGATTCTTGGTTTGCCATCAATTTGGTAAAAATATTCTCTCCAGTTTTGCTATAAGCTTGTTTTTCAACGGTATAACCAGCATCTGTTAGTACAGAGCTAATAAATTCTTTTGTTAATTTTTTACCATCTACAGAACCTCTTTCAGGAATTGTTTTACCACTCGGTAAAGCTGTTTTTCCAGATAAAATTCCAACATAATTTTGCAATCTTGTCATGCTGACATCAGATTCTATATATTTCTTTGTTGTAGATAGGGTATTTACGCTTTGTTGTGTCAAAGCTGTGTTTGAGTTTGTATTTAAACTTGTAGAACAACTAGAAAGTATTAATCCTGCGATAGCAAAACAAATAAATTTTTTTTTCATAACCTTTTTTTAACCATGTATTTATAAATATTTTACTTCAATTAAATTATATCAAAGGCTTTATTATAAATTCAATTTAAGGATTGATTAAAAATTTTATTAGCTTTTTATTAAACATTAGGTAAAGTCATTTAAATAGACTTTATTGGCTAAATTTGTTACAAAAATATATGAAAAAACTTTTAAATAAATAAAAAAAATCAAGATATTTTAAAATTTGTTTCTCTAAAATATTTTAAATAAATATCTAATAGCATTCTTTTTATTTTTGTCGTAAAATACATTTTTATTAAAAAAATAGGTATTAAAATTTTTATGAGTACAAAATATATATTCGTTACAGGTGGTGTTGTTTCTTCCATTGGAAAAGGTATTATTGTTGCTTCAATGGGAAGATTATTAAAAAGTAGAGGCATAAAAGTATCTGTTTTAAAATTTGACCCATATATAAATATTGATGCTGGAACCATGAATCCATATCAACATGGTGAAGTATTTGTCACAGAAGATGGTGCAGAAACGGATTTGGATTTGGGGCATTATGAGAGATTTATAGATATAAATCTAAATAAAAAAAATAATGTAACAACTGGTTCAATATATCAAAGTGTTATACAAAAAGAGAGAAGAGGGGATTTTTTGGGAGCAACAGCTCAAGTAATTCCTCACATTACAAATGAAATAAAAGATAGAATAAAACTTCTTGAAAAAGATAAAGTTGATGTTGTAATTGTTGAAATTGGTGGTACTGTCGGAGATATAGAAAGTTTACCATTCCTTGAAGCTATAAGACAGTTTAAAAAAGATGTGGGAAAAGATAATGTCTTATATATCCATGTAACATTAATTGTCTCTCTAAAAGCAAGTAGTGAACAAAAATCTAAACCAACTCAACACAGTGTAAAAGAATTAAGAAGTTTGGGAATTCAACCAGATATATTAATTTGTAGGTCAAACTCAAAAATTTCTTCATCTGTAAAAGATAAAATATCTCTATTTTGCGATATTGACAAAGATAAAGTAATAGAATCTCTTTACTCAAAATCAATTTATGAAATTCCTTTTAATCTTGAAAAAGAACATCTAACAGAGCATATTATAAAGAAATTTAATCTACCAGATTCAGAAATAAATTGGAATGGTTGGAATGATTTACACAAACAAATAAGAGAAGATTTAAAACCTGTAAAAGTAGGTCTCATTGGAAAATATACAGATTTAAATGATTCATATATAAGTATAGTTGAAGCTCTAAAACATGCATCTCTTAATTATGGTAGAAAAGTTGAAATACACCTTATAAGCTCAAGAAAGACTAAAGAAAATATTCCAATTGAACAAAGTCTTGCTGATATGGATGGAATACTAATACCAGGTGGTTTTGGAGAAGAAGGAATAGAAAATAAAATAAATGCTATTCGTTTTGCAAGAGAAAATAAAATTCCATTTTTTGGAATATGTTTAGGTTTGCAATGTGCTGTTATAGAATTTGCTAGAAATGTTTGCAAACTTGAAGATGCAAATAGTGCAGAGTTTAATCCAAATACAAAAAATCCTGTAATAGATTTGATGTTGGAACAAAAAGAAATTGATGAAAAAGGTGGAACAATGAGACTTGGAAGTTATCCTTGCCAACTAAAAAAAGATTCAAGAGCATTTTCATTATATAAAGAAGAATTGATTAAAGAAAGACATAGACACAGATACGAAGTAAATATTAATTACAAAGATACTTTTGAAAAAAATGGTTTAGAATTAGTTGGGACTTCTCCAGACAAAAAATTAACAGAATTAATTGAAATAAAAGAGCATCCATTTTTCATTGCTTCTCAATTTCACCCAGAGTTTAAATCAAGACCAAATAGACCACATCCAATATTCCTAGGATTTGTAAATGCAATGATTGAAAAAGCTGGAAATAATTCTAACTAAATTTTATTTATAAAGCCAACTATATCGGCTAGGAAGTGTTATTACCTCAAGAATGAGTGATAACACTTTTACATATTCTTCTATTTTTACAAGATTGGTAACTTTTTTTTGCTCTCTTCTAGTTTTATCAAATTTATCACTCATTTCAACAATTTGAGCCTGTAATTCAGCAATTTTTTGTTTATTTTTCATTTTTTGAAATAATCCAGTTTCACCTTCAAGTTTTGTTAGCTCATTTTTGGATGTAGTCAAATCTGTATTTAGCTTTGTAATACTTTTATTTAATATATCCATATATTTATTTAGGTCTGGATTTTTTTGTTTGTACATAAAGCCATTAGCTTTATCAAAATCTTCACTAAGACTAAAAAGCATTGTTTTGGCAAGGTTGAAAGTTGCCTTATGGTCTTTATCTATATCAAGAGCTGTAATAATATAACCTACAGCCATTTCAGTATCACCTTCATTAAGAAATTTTAGAGCAAGTGGATATACATCTTCTGCTTCTATTTCTGCCTGAATATTAAACTGACGAATGTATCTTTTGCAAATAGCAGGTTCAAAAGTTCCTTCTAAAGCTCTGGTTATTAGATTTGTTAAAAGTTTTTTAGGTTGCATATATCCAAACTTAAGTATTCAAAAAAAAATAATACTGTGTCCTATTTAGATTTTTTCTTATCTCTATTTTGCTTCCATTTCCAAACCATTGCAGCATTAATAGTAGCAGTATCTGGGTCTGGTTCTCTTTTGGCAAGTTCTTCTACAAAATCTCTTTTTTCTGCATCTGATACACCTTTTCTTGTTTGAAAATCCATATTTGAAAGATTTTCTTTTGCTTTTTTATCAGGCTTAATCAAACGAGTTAGCTCTTCTTTTGGGATTTCTTCTAATATTTTCTGAACATTTTTTTCAAGCTCTGCATCTTTTTTTATAGATTTTGGAATGACGACTTTAGGTTTTTCTTCTATAACCTTTTTTTGTGGTACAAATTCTTTTTTTAATATTTTTTCAGGCTCATTGCTTTCTGGAATTTCTATTTTTTTTTCCACTTTTTTGGAAGAAATTTTTGCAGAAGAAAACATTGTCTGTGAAAAAGAATCTTCACCTGAAATGTTTGATGATGCTCCGTTTGTTTTTTTATTATTCAAAATATTATATCCTTCTTTCAAAGAACAAATAAAAAGATATTGCTAGAGAATATTCTAACAAAAACTACAACAAAAAAGTAGGCTTAAATAATTTGAATATAAATTTAAAGACTAAAAGTCGTATGTCAAATTTAATCCCAATGAATGTTTTGAATAACTTCTTCCTATATAATCTTCTTGTTTTATATTAGAAGCATTTAATAAATAAAAATAATTTATATTTGCAGTTACGTTATTTAGCATTGGTATTGGAATAGAGTAATTAAAACCAATACTATATAATAAATCGGACCTATATTTATTTATATCTTTTATAAGTTGCTCTTCTTGCTTACCTTCTGTAATGTTATTTATTGGTACAGTTAACTTATAAATATCAGGTCTTGTATAATTATTAAGAGATAATTTTGTTGTCAAATTTAATTTACTATTAAAAACAAGATTTGTTCCAAAAGCAAGAGATAGACTATTGGAAACTAGAGAATTTGCAAATTGATAGTTTAGATTATATTTACTTCCATCTTCCAAAAATCCAGATTGTTCTTGCAAAGCATCTTTTGCAAAAGTTAATTGTAAATCATAACCAGTCTTTAACCACATTGTATTTTGTAAAAAATAAAAATATTGATATATGCCAATTAAATGATTTAAATTATTTCTTGTTTCAAAAAGTGAATTTGGATAAGAATTAAATTCAAGATCATATTGCAAAGATGTTACCAAATCAGGACTGATATAATAATTTAATTGAGGTGAAATTTTATTACTAACCAAGAAATTTTTTCCTGAAAGAAAAAACCAATTTAGATTATATTCTGCCTCTCCCAAAAGATTTTTATATATTGGATAACTGAATTTGGCACTTGCTGTATGTCTTTGCAAATTGAAATCATAACTATGTATATCAAGATTTGGTAGTTTATCATTTATACCAGAATATAAACTTCCATAGTAATTATAAAATAGATGAAAATTATTATTAAAAACATAGCCTGTTCTCAAATTAATATTACCAGCTATATCACTTATTTGTGTACTATTTACATCAGAATATGAAAGATTACTATCATAAAGCATACCCAAAGATGTTTGTATATAATATGGTCTAGGATTGGGCAAATTTGATGTTATTTCTTCTATTATTCTTATGTAAAGGTCTGCATCTTTTGCTATTTTTGAAGTAGGAGAAATCAATATAATTTTTTGAAAAGTATCTATTGCTTCATCATAATTTTCTAATAAATATAGACTATTTCCAAGATAATATAAAGGTAAAAGCAAATTTGAACTATTTTTTATAGATTTTTCAAAAGATTCTTTTGCTCTTTCGTAATCTTGTTTATCAAGGTATTCAAGACCTTCTCTAAAGTTTATATCTGATGTAAGTAAATCTATTTTTTCTTTTTGCAATTTATCATAATCAATATCTTCAAGGTATTTTTTTGCATCATTTACAAGGGTAATATCATTACTTTCTTTTACGACTTTTTCAAATGCTCTTTGTGCTTCATCTGGATAACCCATAATTACATAAGCAAGTCCTGCACCAAATAAAGCATCAAATCTTTCATCTTCATAGCGTTTATGTGCTTCAAGATAGTATGCAAGAGAGAATGAATAATTTCCCAAAGCATAATATGAAGAACCTATATAATAATAAGCATCTGCATAACCCGGAAACTTATCTATTATTAATTTGAAAATGTTTATAGCTAATTTATATTTTCCTTCGTTGTAAGATTTTACTCCCAAGTCAAATACTTTTTCTATATCATCTTTTGAATTTAGCTTTATATTATTAAGTTTTAAATTATTTTCTTTTTCTGTTTTTATTTCAGCAGAAAAAGAAGGTTTGCAAAAAAATATTTCACTGCCAAAAGTGCAAGTTAATATATTTATTGCTAATACTAAGCTAAAATAATTTTTAAATTTATTATCCATAGAATAATATTATAATCAAAAGATTAGTTAAATAAGACATTTTATAGCAAAAAATTTATAAAATTGACATTATATTTTATATATCACAATTTTTTATCTTACTCAAACTTATAAATATTAGTCTAAATTTTAAATAAAATTTTTACTATAAAATTTTTCTAAATAACATATAAATTGCATTTGCTTAAAATACTATTTTTATTATAGTTTTAAAAAGATATTTTTAAAAGAATAAAAGACATTGCTTTTTATAGTAAAATTGCCATAAATTTAAATTAAGAAACTATTTTTTATTTATACAAAATAATGTATTTTTTTAATAAAGATTTGCAACTTATAATTTATATAAAAATAATGTTGTTTTAATTTAAAGAATACAAAAGTAAGAAAATGGGTGAAAATCTAAATTTATGAACGTAGAACATGAATCTATCAAAATTGCTAATAAATACGAAACTACCGAGTTTATAGAAGCAGGTGAAACAGGTCTAACCTATAAGGGCATAGACCTAACAACAAATGAAATTATTGCAATAAAAGTTTTGAAAACAGAACTTACAAAAAATAAAGATTTCATGTTTCATTTTGTAGAAGAAATAAATAATGTCATAAAACTAGATCATCCAAACATTGTAAAAATAAAAAATTTTATACAAGATGAAAATAGTACCAAAGCATTTGTTATTTCTGAATTTGTAGATGGAAGAAGTTTGACTCAAATACTAGAAGAAAATGAAAGACTTCCAATGTCTGAATCTATATCAATTTTGGAACAAGTTGCAATCGCTTTGGATTATGCTCATTCTCAAAATGTAATACATAGAGCTATCAAACCAAAAGATATTATGATTTCAAAAGATAATCAAGTAAAGGTAAAAGATTTTGCTATTTCAAAAGCGGCTGCAACTGCTTGGATAACAATGACTGGAACTTTTACAGGTAATGTTGAATATATGTCACCAGAACAAGCTGAAGGTGAAAAAATTGATAATAGATGTGATATATACTCTTTGGGAATAGTTGCTTATGAACTTCTTACTAATGAAGTTCCTTTTAAAAGGGATGGTATATCTGTTCTTTCCATTGCAATGAAACATATAAATACAAAACCAGAGCCACCATCTTTAATAAATTCAGAAATCCCAAAATGGTTAGACTATATTATTTTAAAATGCTTGGAAAAAAGACCTGATGAACGTTTTCAAACAGGAAAAGAACTTTATGAAATAATTAGAAGTGGATATAGAGCACATGTAGAGCAAGAATTAAAACTAAAAACACCTGTAAAAAATATTTTGGAAGAAGTCGAAACTTCAAAAGAAAAAGAAGATTCTATCCAGCAAGATGAAAAAGAAAAAAATAAAACAGAAGATACAATACATAAAAAAGAATTTTTTAATTATAAAAGAGATATAAAAGCAATTTTAGGTATTGTAATTGGATTGGAGTTACTTATAATCATATTTGTTCTTTATATGTATCTTAGCTAATTTAAATTTGAATTTTTAAAAATATATTTTCAAAAGAACAGTTAAATTTTATAGATTCTTTTACTAAATTTTCTTTTTATAGATATAAAATTAATCTATTACATTGAAAATAGAAAATAAAAAAATTGTAAGGGCAATGTATAAATCCCAATATTAATATATAAAGAGTTTAAATAATTATGAGAAAAAAAATAGAAGCATTAATAAAAGAGCTTATAAAAGAAAATTATTCAATAGAAACAGATGTAAAAATAGATATTCCAGAAATGGTTGAACATGGAGATTTTTCAATTCCTTGTTTTCAATTTGCAAAACCTTTGAAAAAATCACCTCAAGTTATTTGTTCTGAAATCAAAACAATCTTGGATGACAAAAAAATATCATATATACAAGAAATAAATAATGTTAATGCATATTTAAATATAAAAGTAAAAAAATCTGATTACTTCAAAGAAATTTTTGAGCAAGTAACTAATAATAAAAATAAATATGGATATTCTGACATTGGCAAAAATCAAACAGTTCTCATTGAATTTTCATCTCCAAATACAAATAAGCCTTTACATCTTGGTCATGTAAGAAATAATGTACTTGGCAATTCTGTTAGTAAAATACATGAAGCTTGTGGATATAATGTTGCCAAAGCAAACCTTATCAATGATAGAGGAATTCATATTTGTAAATCTATGTTAGCATGGAAAAAATTTAGTGATGGTGAGACTCCACAAAGTTCAGGCTTGAAAGGTGACCATCTTGTTGGTAAGTATTATGTAATTTTTGACAAAAAATTAAAAGAAGAAGAAGAAGAATTCATAAAAACTAATAATATAGATTTTTCAAAAATGACTGATTTGGAAAAAGATAAGTTTAAAGAAGAACAATTTTATCCAAACTCCAAACTTTTGGAAGAAGCAAGAGAAATGCTTAGAAAATGGGAAAGTGGAGATTCTGAAACTCTAGAACTTTGGAAAAAACTTGATAAATGGGCTGTGGATGGAATGGATGAAACTTATAAAAATCTTGGCATAAAATTTGATAAATATTATCGTGAAAGTCAAACTTATATGCATGGTAAAAAATATGTTCTTGAAGGTTTGGAAAAAGGTATTTGTTATCAAAAAGAAGATGGTTCTATTTGGGTATCTCTTCCAAAAAAAGAATTTGGAAATGACAAATTACTTTTGAGAAGTGATGGAACATCTGTATATATGACCCAAGATATTGGGACATCATTTTTAAAACATGAAGATTACAATATGGATAAGTCTGTTTATGTTGTTGGCTCTGAACAAGAATATCATTTTAAAGTTTTATTTAAAATACTTGAGCTTCTTGGTTTGGAAAAATATCAAGGTTGCTATCATCTAAGCTATGGAATGATTGAGCTTCCAGAAGGTAAAATGAAATCAAGAGAAGGTACTGTAGTAGATGCTGATGACTTGATGGAAGAAATGAATGATAAAGCAAAAGAAGAAATTATTAGCAGAAATAGACCATTTACAGAAGAAGAATTGGGAGATATTTCAAACATTGTTGCATTAGGTGCTCTAAAGTATTATATTCTTCAGTATTCATCAAAAACTAATTTTATATTTGACCCAAAAGCATCAATTGATTTTAATGGTAAAACAGGTCCTTACATTCAATATACACATGCAAGAATTTCTAGCCTTATAAATGCAATAGATAATGTTAAATTAGAAAACATTGACTTTGAAAGACTAAAATCTCCAGAAGAATTTTATTTATTAAAACTTTTGGAACAGTTCCCTTATATAATCCAAAAATCTTGCTATTATTACAATACATCATTCTTAGCAGAATACTTATATGATTTGGCATCATCTTTTAATACTTTCTATAGCAAATCTGATGTAAAAATAAAAGAAATGGAAATAGAAGAACAAAAACCAAGATTGGCATTAGCATATTCTTGCAAAGTTGTTTTAACCAATGGGTTAGAATTACTTGGTATCACAGCACCAGAAAGAATGTAATCATATTTTAAAATTAAGAGGTGATATAGCCTCTTTTTTTTAATATTTTTTGTAATTTAATAGGTCAAATCATTTGTTTATAAACTTTTTTAGAAAAAAATATTTTAATTTTGTTCCCTATAGTCCAAGAAGACTTTTTTCAAATTGGAATGTAGCATTTTATAAAACTTGTGATTATGATGATATTCTAAGTTTGGATACCGTTGAAAATCCAATTCAATTTATCATTACAAAAGATAGAATTATCAAAACAAGCCAAAGATTAAATAGGAAAATAAATTTAGTCATAACAGCTTTTGGAACAGGTGCAATTTTAAAAACTATAGAAAATAATTTTTCTGAACTAGAAAATTATCTAAACTCTATAACTTTGACAGATATAAGAGATATAGATTTGGAAAAATGGACATTTTTAAATTCTTTGGTAAAAATAAAAAAACAAATTGGAGACATAACAAACCCAGATTTTGTAAAAACTTTAAATGGTGATATGTTCTATGGTAATGAATTATTAGAAGATATTCCAAACAGATTTATTTTTAAAGCTGATGATAAATTATTTGATATATGGATAAGAGCATATTCAAAAAATAATCTACCTCCTTTCATAAGAAAGACTTTGAAAAAAGCACTATTTAATATCTATTATCTTGGAAAACTTCCTCCAAAATTTTCACCAGAGCTAGGAAAAATATTTTCTTTTGATATTGCTCATGCTAGAAGAGTTCGTGATAAAGATTTAGAAGATATTTATGAAGAATATCCAAATAATTCTTTTATTTCGATTGCCGAAGGTGCTTCTAATCTTTTATTTGAGTTGTATAAACAAATTCCCAAAGGTGGAACTATTCTTTTTCATGACTATGGCTTTTTTAGTCCAGAAAACTTACATCTTATAAAAAATATGCTTAGAGAAAATAATCCAGAAAATTCAATAATAAAAAATAATTATGGAGAGTTTACCACAAATTCTAGCTATGATTTTCTTTATCAAAAATTAAAAAAGAATGTATCCAAAATAACTATAAAAAAAACAATTGAACATATTTCAAATCTAACAAATATTCCCCAAGAAATAATAAATCTTGATGCTGAAAATATAGAAATAGATTTTATGTTTTTTGTTGAGCTCATAAAAGAAAGATTTCAAATTTGGGAAATGGAAGAAGCTTGTAATATAAAAAATATCATAAAAGATTATGTTGATAATCTAAAGCAAAATAAAATAAGTATAGATAGGACACTAGAACAAATAAATTTTTGTGTAAATGATATTCTTACACAAAATCAAAAAGAAACACTAAAAAAAATTTTGTTGGGTTACTTTAACAATGATAATCACAGATTTTTGACAATTGAAATTGAAAAATAAAATAAAAAAATTATATTACCATGCAAAAAATTCTTTATGTGTTATAATTATCAATATATAAGAATTATAGTTACGTGTAGTTAATGAAAAAAAGCGAAATAACATCTTCTATAAGAATTTCAAAAATTAATCCTATCTTTTCTTTTTATTCTATTATTATTCCGTGTCAATGGAAAAATCAATATTGAATATTAAATCTTTAAATGAATTTATTCCTTTTAATTAAATAATTATAGTATTCACTCAAGGAGGGTCTATGACAAAATTAGTTGTAAAAGGCAAGAACATCAATGTAACAGACGCATTAAAAGACTATGCCGAGAAAAAATTTGGTAAACTAGAAAAGTACAGTCAAAACTTGGTTGAAATCATTGTAGAATTACATGTTGAAAAGAATCCAAGAATTGCTGATAACAATATAGTTGCTGTAACGGTATATGCCAATGGAGCTGTCCTAAGAGCTGAAGAAGCAAGTCCAGATATGTATGCATCTATGGACTTAGTTATGGATAAATTAGAGCGTCAACTTACAAAATATCAAAAAACAAAAGTAAAAAGCAAAACAGGCAAACTAAAAACTAGTATGGTTTTTGCAGAAAAAGAAACAGCAGTTGAAGATATGGATGAAGTTGAAGAAATTGAAGAATTTGTTGATGAAGAAATTCCAGTAGAAATTAAAGGATAAAACTTTTTTATAATTAAATTACCCTATGTATTAAGTTTTTCTTACTTAATAAATATGTAGGGTATATTTTTTTCTTTAAATCTTAAATTACACAAAAATTAACTAAAAATTAACTAAAAAATAAGTAAGATTTTAGAATTACTAATCTATATAAAAATAGATAAGTTACTAGGATAAAAACTAGTATAATAGATAACAGAAGATCTTGTAACGAGGTTTAATGGATAATGACTGAAATAAATAGTAGTTATAATGTTGGTTTTAACCCTGTTAATAACACACAATATAATACAAGTAACCAACAAAACAATAACTATGGAGTTCAAAACACTCCTACATATACATCAAGTGATGGATATTCATCCAATCCTAATGTTCAAAATAAGGCAAAAGTTCCTAATGTTGATGTAGGATTACTTGATAAAATGGGTGCTATGATGGATGGTGTTTTGCAAACCACCGAAAATCTAAAAAAATATGTAGCATTCAAAAATGACATGGATAAAAATCCAAATGGATACCTTAAACCTGGTAGTCCTGATGCAACTTCAGTAAGAGACCTTCAAACAAAATTAAGATATCTTGGTATCAATGTTAATGTTAATGGAAACTTTGGAAAGTCAACAGAACAAGCTGTAATTGAATTTAAAAAATCCATTGGTATCAATGATGGTTACCTTGCAAAAGATGGTCAATATGCAGTAACTCCAATTGTAACACCTCAAACATGGAATATTATAAATTCCAAAATTGGTACAAGATTAAATCCAAATGTTGCTCAAAATAACTATAGTGGAACTTCTGCTCCTGTAACTCAAAATGAATTAAGTTGGGCAAAAGACCTACAAAACAAAATAGTAAATATGGGTTACAAACCAACAGCTCAAGAAAGACAACAGTATGATGAAATACAAACTCGTCAACAAATGTCTATAGGTAATACATCCAATACTGTTAGACCAACCGCTGCTCCAACTCAACAAGAAACACAATGGGCAACAGCTTTGG
>Ga0209373_10004491_pt1 | contig 11998 bp, 12 predicted proteins | sample Higcelweek5metaG_FD_187173 | JGI IMG/M metagenome (GOLD analysis project Ga0209373, IMG submission 187173) | Freshwater pond sediment microbial communities from the University of Edinburgh, under environmental carbon perturbations - High... | ecosystem: Environmental > Aquatic > Freshwater >... | reverse complement strand
CCTGGCCATTTCAAGGTTCGTTACACTTCAAAACGCAAAGACAAATCAAATATTTAATCTTTTCTTTATATCTTTTCTATTGTTTTATTTGATCTTTCCCACGATGTCGCGATCATGCTTCCAGACTTACATTCGATTCCATACTCGGTTAGTAGATCTTCCGCTTCCGCCGCAGGCTGGACCTAACATTTGCTTAACCGGTAATTTCGTGCCCGTAGGGCTTGGCGTGAAAATTGCATTAAGGAGCGAAGCGACAATGCAATTTTCATGACAAAGAAATTATCCGGTTGAAGCAGTTGTTATGTTTCTTTTTTTTCTACTTTTTTAAGGTAATTTTCTATAGCTTCTCGAGTTGTCATCCAATTGCGTTCAAACTTAATTGCTGGTAATTTACCTGTTCTTGCAAGCAAAGAAAGATATTCAAGTGAATAGTTACAGTACTTAGTTGCTTCTTTTAAACTTATATATCCTTGATGTTCTTTTTTCTCGTTTGCGGGTGTAACACTATTCAGGTATATTACCAAGGATCTCTCAATTGACCTACCAATAAAATTTAAAAAATCCTTTGGTTTGTCCATGTCTGCTTGTCGTAAAACTCGATAGTACTTCTGCCGATCTAGATTTAGAATTACTGCCGGCGGATAACCATTTTGAAGTAAAACTAAGTTCATCAATAGTCGAGCCGTTCTACCATTTCCATCAATGAATGGATGAATCCAAACAAACTTATACTGAACCCAGGCTGCTAATTCCGGTGCTGTCATTGTATGTTTATTTGAAAAATACCATGCAAGAAATTCATCCATAAGGCGTTCTATTTTTGTTGCATCTGGTGGTATATGAACAGCACCTAAAATCCTTACATTTGTTTTTCTATATATACCAGCTTGATGATCATCAATATTTTTTAAGATTACTTTATGAATTTGTTTTATAAATGTAGTACTCAGCTCTTCCTTTCTTTCTACAAACTTTTCAATTAATCCAATGCATTCTTTATGATTTATTGCCTCAAAATGTTCCTTTAGCGATTTGTTCCCTATGGTTAATCCTCTATTTATAACTAATTCAGTTTCTTGTAATGAAAGGGTATTCCCTTCGATTGCATTAGAATTATATGTCCATTCAATAAGAAATTGTTCCTTCAGTTTTTGAACTAAAGAAGGAGGCAGAGGACGGAGTTTATCTAATTCTCGTTTTTTGCCTTCAATACTTTGGAGGAGGTTTTTATCCATTAAAACTGCTGTATCGGATTCCATGTTTTAGATTATATCCGATATTCTGCATGTTAGCAACGTAATTATTCTTTTCCGCGCCGCGTAGCGGCGTCGACATAACATTTGCTTAACCTGCGAGGCGTATATTGGCGCAGTTTGTGCCGCGCGCAGCGCGAAAGCACAAACTGTGACAATAGCCGAGTCAGGTTGAAGCAGTTGTTAGATTAATTTCTTCATTTTTTTTTATCTCTTTAAGTATTTCTTTATTCATTATGAGTAAGACTATTAACGTGCAAGACCAAATTATAAGTATTGTTAGATTATTTTCTATTTCGGTAAACATAATTTTATCGGTAAATTTATTTTTTATTTTTGAGTAAATACCAGTAAAAACTAAAACCGTGTTAAATATAAGAGGAAATAAATAAATAAACCCAACTACAATTCTTTTTTTTACATTAACAAAATTCCATATTAGGTAAAGAATTCCAATGAATGGAATAAAGTTTTTAATTATTGGAATAAAAAAAGAAACATAAAAAAACAGCCAATACTTATTTGGCTTATTAATACTAAGTTTTATTAGTATATTATAATAAGCTTGGATATAAAGAAAGAAAAACATATAAGAACAAAGTATGGTTATCACAAAAGGTAAACCAAAAATAACATGAACAATATTAGTATTCTTACTATTTTCCTTTAACATATTATAGGTTGAATCAACATAATTACCAAGTACCATACCTCCAATAGTAATGATAAAAAATATCAACATTAAAATGAATGAAAAGGACAACCTTTTCCTGTTTACATTTAGTAATCTAAGTTCTTCTTGCATTAAATTTCCTTTTGCGCCGAAGGCGTCAATCTAACATTTGCTTAACTCGCGAGCCGTATATTGGCGCAGTTTGTGCCGCGCGGAGCGCGAAAGCACAAACTGTGACAATAGGCGAGTCGAGTTGAAGCAGTTGTTAGGATTTTTTTCCTCTAATTATTTCTTTGATTTGATATATCAAGCCAAAAATAAATGGAAATAACAATGAAATAAGAGTAAGCATTACTGGTTTAAATGTATAATTCTTATTGATTATTATGTCTTGAATTACATATAAAGGGATTACAAATATACAGAGCAATAATGCCAAGGTTAACGACAGATTTAATGGTTTACTACTTTTTAATTTTGTGTAAATTGCAACATACATAATTACTTGTACAAGAATTAGGGTTATTAGTCTAATATTTTTTGGAATAAATAATTGATCGGTAAGGATATAAACTACTCCAAATGTATAAATAGTTAATACAAAAAACACTTCTTTGATACTTAACTTTGTCATATTAAAAAACTCCTGTAAATCAGTATTATTACATATATAAGAATTATATATTGCCCTCTAAATATATAGGTAATAGAAAAACGATTAGACAGATTAATAATAGTAATTATATAAAAGATTAAAACGGTGGTATGAATAAAAAATATCTAGATACTTTCATTTGGCAAACTGCTGATTTTATTCTTAAAAATTGATTTTCTTATATTTTTCGAAACATGAATAGTAATTTACGGATACAAGACAATTATAATTTCAAATACAGCAATAATGAAAGTACAATATAATTCCGATTAACTACTAAAGAGCATAATAGTATGAAGAAGTATTTTTATTCTTTTCGCGCCGAAGGCGTCGTCCTAACATTTGCTTGACCTGCGAGACGTAATTGGCGCAGTTTGTGCCGCGCGTAGCGCGAAAGCACAAACTGTGACAATAGTCGAGACAGGTCGAAGCAGTTGTTAGGTATCTTTTGGTTAATCGCGCATGTAATTCATACATGAAGATGGCTCAAACCTAAAGGTGCAAAAGATTTCAGACAAGCCCGGCCATTTCAAGGTTCGATGCACTTCGCAACGCAACGACAAATACAATAATTAATCTTATTCTTAATTACTATTTTTGCTACTTATTTATCTTTCCCACGATATCGCGTATTTCCTTCCAGACTAACATTCGATTCCATACACGGTTAGTAGATGTTCCGCTGCCGCCGCAGGCTGGACCTAACATTTGCTTAACTCGCGAACCGTTATTGGCGCAATTTGTGCCGCGCGTAGCGCGATAGCACAAATTGTGACAATAGGTGAGTCGAGTTGAAGCAGTTGTTAGGTGATTTTTTTTGAATAATACTCCATTGGTATGAAGATACTACCACGGTTCCAGATGTGAATCAGAAATGGTAATCGTACAAAGTAAAATTAAGAATCTTTGAAGCTATGCTTTGAATATCCTAGTCAAAAATTGGAATATTTGCCCTTTCCTTCTCTCCTGGTGCTTTCCACTCACATAGCTTCGTTTTAATATATGGCATCTGATCAATCATATCTTGTACATTTGTAATACGATTTTCAAAAAGGTTATCGATAAAAGTCGGTTGTACTGGATTAAATTCAATCCCATATACTTTTAAGTATTCACAATTATGCTCCAAGGCACGATTAATCAAGAAACTCATAACATTATCTTTTTTGTCCCTATCGCTCTCTTGAGGAATTGGTATAAAGAAACCATGAGCATTTCTAAATTGCATTCCAAACTCAGATTTCCCTGTAAATGATCCAAGAGATAATGGTTCTATTATAATAGCGTCATTCGTACTCAGAACACGACAGCTTATTTCAGGGGCATCTGGATATTCAATAAAGTTCTGCTCTAGAATTGTAATTCCCGTCAGATTTGTACAATTTTCCCATAATCTTTTTGTTTCTATATTTACCAAAACTTTCTTTCCATCTATTACCGTAGAAGAAAGACATGATAGGAACAAAAGAGATGAAAATGATATAAATAAAGTTAAGATTTGTAGACATAAACGGTTGAATACTTTCATAGTTTCTCCTGAAAAAAGTTTAAAGCGATTATTTTGTTTCATCGACTTTACTTATGATCTCTATAATTCCACTTTATTCTTTGCTACATCACTGTGTTTCGTTAACTCCGATGAAATAACATACTATGAAGAAGATCAATTAACTTTTGATTTCACTCTATACAAATGAGAATTAGAAAATAAAATAACTTAGCAGATGATCAAAAACAAGTATACTTGTAATTTTTTAACAATAGCCAGGAATGGATATCGATTGGTCAATTTTTAACGTTTTACACAAAATTATATTAGGATATATATCTAAATCGCAGGGTTATATAAATGAACATCTCTGCTATCGGGATCTATGTACGTTACCGATTTTTTCCTCGCCCGCCGAAGGCGCGCACCTAACATTTGCTTAACCTGCGAGGCGTACATTGGCGCAGTTTGTGCTGCGCGAAGCGCGAAAGCACAAACTGTGACAATAGCCGAGTCAGGTTGAAGCAGTTGTTAGAAGTCTTACTTTTTAGGAGCTGGCGGAGCAGGTGGTGGTGATGGTTTTGTTACATTCTGTATTGGTTGTTTACTTCCATTGGGTGGGTTCTTTGAGTTTCTTAATGGCATACCTTTACTATCATTTGTGGGAGTCATTCATCTTCTCCTTTTCTACACTCATAATAAATTCAACACAAAAAACGTCTTCAGCTTTAAACATTATTGTATCAACATTCGTTAATTGTATAGTTTTATTTTTTTCTAATAACCAGTCCGCATGTGATAGTTGAAAAACCCCAGATTCTGGTTGAGTAGGCCATTCTTCTGGTAAACCCATAATTCTTCTTCCATCTTTTAAATGAAGTACAATATATTGCGAGCTATGCTCTGAGAATGCTCCATACCAACCTTTAATATATGATGTTTCTCGTGTAATCCATTTACTTCGTAAAAATGTATGAATAATATCATTATTAATAATATATGAACAAACCAAAGCAAATATTATGCTTATTACTATTGCAATAACGATTTCAATACTACTATTCCATTCACCAAATGAAAATACATTACCAATGATGAATGACACATACTTTAACTGTTGAACAATTGTATTAATAATTACTGTATATATTAAGGATTCAGTAATAACAGTGAACTATTTTTTCTCAGATGTTGGTAATAAAGATTCAAGTATTTTTGAAGTAATAAGGCCAGGAATTAAGTACTTTAAAATGTTAATGATTTCATTTGTGAATATATTCATAAAACATCCTACTGAAAAACATTGATGTAATTAATAAATAATTACACTGAATCTTAATATCCCCTGCCCGGAGGGTCCTTCTAACATTTGCTTGACCTGCGAGACGTAATTGGCGCAGTTTGTGCCGCGCGTAGCGCGAAAGCACAAACTGTGACAATAGTCGAGTCAGGTCGAAGCAGTTGTTGGACGCTTATTCTTTGTTTCCTAATATAAAGTAATGCCAAGAGTTCTTTAGTGAAGTTCCATATAATACAACGTCTTTTGTATGTCTAATATTAATTAACCTGAAGTTGCTGAATAAATCAGTAATTGTATTTTCATCAGAATAAAAGTGTGGAATACCATTCTCTGGCCCATCTTCTATTTTTATTATTGTATTTTCATCATGTTTTGGATATCCAGCTTCTTGAAAGCTCCATGAGTTTTTTGAACACAATGTTAGAAAAAACTCTCCTCCATTTTTTAATACTCTGTTGATTTCTTTGATAATTATCTTAATTCCTTGAGAATCTGTATGTGAAATTACATGATATGCAAGTAAACAATCAAATGAATTATCAGAATATGGTAATTTACTCATATCACCTGTTGTGCAAATAATATTTTGCAATCCTAAGTTTTTACTTTTGGTTGTTAAATCATTAACTGCAATATCTGATAAATCAAAGGAATTAACCTGAAAGTCATTATTAGCGAATAATAAAGAATGACGGCCTAGGCCGCAACCGAGATCGAGGAAATATTTATAGTTTTTATTCTTCCATCTATTTAATAAATAGTATGATTCTTCAGAAGGGTTATTCCAATAATCCTGAGTGTTTTTGCTCCAGTCCCACGGTTTACTGATTGTTGTCATTTTATTAATATCTTCCTCTTCGGCGCCGTAGGCGTCCGTCCAACATTTGCTTAACCTGTATTTTCGCGCCGCGTAGCGGCTTGGCGCATTTTGTGCGTTAGGAGCGTAGCGACAGCACAAAATGTGACAAAGAAAATATCAGGTTGAAGCAGTTGTTAGGTGTTTTTTTTTGCTAGTTTCTTATCTATTTTGATCTCAATATTTCTAATACATTTGTTATATGCTTTGATAAAATCATTCTTTTCAATTATATCAATATTTTCAAATTTGATTTCCTTGAAATATGAGAATCCTTCACTATTTCTTTGACCTCTATTAAAGAAATATCCTTCCCAATCAGTCCAGCAAAATTGAAACGATTCTACTTTTTTAACTGCTCCTCGATAAGTTTTAACGTTCAGATAATCAGGTAAACTAAATCTCTTAACATTTCCATCAATATGATCTTTATTCATTTTATTGAATGAATTAAAACAAAAATCATAAATTAAATCAGTATTAGTTATTTCGCATATAATGTATGGCCAATAGTATATACCTTTAGAAAACAAATAATGTGGCTCCATTATTACTTTCTTTTCATTAATAATATAAGTGAAGTCCATTGTTTTCCATTGGTTTTTTATCTTCTTTCGAGTAAATGTAAAATGGAACATTAATACCTTCCTGTAATATTAAGGCATAACAATAAAAATTATATATTATTTAATAATATATAAAATTTTATATGAATAATAAACATAAACACATAAAGTATGGAATCAAGTAACTAAAATCTAGTAACATGTATATCTAATTAATATACATTGTTTATTAACTTAACTATTAAGTAAAGTTATGTCACTCAGTACAAAGTATAAAAGCACACAACTAAAGATTTTGACACTAAATTAGTATAAGCATCTAATTAATTACAACTCATTAAATTAATTAACATTAGCAGTTTAATTATCCAATTAATTTTCTTATCAGTAATTCCTAATTAACACAATTACTAATTATAGATTTCTTCGTCCGCCGAAGGCGTGCACCTAACATTTGCTTAACTCGCGAAGCGTACATTGGCGCAGTTTGTGCCGCGCGGAGCGCGAAAGCACAAACTGTGACAATAGCTGAGTCGAGTTGAAGCAGTTGTTATGTTTCTTTAGTCTTTTTTCATTAAGGTCATATAGATATATGCCTGGATATTTACCTTAGAAATAAGGAAATGATTAATCCTAAAACAATGAAAACAGCCAAGCCAAGAATTGATACTAATAGCACTTTATACCATTTGTGTTTTTCTGATCCTTCACTCCATCTATCTTTCTGTCTTTTTTTTGAAACATAATAAGCAACAGAAGAATATGTTAAAGGAATTAAAAACTTTGGTATCTTACTCATGATTTGCTCAGGAACAATAAAAATAATCAATAGCAATAGTATTGTAAATACTATGCCGATTTTAGTTATTTTTTTTGCAAAAGAATAATCTCCGGCACTTTTTTCATTTTTGGAGAGCATATATATGGCAGCGAGAGGACCTCCTAAATATGAGCCAACATAAATGCTTTTTTCACCGTAATATGTCACTTTTTTGACAATCGTTTTATCAACATCCATAAAAATACTCCTATAAAATAAATTTCAGTATTACGAAAAATATGGAATGAGCTCAGCAGGATACATGAGTAATAATTCTATTACGAATATTTGATTAGGTTATTTTATACAACTTAAATGTAAATCAACCATTCATACTTATCATACTAGTTAATAAAACAATGTATTGCATCACCATATTAAGTTATTATAATTATAAAGAATGTTGTATTGAGGCCGTAGGCCGAGCCTTGATTTCTTGCTTTAATTGAGCCCGAAGGGCGAGAGTTTAGTTTTACAGTAATTAAGGCAGTAGGCCGAGTCTTAATTCCTTGCTTTGATTGAGCCCAAAGGGCGATTCTTTATACGCGCCGAAGGCGTCGACATAACATTTGCTTGAGCTGCATTGCCGCGCCCGAAGGGCTTGGCGTAAAACTTGCCGAGCGTAGCGACAAGCAAGTTTTATGACAAAGGCAATGTCCGCTCGAAGCAGTTGTTAGGTTAATAGTTATTAATTATCTTATCGTGTTCTTTTTAGAATTAATATTAAATATTTTTTATGTCTTATTCAGTACTCATTAGGAGAATGCGCAATTATACTTTATCTGTTGTTATAATATGAGATTATTTATTTGTGTTGTGATACAAAATGCTATATTGCCACCCAACATAAGTCATAACTGTAGAAAGCCCGAGGTAGTTATTTTTTAATCCTTTTCCTCTAATTCTTTTATAAAACTAAAGACCTTTTCCTTAACATCATTACCTAATTTTCTCACTTTAAGTAATATTGTATCATAATCTCCAGAAAAATCTGAAGGATCCTCAAAAGGCCAATTTAAACGTTTCGTTATACCAGGAAATATTGGACATTGTTTTTCTGCTTCACGTGAGCAAACGGTTATAACATAATCATATTCTTTATTTCGATTGAATAATTCAATTACACTTTGTGGTTTTTTATTTGAAATATCAATTTTATAATCATCTTGTAGAACCTTAACAACATATTTATTTAGTACACCAGGTTGTAACCCTGCGCTTTCGACAATTATATTTTTCTCTAATTTTTCTGCGAACAAGCGAGTAAAAGCTTCAGCAAATTGGCTTCTAGCACCATTATGAGTACAAACAAATAATATTCTAATCATGTTAACTCCGATTAATATCATTATACCTATACTCGTATAAATGGTGTGTTAAATTTCTATGAATTTCTTTCTTTCCGCGCCCGCAGGGTCAACCTAACATTTGCTTAACCTGCGAGGCGTACATGGCGCGATTCTCGCCGAGGAGCGTAGCGACGACAAGCAAGAATCGTGACATAGCCGAGTCAGGTTGAAGCAGTTGTTAGGTTTTTTTTCTTGTGATCAACTTAATTATTCTTATTACTAATTCTTTCAGAATTTCAAAAATGGAGTATTCTCCTATTTCCTTTTGCTTCGGTATTTGAATATTAATAACTGGTGTCGGAACTATTGATGAGGTTTCTTTTGGTTCAGATACTATTTTTTTCAATTCCTTATTTTCATCTCGAAGTTCATCAATTTGCCTGCGTAATTCATCGTTAGCTTGTATTGCTGAATAGTTAATATTATCTAAAGCATTTTCAAAATCTTCCTCAGTGGCATCTTCAACAGTTTTATTGCTAGGTAGGTTTTGCTTTAACAAAATATACGGAGATCGCCAATTAATCGGAACTGCAATATTTCTAGCGAAATCATCCCTAACTTTCTTATAGTATTCATTTACATTATAATTAGAAAAATAAGGGATTGTCTCTGAAACGTACATCCAGGTATTTGCTAGAAAGTCAGAATCATTGGCCTTATCTGATTCAATCCAGAAAACAAGGTTTATTCTATCAAGTGTTAAGAGCGGGCTATATTCACTAGAGTAATTTCTTTTTAGATGGTTTTCATACCATTTGCACAAAGAGTTATCACATGTAGCAATCAAGTTTTTCTCTTCATAAATATTACTAATTTTATGAAGAGCACCGGTTGAATGGATAAGCATTATGTCATGATATAATGATTCTTCAGAAATATTAGGTCGAGAATATATTTTATATTCCCGAAGTTCACAACGCAAATCTATATAGGATTCTTCTTTTTGATTCAACCTGACTTGAGATTTATTGACCTCAAGTGGTATTTCATATTTTTTAAATAATGCAATGAAATAACTTTCAGGGTCTTGTTTTACAAGTTTTGATACAATCGAATCATCTCGATTAAATATTCTAATATTGATATTATCATCTGCAGAAATTAAATACACTAATTCAACTAGTGTATAATCATGGATTACAACCTTACAATTATTTAGCTTAATTTTTTGTAATAAATACTCTACATATTTTTTTCTTTCATTTCCATTTATACCTAGTAAATATGCAAGAATATTAGTATCAAAATAAATTGTGAAACCATATAGTTTTTTATTTTGCCTTTTTACAGAATAAAAGTACTTATAAATCAACCATGAGTAAATATTTCTGTTTAACGATTGCTTTAATTCATCATTGTCTGGTGCACGATAAACTGTATTTATCCATTCGAAGAATATTTTACCTAAATCATTTCCATCTGTAATGTTTCCTACAAGCGTATTGCAAAAATACAAAAAAACTGTTTGAAAATCTTTATAAACAATTTTTTCTTGTTCGTTGAAAACTAGGTATTCATTAAATGTCGTATAGATTAAACGACTATCATTATCTGCTTGGTCTTGCATAACATGGCTTGACTCGCTTAATGCTGCAGGCATCCTAATAAAGTTTATATGATCATTTTTTATGTTAATGTCTGTTCCATAGTATGGAAGCTCTTTAATTATAGACTTTATATATGTCGGCGGTATCTCAAATTTATAGTTTGTCAAAATATAAGAATAAAGTTCATTTACTGAGTATGTTTTTGGAAAAATAAGATTTGATATAACTTTTTCCAGAACAAGCTTATAAACAAGCTTGTCATTTATTCCTTTTTGGTAACAGGAAGATAAAAAATAAAACTCTTGAAAATCGTTCATTTATAACTCCTTTTTTTTTGCGCCGCGATTGCGGCGTCAACCTAACATTTGCTTAACTTGCTTTTCCGTGCCCGTAGGGCTTGGCATGAAAATTGCCACAAAGGAGCGAAGCGACGACTGCAATTTTCATGCCAAAGGAAATGTCAAGTTGAAGCAGTTGTTAGCTTTTCTTCATATTTCAAATTTTTCAAGTACTTTTTTATGCGCTAATTTATTGTACCAATCATGTTCAACTAATTCAATTTTTCTTATTGTAATTTCATCTATTGGTTTATTTTTATCTTCATATAATTTATTTCCAAATATCTTATTATCAGTTAATGGATTAACAAAGCGTGTAAATGTTATATGAGCAGTTTCAGACTTATATCTTTCATCTATTCTTAATTCTTTATTCTTCATTTCTATTCGAATTGAATTTCTGATATTGATTAATATATTATTATCATACCCATTGATAAAACCTGCTTCTTTTGAAAATGTTATTCCGTATAATAAAACATTAAACGCACGTATATTTTGTAATACAGTTTCAGAAATGTATTTAAAGTGTCTATTTGATTCTTCATTATTTTTATATGTTTCTCTTGCCGATATGAAAGTGAATATAGTGATATGAAGATCTGTATTGGGATAATAATATTGAGTTGGTTCTATATCATAATACTCTTTTACTAAATCACTATATACAGATTTATCAAATGAAATTGGAATAATTAATGATATGCCTCTTCTATTATCTATTTTTCCATTTTTCAAGTATTCATCTGTTATGATACTATTCTTTTCGATATCAGAAATATGTTCTTGAAATATGGAATCGTATAATTGTTTTGAGCTCATATATGTATTGTAACGATCAATAATAACTGATAGTTACATTATTTCCGCCTCGCGCGCAGCGCCGAGCTAACATTTGCTTGACCTGCATTGCGTACATTGGCGCGAAACTTGCCGAGCGAAGCGACAAGCAAGTTTCGTGACAATAGCAATGTCAGGTCGAAGCAGTTGTTAGGCGAAACTCATAAATTTCCTAATTTCTTGCTTTATTTTGTCTTTTTCGATTTCTTTATCAGCAACCCAACGATGAATCGGGTGTGGGCAATCAGAAATTATATGAGTAAAATTATGTTCCTTATTTAAAATACTTTGATACATTTCAACAATAATTGG
>Ga0209373_10004490_pt1 | contig 11998 bp, 9 predicted proteins | sample Higcelweek5metaG_FD_187173 | JGI IMG/M metagenome (GOLD analysis project Ga0209373, IMG submission 187173) | Freshwater pond sediment microbial communities from the University of Edinburgh, under environmental carbon perturbations - High... | ecosystem: Environmental > Aquatic > Freshwater >... | reverse complement strand
AATTTATAACAGCTATTCCAAGACCGTAACCTGTATGAAATGGCAAAGTTGTTCGAATTTTATCTCCCTTTTTATAATTTACCGAAAACTGTTTCTGTGTTTCTAAACACAATTCATTAAACACATAATGTGAAAGAATAATTCCTTTTTTGGGTTCGTTATTATAATCGCTATATAAAATTATTATTGTATCTGTGGCTTTTAAATTGTTTTTAATTAATTGTTCAAAATTTTGCACACATTTCGGAGTAGCTTTTCTTAATAATGAATTCCATAATATTACATCTTCTGTTTCATTAACAACTATGTGTGTAATGTTTTTATTTAAGAACGCAAGAATAGTATCATAAAAGTTTAAATAATCTTTTTCTGTGACAATAATAACTTTCTTTAATGATTCACAAAATATGTTTGTTATCTGATGATATTTTGTATCTATTAAGAATATAAATTTACTGTCATAACTGTTAATGTAATATTGCAAATCATAAACCGAACAATTTGGATCAATAATATTTGCTATTGCGCCTATTGCTGTAATTGCATAAAACGCTATTATTGTTTGTGGAATATCCGGTAAACAAATTGTAACGATATCCCCTTCTTGTACACCAATATTTTTCAGTGATGACATGCATTTAACAATCTCACGAAAAAGAGAATCATAAGAAATTTTTGTATGTGAATATTTTATTGCTATATTATCACTCATCATATCGCGACTTTCTTTTAATAAAGTGATAATTGGTTTGTTTAACATTTCGTTTTCCATAACATCCTCCAAATTAATATTCATCTACAATAAAACAGCTAGTTTTTGTAAAAATTTCGTCAGCTTTTTGATATATGTTTTCGTTATTAATTTTTATACATCCTTCTCTAATTAACTCGTAAAATGTTTTATAACCACAAATAAGTTGAATCAAATGTCCCGAATTTATTACAAAATCAGCAGTGATAGCATGCTTTATATTTCCCGACAAATCAAAAATGTTATTATTTTCTGAAACAAATTCATCTTTAACATCAATATGAAAATAGTCGTTGGCATCAATTACATTTTTAAGTAAATCCGAAACATTAACAGTTCCAGCAAGATTTTGAAAAGAAATATCATAAGAAAAATTTTCGAGATTTATAAATGGTATAATATCAGGTGGCATTTTCCCATTAACCGTAGAAATTTCTGGAATGTTACAAATAGATAGTAATAAAATATTGTATTCATTATAATACGAAGAAACAAATTCTTCTATATATATGGAATTATTAATCATTTTATAAATTGCATATGATTTAATGTTATTTTCAGTGATATTTGATAAACAAGACATATTATCTGATTGATAGTCCTGCATTTTAAGACAAAAATCCTCAAAACTTCTATTAATAATACATGAGTATTTTTTTATTTGGGTAAAATTTCTATAACACTCATACAAACTTTCAAGGTTTTCGTTTATATTTATATCTTTAATTTCATCATTTTGAAGCTTTATACCTTGGTTTATTAATTCGAATTTAGCCGAATCAGTTATGGGATAATGAGTTAAACTTTTATATACGTTTAAATCAACCGGTTTGTATGTGACAATAGAAATTTTTAATGTTTTTATATAATTCATGTAATATGTAAACATTTTTTTCATAAGTCCCATACCGCGATATTGTTGTTTGGAACAAACACCTCCAACAATTGTAGAGCTAATATTAACATTTCTTATTTTCATCGTTAATGGGTATGATTGCATGGCGCAGATTATTTCCCCTTTAGTTTCAATACAAACACAATATTCGGGAAATTGTACAAATCGTTCGTTAAAAATCCAAGAAGTAAATCCTTCACTTTCATCTGGAAAACATTCATTCCATAATGACATAAGTTTTTCTTTGTCATTTTTTGTAGCAACACGAATAAAAGTATTTTCATCAAGACTTTTTTTGCGAAAACTCATAATATTCTCCTCTAAAATATAGGATTACCATTTAAAATAACATGTTTAATTTTGTATTGATTATCTATTAATAATAAATCTGCGCAAAATCCTTTATCTATATTACCAATGTTAGTTGTTTTTATTAATTCGGCCGCATTTGTTGATAACATTAAAACTGCTTGTTTTAATGTAACGCCTAAAGTCATAATATTACTAAGTTCTTTGTCCATGAAAACCGTGCTACTTGCTAAATTACCAGCTGGTATACGAGCTTCACCGTTTATAACAACAACAGGATTTCCGTTTAACACATAATTTCCATCAGGCATTCCGGCAGCTTCACATGAGTCTGTTATAATTACAACTTTTTTTTCGCCTTTTGCTTTTATAACGGTTTTGCATGCATCAGGTGACACATGGAGAAAATCAAGTATCATTTCAGCGTAGCTGTCATCATCTGCAAGAGATGCACCTACAGGACCTGGATTCCTATGATGTAGCGAAGGCATCGCATTATAAATATGAGTTACACTTGTAGCCCCTTGCAAAAAAGCATTTTTAACTGTTTGTGAATCAGCTGCGGTATGACCTAGAGATACTGAAATTCCTAAAGATGTTAAATATGGTATAAGATTAAGCGCGCCTTCTGCTAAAGGATCAATCGTAATCCTTTTGACTATCGATTGATAATCACCTGTAATTTTATTAAAGTTTTCTATAGTTGCATCTAAAAATGTTTTCTCATCTAAAGCCCCTTTATAAAGTGGTTTCATAAAGGGACCTTCCAAATGAGCACCTAATATTTTTGTTGATTTTAAGATTTTTTGATGGTTTTGTATGTTCATTGCTTCTTTAATTACGCTCAAAGCTCTTATGCTTTCTTCAGGTTTCATAGCTGGTAATGTTGGAAGAAATGAAGTAACTCCGTGCATTATTAATCCGCTACACATATCAAGCAAACTTTGCACGGTACATGTTCCGACATCAACACCAAGGCAACCATGCATATGGATATCAACAAAACCGGGAATAGCCGTATATTCCGAAAAATCTTCACAATCAAGATTTGATTCGGAATCCATAAAAACCGAGGATATAATATCGTCTTTAATCTCGATAACATATAATTGACCATCTAAGTTTTTACATTTTATTTTTTTATCCATTATGCATCACGCCTCTATGAAATTTTTTATTTTTAATTTGAAACACCGTTTAAAATTTTTCCTAATTCCGAATCGCTACCTAAAACAATCGTTTTATCAGTTCCAGTCATAGAAGCTTTCAGTGCATCCAAAGATCTCATAAACACATAAAGTTCCTGACGTTCATTTGAATTATATGCCTGTGCAAGAATATTCATATATTCAGATTCACCTTCTGCAACAATTTGTGCAGCGCGAGCTTCAGCATCCGATACTAAAATATTAACCGTTTTGTCAACTTGATTTCTTAAAATTTCAGCATCTGATTTTCCTTGTGCGACGTATCTTTCCGCAATCTGATTACGATCTGAAATCATTCTACGATATACAGCTTGTTCGTTTTCTGAAGGTAAATCAAATCTTTTTATTTTGACATCTTTAACTTCAATACCATATTCGATTGTGGATTCTTTGACTTTAGTTGTAACCATTAAATTTAAATCGTCTCTTCCACCATCATCTGAAGCCGGCGGAGCAATAATTGCTTCTTGTTTAATAGTTCCTATAATGTTTTTAAGTGCATTATATGTAGCTGCATCTAATCTGCTTTTTGCTTCCGGAATTGTTCCTAATGATTTATAGAAAGCTAAAGGATCTGAAATTCTCCATGTTATATAGCTATCAACGCTCATTGCTTTTGAGTCACTCGTCAAAACATCCGAAGGAACCAAATCATAAAGCTGAACATTTTTAGGTAACGTCTTAACTGAATCCATGAAAGGAATTTTAATGTGAAGACCTGGTTCAGAAATAATTTTTTCTATTTTTTGAAATCTTAATATAAAAGCATATTCATTTTCTTTAACTGTGTAAAACGATGTAGCACATAATATTATTACTACCACTGCAACAATCAAGGTTGCAAATAAAGTTATTTTCTTTTTCATAAAATTATATCTCCTTTCAGATTAATCTGCATTTGAATTTAAAATATCACCTAAAGGTAACAACATTTGAGTTCCACCTTCATCATAAGTTATGATATAAATCTTAACTCCCGGTAAAATGCTTTCAATTGCTTCATAATACATACGTTTTTTTGTAATGGTTTTATTTACGGAATATTCTTGATAAATTGCATCAAATAGAGAAACTTGTTTTTTCGCTTCATTTATTCTGCTTTGTTTAAGATATTCGGCATTTTGTGTTAATTGATCTACTTTAGCTTCAGCCTGAGGAATTTGAGCATTTTCATATGCTTTTGCATCATTTACAGCTGTTTCAGCATCCTGTTTTGCAGTTTCAACCTGTTTAAAAGCTTCAATAACTTCAGCTGTAGGAGCTTCTGCATCTTGAATTTTTATATCAATCAATATCAGACCAATATCATATGTTTCAAGTTCCGCACGAATTAAATCTTTAACACTGCTTTGAATTTCCGATTTTTTCGTTGTTAACACATCATCAACAGCATATGAACTAACAACATTACGAACTTGACTTTGTACTAAATTCTTTAGAATACCTGTAGGATCTGAAGAAGAAAATAAATATTTATGCGGATTACTAATTTGATATTCTACAAAGAAATCAACATTAACGATGTTAAAATCGCCTGTAATCATTTTACTTTCATCTTCCACTGAAACAGCGTTTCCAGAGCTATCGGTATAATAACCAATTTCTATTTTTTGCTGAACATTTGTATTTACAAGTTTAACTTTTTGTATACCGAATGGTATTTTGAAATGAAAACCTGCTTCTGTCGTATCGGTTACTTCCCCGAAAGTTGTTACAATTGCTACCTGTTGATCGTTAACGGTATACCAACCCGTAGAAAGTAAAATAATAACAATTATTGCGATTGCTACAACAATAATACCTGTTTTTATTTTCTTAATTTGATCTTTTTCTTTAACATCAACCACTTTTTTATTACCGCCGAACACGTTTGGATTAAAAGCCATTTGATCATTCCCCCTTAATATTTTTATTTATATCTGAAGTTAATGCAATTTTAATTACATCATCCATTGTTTTTACATAGATTATTTCCATGTTATTTTTGACCGAATCAGGTAAATCATTTTCATTTTTTTTGTTTTCTTCTGGAAGTAATAAAACTTTTATACCATTTCGAAGCGCAGCCAAAGACTTTTCTTTTATTCCGCCAATTGGTAAAATTTTACCACGGACTGTGATTTCTCCCGTCATCGCGACTCCTTTTTTGACTGGAATCCCAGTTAAAGCCGATATCATAGCTGTAGCCATTGTAATTCCCGCTGATGGTCCATCTTTTGGTGTTGCACCTTCAGGAACATGGATATGAAGGTCGTTATGATGATAAAAATCTTTGTCCAGATTAAAATATTGTGCTCTCGATCTTATGTAGCTTATCGCCGCTTTTGCCGATTCTTTCATAACGTCGCCCAATCTTCCGGTTAGTTCAATTTGCCCGTTTCCTGGTAAAACGTTTACTTCCACCGATAAAGTTATTCCTCCAACGCTGGTCCAAGCAAGTCCTGTCGCTACGCCTACTTCGTCGTTCTCCAATATAAAATCGTTATATCTTTTAGATGGACCAAGCATTCTAACCAATAATTCTTTTGTGATTTTTATTGACTTTTTGTTGGTTTCCGCTAAAATTTTTGCAGACTTTCTTATTACTGCCGCTAATGTTCTTTCAAGTTCACGAACACCTGCTTCGGTGGTATAATCGTTAATTATAATTTTAATTATTTCCGGATCTATATGTATTTTTGATTTTGTTAAACCATGTGCAGTAAATTGTTTCGGTAATAAATGTCTCGAAGCAATTTCAAATTTTTCTTCTTCGGTATAACTAGACACTTCGATAACTTCCATACGATCAAGTAATATAGGTGAAATCGAATCCAGACTATTTGCTGTTGTAATAAATAAAACTTTTGAAAGATCATAAGGTAATTCAAGATAATTGTCTCTGAAAGTTTTATTTTGCTCGGAATCTAAAGCCTCAAGTAACGCCGAAGCCGGATCACCTCTCATGTCATTTGCAACTTTATCAATTTCATCCAGTAAAATTACAGGATTTGATGTTCCAACTTGCTTTATTGCAGTTATTATTCGTCCTGCCATAGCACCGACATATGTTTTTCTGTGTCCCCTTATCTCCGCTTCGTCATGAACTCCACCTAATGAAATTCTCACATATTTACGACCTAAACATTCGGCGATAGAACGAGCTATTGAAGTTTTGCCGACTCCGGGAGGACCATATAAACATAGTATTGGATCATTTCCTTTTTTGTTAAATGAACGAACCGCAAAAAATTCAAGAATACGTTCCTTAACTTTTTCCATGCCATAATGATCTTTGTTTAAAGCTTTTGCAGCTTCCGTTATATCATATTTATCTTCCGTATATTCTTCCCAAGGTAAATCCAGTGCAAATTCAATATAAGAACGCATAACTTGACTGTCTGCCATTGCAGGATGCATTTTTTCAAGTTTATTTATATCTTTTTCTAATCTTTCTTTAACATAAGCAGGATACTTTCCGGTTAATAATTTTTTGTTGTATTCGTCTATATCAGAATATTCATCTTCGCCTAATTCTTCCTTGATAACACGCATTTCTTCGCGTAAATAATTATCTTTTTGTTGTTTGCTGAAATTATCCTGTACTTTTCCTGATATATTATTCATAGCGCGAACAATTTCAGTTTCTGTATGCATAACATTTAACAATAATTCTAACCTTTGAGCAGTACCAGGAGCTTCTAGTAATTGCTGTTTTGTTTCATAAGGAATATCAATGATATTAGAAGCTTCAAGAGCAAACAAATCAATATTTTTGATGGAATATACATTTTTGAACTGATTTGTTTCACCAGTATTTTTAATATTTTTTTCATATTCATTGAATTTTTTTATTAACAATCTTCTTTTTGCCTGTAAATTTGCAGTAGGATTAGGTTCTGTCTTATCCTTAATTATTTCTGCTTCAACAACTAAAAACGGTTTATCTTGTTTAACCGTTTTGATACCGACTTTATATTCGCCTTTAACAACAACTCTTATTCTATTTTCGGTAAATCTTACATATTCTTCGACCGTACATACAGTTCCGATATTATATAAATCATTCACATATGGTTCTTCAACAACAGTGTCGATTTGCCCTACTAATAAGAGCTGTGAATTATCTTCGATAGCTTTTTCAATTGCAAGTAATGAAGACGTTCTTCCTACATCAAAAGTAACGGTTGTCATAGGGAAAATACACATGCTTTTGAGAGCCAACACCGGTAAAATTACTATATTATTTTCATCATTGATATTATCTTGTTTCATTTATTTAAATCCTTCCGTAAATTATTCTTCTTTAGCAATTGTAAGATTAACATTCATTAAATCCGATAATTCATTAAACTTTTTTGTTAATGCCTGATTATTACCTTTAACTTTAAACGCTTTAATCATTACATTCTTCGGCGTATCAAGCGGAGATACATATTCAACAATAGAAACTTCATATCCATATGATTCAAGATATAACGCTCTCATACCATCTGTTAAGCATGCTGCAATTCGTGATTTAATTACCCCATATTTCATGATATCTTCAAAGCCATCGAGTTTATATTGTGAATTCATTTCACGATGGCAACAAGGAACGCATACAATCGAATTAACTTGATGTTTAAGTGCAAATGATAACGCTTTATCTGTCGCGGTATCACAAGCATGTAATGTTAAAAGCAAATTATATTTTCTATCAGGCACATAATTCATAATGTCAGTTTCAATAAAAGTCATATTATTATAACCAAGTTCTAACGCCATTTTTTTTGATTCTGAAATGACATTTCCATTATAGTCCAATCCGGTAAAATAACATTTTCTTCCTAACACTTCTTTTATATAGTAATTTAAAACAAAGGATAAATATGATTTGCCGCACGCACAATCTACAATGTTTATTGTTTCATTTTGTTTACATAATGTAAGCAATAATGGATGCAAAAGTTCGACGAAATGATCAATTTGGTTGTATTTTCTAATCATGTCGTTTTTAATTTTACCATTATCCCCCATAATTCCGATAACCTTAAGAAGTCTATGAGCTTTGTTCGGTTTGACGAAATATTCCCTATCGCTTATAACTGCTGTCTGTGTATGGTGGATTTCGGAAGAACTAGAGTTTATAATGTTATCACTTTCGCCAGAAAAAGTTTGAGTATAAACCTTTTTCTCCGTAGCATAAAGAGTAATATTTTTTCCTCTTTCTTTGTATATAAATTCAGCTTTATCAAAATTTAAAATTTGTTCTTTGACGAATTTAATAAATTCCTCAACGGAATATTTATGTTTAACTCCAGAATAAATAAATTCAAGATAATTATTATCTGACTGTGATAATTTTGCCTTAAAAGAAAAAGATTTTGTTCCCGAATAAAACACTCCATCTAAACCTATAAAAAAATCAGAACCTTCTTCTAATCTGCCCAAAATTCCTCTTAGAAAGAAGTCGGCTTTTTCTGCTGTTTGTTTGTTCATTAAATTTTCACCGTAAAATTATCCCTTCAATTTTTTCAATTCTTCAGCGGTAATTTCCCTATATCCTCCGAGCGGTAGCGAACAATCAAGTTCCACTCCGCCAATAGATAATCTCTTTAAGTATATCACTTTTTTGTTGATTGAGAATACCATTCTTTTGACTTGATGAAATTTTCCTTCATGAAGTGTAACTAATACTTTAGAAAAGTCTTCTGGAATAACTCTATCTAGAATTTCTTTTTTGATATTGTCCGATAATCCCTCTAATGCTGATAGATTTGTTTCTTGAAAATCATTACTATTTAAAATTATTTTCAATGATGCTTCTTCGCATTTTGTTCCATCCGCAAGAACGATTCCGTCATGAAAAGCTTTAATATCGTCATCTGAATAACAACCGCCTTCAGTTTCGCAATAATAAATTTTGTCAACATGCCTTTCAGGAGTGATAATATTATGAATAAATGTTCCATCGTTTGTTAATATCACAAAACCCTCTGTGTCAATATCCAATCTTCCGGCAGGTGTTAATTCGTAAAACGAATAGTCTTCGCCTATTAAATCTATTACTGTTTTTGCGCCTCGTTTATCCTCTGTTGCTGATATTACTCCGGCTGGTTTGTTCATCATAAGATAAACATATTTTTTGTATTCAACAGTGCTACCGTTACAGACAACGACATCACAATCTTCGTTAACATACATACCATAATCGCTTGCAATATTTCCGTTTACTGACACACAACCTTTTTTGACGTATATTCGTACATCTTTTCTTGAACCTATTCCCATATTAGATAAATATTTATCAAGTCTTATCACAAAAATATTTCCTTCCTTTATATCAACTCATTCGTCTCCAACCTTTAGGATAGAGATTTTTGACAATACCGTTTTGAGCTTGTCCCATTCCTACTGTATATCCAGCCGTTCTGACAGCTAAAAATCCATTTTTAGGCATTTGTGTTTCTTCGCAAACAAGAGTATCACCTCTTAAATACTTCTGTAAATTCATATCATCAGGCTGCAAATCAAGTACATTCAAAAACGAATCGCAAGGAAGAGCCAAAATATATGGATGAGAAGGCTTAAATGAACTTCCCTTGAATGCCCCAACAAATAAACCCAATCTGGCAACTTTTATATTATCCAAACAAGGAGGTTCTATCGGTAAATAATAAAGATTATCTCCCATCGTGCAATAAAATCCTTCCCATGGAGAAATTTTTAAATTCTTTTTGTGAAATTCAATTAATTCTTCCGGTATTACATTGCTTATTTTAAAGCTTTTAGATTTTTTTTGATTTTCGACTTTTTCACATTCATTACTTTTTCTAAGAAGTGCGGTAAAATGTCCTTCTCCTCTTATTCTTTGCGGCCATAATCTGGCAGCTTTGGTAAAATTATCATCACCTTTTGCATAAATCGGTAATGCATCCGTAATCCCTGCGACTTTAGGCAGTTCTTCCAAAGTATAATACGGAAATCTTTCCATAAAATCATATATGGTTTCTTCATTCTCATGAGGAGTAAAAGTACAGGTTGAATAAATTAATAAGCCTCCTGGCTTTAACATATAATTGATATTATCCAAAATTTCATCTTGCATTTCTCTGCATTTATCCGATTTAAAATTCTCCCAACTTTTGATAGCGTCTTCATCTTTTCGAAACATACCTTCACCCGAACAAGGTGCATCAACTAAAATTTTATCAAAAAACCCTTCGAATCTTTTTTTTAGATTTGCAGGTGAATCATTTGTTATTAGACAATTTCTTATTCCGGCCATTTCGATATTTTTGACAAGAGCACGTACTCGCTCTTCGTTTATATCATTTGAAACAAGTAAACCTTCTCCTTTAAGTTGTGCAGCAATTTGGACACTTTTACCACCGGGAGCGGCACATATATCTAACACTTTATCTCCGGGTTGAGGCTTTAGTGATGCCGCCGGATACATTGCGCTAGGCTCTTGAATATAATACAAACCGGCATGGTAAAATGAATGTCTTCCGGGATATCCATCGTTATAATAAAATCCATCCTTTGTCCATGGTACTACTTCCAAATCAAAAGGTGATATTTTTAGAAATTCCTCGGTTGAAATTTTGAGTGTATTAACTCGAAGTCCGCATACTCTTTGCTCTGTAAACGAATTAATATATTTATCAAATTCATCATTACCTAAATTCGCAAGTAATTGTTTCATGTTGTTTTCATAATCTATAGGAAGCGTCATAAGCATCATCTCTCAATCAAAAAAAAGTTAAAATGAATATTGCTATTTTACATTATCTATTGTATAATGTCAAAGTTGCGAAAGCGGTTAATTGCTTATAACATCAAATAAATATTATATTTCCGGCTCATTGGTCAAGCGGTTAAGACACCGCCCTCTCACGGCGGAATCAGGGGTTCGATTCCCCTATGAGTCACCAAAAAAAAACAATACATAATGTATTGTTTTTTTTTGGTGTTAATCAGTAATATCTCTTTCTGTATTTATTTCTTCCATTATTTTTTTCTCGATATATTTAAGAGATTTTTCTTTCTTTTCATCGGACAAACCCGGGACTAAACTTTTTGTTGATTTTTTCAAATATTCATATGGTATATCTTCACAACTTTCTTCAAAAATAGTACTGTATACAGTTAATGCGGCAATATATCCATATAGTTCATTCGGGTGAAAATCATTATAATTATGTAATTGATCATATATATATCCGTTTTCTAAAAGAGTATTATGTACATATCCAGATGGAATATATGTTAAAGCTGGTACATCTTTAAGTTCTAGCATTCTTCCGCCTACATCAAATTCAGTTAACAGAAAACAAAATTCAGTTTTATCCGGAAAAAGTTTTTGTAATTCTATTATAGAATTAGCCGTATCAATCCCATATGCTCCATATTCCTGAAAAATAACAATATCAACTTTCGAAATCATACTTTCATATCCACCATTTGTTAAATCATAAAGATGTTGACTTAATTTATAATTAGGATCAGTTTTTGCGAATATTTTATTGTTTTTGCCTTCTTGCTCAGTTAAGTCTTTAAATTGTTCACTTATTTTTCCAACATAAGTTAGACTGTTTCCGATAAATAATATAGTTGCGTTATCATTTTTTGATTTTATCTCGTATTTAATGGTAAATATAGATAAAGTTAAAATAACACAAACAATGCTGATAATTCTTTTCAAATTGCCATCCCCTCATATTTGTTATTTTGTCTAAAGCTTTGTTATATTGTAATATAAAGGTATTATTTAGTCAATATAATATAAAAAAATAACACTTATTTCAATACTATAAGTATTAAAATAAGTGTTTGTTGGTGCCGGTGACCGGGGTCGAACCGGTACGGAGT
>Ga0209373_10004487_pt1 | contig 12003 bp, 7 predicted proteins | sample Higcelweek5metaG_FD_187173 | JGI IMG/M metagenome (GOLD analysis project Ga0209373, IMG submission 187173) | Freshwater pond sediment microbial communities from the University of Edinburgh, under environmental carbon perturbations - High... | ecosystem: Environmental > Aquatic > Freshwater >... | reverse complement strand
TTCAATTTCATCTTTTATTTTAATTTTATTATACGCTGCATAAAGAGCTTGATATGTAACTGATGTAATCAACTCGGGCTTTTTTAGGTCATATGAAATATATTTTTCGTTTGATTCATTCGAAATAAAACCGCTTTCGAATCGTTCACCCCATTGTTGTCTTATTGTTATTGACGGAGATACTACCAAAGCAGGTTTACCGATTCGTCGAATTATTTCTAATCCAAGAATAGTTTTACCACTACCTGGAGCCGCTACAATGTGAATTTTTTTATTTTTATGGTGTTGTGCTTCATTATCCAATATATATTGCTGATAATTTCTAAAAGTTCCGTTATAACATACCTTATCAAAATTTTTCACAAATTTTTCTCCATTTCAAAATTTACACCCTATTATTCTAATATTTTGACGGTTCCATCATCATAATATTCAAAAAGTTGTACTTTGTCTGAACTATCTGAATTTGTTGTAACTACAACAAAAGTACATGCATCAGGATGAAAAGTATTTTCATCAATCCACGAACCACTATTTGCATAATATTTATCCTGTGTGTCAGATAATTTATTAACACCAGGTTTATGAGTGTGTCCGAAAACAACAACATCAATATTCTGATTTGTATTTTCAAGATACTGCTTTTTTGCTTGATTATAAAAATAATCTTTATCTAACGTTCCTGCTACGCTTTCAACAAATGAAGTTTTGACCGCAACAAGGTTTTTTTCTTGATTTTCTTCCCATGTACTTTGATAATTTTTGAATAGCGTTGGTGCACAAATTGTACCATCACTTTGGAGAATCGGGTAATAATCTTGAATGGAATATTTCCCATTATACCCGTTTAATTTTAAATCAATTACATGATCCTCGAATCGTTCGTATGGAGTAATTCTATTCATTTCACCACTCCATACCTTATAATACAGATATGCTCCATATTGGTCAACATCGGTTTTTGCGGGAGCTTGAACGATTTCAGGATAATCCTTTTTAATCATTGGATGTCCTTGAAGAACCCAGCTTGCAGCAACTCTTGCGTAGAAATAACCAGGTGGTAATATCGATTCCACATCTCCTGTTATTTCCTTGTTTGACACACTATCTGGCGCTGAAAAAACATCATATCTATGTCCATGTTCTATGACAATTTCATCTCTGACTCCTGTTACATATTTTCCTAATCCTCTTGCATCCCTTGCTTGATTGATTCCGGGTAGCGCCTCTTCAAGAATATTACTTTCCAATAGCATGTCGTGATTTCCCGGAACATATGTCAACTTTATGCCCTTTTCCATCAAAACTACTAGTTGATCAAAAACTTGTTGATTATTTTTAATAACTTGTCGGTAAAATTCATCCGAGTCTCCATATGCAGGATACGTCAAAGGCAGATACCATTCATCTAAAAAGTCTCCAGCGATAACCAACTCACTAACATCTTCCATGTTTCCAAGACGATCTAAAAACTCAATAAATAGATTTTTGTTTTCAACAGTCTCAGAATATTTGTCAACAATTCCTAAATGAATATCACTTACTACAACAACCTTATTTCTTTCTTCGTCCTCAACACTCCACATATCAGCGACAGTTGAAGTTGTTTTTTCATCTTTATATACTATAGTACATCCACAAACATTAATAAGAAGCATTGTTACAATAAATAACGCAAGTAATTTTTTCATATTACATCCCTACTCTCATATAATTTTTTAATTATTTATCAACTTCTTTAAAAATTCATTTTTTTAAGTTTAATAAGTCTCACTTCATGTGGTTCCATATGAGCTATACAATCATAAATTGACTCGGTAATAATTGTAAAATACCGCTTTTGATATGGCTGCACCGTTTCTTTAAGATATTCTATTTCTTCTTTATTAAGTTCACGATTTTCAGGAAAACATTCATTCCATTTATCAAAAGCACTCCCATGTTTTCTGTTTAAAATTTTCTCTTGTATTTCATATCGTCCACTTTCAATATTATTTAAACGTATATTATAATTTTTTACAACTGGCGTTGTGAATGGCGTATATCTATTATTGTACGTCATATCGAAAACATCACCCGAAGCATATATGTCAGAATAATGTATGTAATTGTGCATTAATATAACAATATCTCCGTCGCTATTTTTTGTAACTATATAATCTTTACCCTTTTTTATAAAAATCGAGCCGAGTGAATTTAGAAATTCGAAAGCAAAAAACGGAGTCTTTTTTATTCCCCCATTTGCATACATTCCAAGACCGCCATAAAATATATCACTTCGATGCGGCAATTCACCGTTAAAATCAGAAAGACACCAATATCCGAAACTATCCAAACTTTCAAAGTTATCTATAATATTTTTAACAATATATGCACTTTTGAATGTTGTATCATTTAGTAAATCACGATGAGATGTCGTGCTATTCCACTCTGTAAGATAAAGAGGAATATTCGCCAGGTTACATTCGGTAAGTTTTTCTTTTATGCGATTTATAGAAATTGCCATAAGATTAGGTTGTTTAGTTAGCGATAGAGATGGTGCCCACTGTGCATTTTTAGGCACAGAATTATCTGATTCAAGTGCATAAAAATGTATATTAACAAAATCCAACGGACAATTAGGGCATGCTTTCAAAAAATCTTGCAGCCAATCAGTGTTTATAATCGTATGATATATATTAGAAGATGATCCAAATTTAAGTTTAATATCAAAATCTTTGACTTCTTTATATGTTGCTTTAAACAGTTTGTAATATTCCTTAATATCGCTAAAACCAAACATGTTTATATTAGTTTCCGGTTCATTCCATAAACAATAAAGCCAATTACGGATTTCTTTGAGTCCGTATTTCACGGAATAATGCTTAAGAAACTCACGAATTAAATTCTGCCATTTTGAAATATTTTTAGGTTCGCTAATTATAAAAGGTTTTGAAAAAATAGTTCGATCAGGATATTTAGCAATAACACGAGGCATGAAAGAAAACTGGACAAGCGGTAATAAATTTACACTTTTCAAAAAATCAAAAATTTTATCTAGATTTGAGAAATTAATAATTTCCTCTTCGTCATAATTTTTATAATAAACAAATAAATCATCATCAAACAATCCATGAAATTTAATATATTTGAATCCAATTTTGTTTTGAACTTCTCGTAATTCTGCTTGTATTTCTTCTAATAATATATCGCTCGCTCTTGCAACAGTAATAAAATTTTTATATGTTTTTATTAAAGAAGTTCCCCTAATTGAAACATCGGCATTTGAGACATATATTTGTTGGCTTTCCTGAGGAATAGCTTCTAAATTACCGTCAGCCGTAAGATATTTCGAAAGTTTAACAAGATATTTAGTTTGCTCAAAACCTAGGTAGTTTATTTTACCATCAACTTTGGGATTATGTTTTTTTTGAATTGAAAGATTTTTTCTGTAATCACTCGGTAAACAATTGTATTTTTGTTTGAACATGGTAACAAAAGTCCTGGAGTTATAAAATCCACAATCAAGAGCTATTTGATCGATAGATAAATCTGTAGCAATCAGTTCTTCAAGTGCATCAGAAAAACGAATGTCATCAATATATTTTTTAAGTGTTATTCCCATTGTATTTTTGAATTGTTTGCATAAATAGCTTGGTGAAAAATGAAATTTCGATGATAATTCCGATACGGTTAACGGTAATCTTGAATTTGTTCTTATATAATTAACAACATCCATAAAATGATTTTGTTTTCTACGCTTCATATAATCTTCATCGTTATAAGCTTTAAACTTTGTTGCCAGTTCAAAATACAATTTAAGCAGCAAAGATTCACTCATAACATCTGCAAACCCTGCACTCAGATTAGTTGATAATTTAATCAATTTTGCCAAAACGGATATTATAGGATTATAAACACTTGAATCTTCTACTATTGATGAATTCACTGAAAATAATAAATTTTTGTCAATACCACTACTTTTTAGTAGTGAAAAATCCACCTGCAAAGCAAGAAGAATTGCTCCTTCAGCAGAATATATTGAATGTAAATCATTCGGATTAATAAGAATTATATCATCTTCATTTAGAGTAAATGACTCGTCATTTTGACGATATTCAAGTTTACCATCCAAAACAAATATTATTTCCGAACATTGATGCCAATGCTTTTGAACATTTGAAACCTTATGCATGAATATTTTCATGTGTAATTGGTTTTCAAAATTTATAATTTCATGTATTTGTTCCACGCACATCACCTCTAGTTGAATTTCATTCTATCATAAGTACGTTTATTGTCAATATATCTACTTTTACTGTAAAATTTTGTTCTTTTCTATTTTTTGTAATATGTTCTTAATATTTTCTTTCCACTATATTACATAAAGTGTGCATTTTATTGTCTTGTTTCGCTTCTATAGGTAAAGTATCATTAGGGCATAACAAGAAACAAATGTAGATCGGAGGTGTGAATAATGTCGGAAGTTTTGTTGCAAGCAAATGATATTAGTAAAGATTTTGGAAGTACAAAAGCCCTTAAGTCTGTTAATTTATGTATAAAGCGAGGAGAAGTCCTTGGCCTTGTTGGTGAAAACGGAAGCGGAAAATCCACATTTTCCTCGATTTTAGCGGGAATACACAAACAATCTTCCGGCAAATTAAATTTTCTATCACAGGTCTACATACCACTTAACACAACCGATGCACAAAGCAAAGGTGTTGGGATGATTGTTCAAGAACGTGGAACCGTTTCCGGAATATCAATAGCAGAAAATTTATTTTTAGGACAAGAAGACAAGTTCGGTAAAATTTTTATTAACAGAAAAAAAATGATTACTGAAGCCAACAAAGCACTTAAAGAATTCGGATGTGATTTTTTAGAAGCTAGCTCTCCTATTGATTCACTCGATCAACAAGATAAAAAACTTGTAGAAGTTGTTAAAGTTATGATGGCAAATCCTCTTATTATGATAGTTGATGAATCGACAACAGCATTATCACAAAGAGGCAGAAATATTCTTTATAACTTAATTAAAATGCAAAAAGAAAAAAACAACTCCGTAGTTTTTATATCACACGACTTAGAAGAAATAATGGAACACTGCGATAGACTAATCGTTTTACGGGATGGCAAATTAGTCGCCGAAATAGCTAAAAACGAGTTTGAAGAAAATTATATTAAGCAAAAATTAATAGGAAGAGATATTGAAGGAGATTATTACCCAAAACATTCCTCCAATATCAAAAAACCAGAAGACGCCATAATTAAGGTGGAAAACGTTAACAACGCAGGTGGCCTAGAAGATATTAATTTTACCGTAAATAAAGGAGAAATATTGGGTATAGGAGGTTTATCCCATTGCGGTATGCATGATTTAGGCAAAATTCTTTTTGGTGCCAAATCTATAAGCCGTGGATCGGTTACTTATATCCCAAATAATAAACCTATTAAAAATGTTAATACAGCAATGAAATTTGGTTTTGGTTATGTTTCGAAAGATAGAGATAGAGAAGCACTTGTGCTAGACGGAAGCGTTAAAAACAACATCTCAATCTGCGGATTGGACATAATTAAAAGGTTGAAATTTTTTATTTTATCGAATATTGAAAATCAATACGTTGACAAACAAATAGACAGTTTATCTATAAAATGTCAGGACAGAGATCAAATTATCAGTAACTTGTCAGGTGGAAATAAGCAAAAAGTTGTTTTTGGCAAGTGGGTCGGAAGAAATAGCGATGTTTTAATTTTAGACTGTCCTACCAGAGGTGTTGATATCGGGGTTAAAGCAGCAATGTATAAGCTGATGGATCAGATGAGAAAAGACGGAAAAGCAATTGTTATGATTAGTGAAGAGCTAACCGAGTTAATCGGAATGAGCGACCGAATTTTAATAATGAAAAACGGTAAAATAAAATATGAAACTTGCGAAAAAGAAAAAATGACGGAATCAAATCTTATTAACTATATGATTTAAAATGATTAAAAAAAGGAGGTGCTACTATGGATGTAACTAAAATAATCACTAAAATAAAAAAATATTCCAGTCTTCTTATTCCTCTTGTTGGTTTAACTTTGGTTCTTATTGTTTTTTCAATTTTGAGTAACGGTCTACTTGTTTCGGAAAAAAACATAAACAATATCATAAATCAAGCAACAATTACCGCCATAGTAGCAACTGGAGCCGTATTTTTATTTAGTCTTGGAATGCTTGATATATCACTCGGCGCAATTTGTTGTATATCCGCAATTTTAGCAGCGTTTGCATCAAAAGCAGTCGGAGGAAGCATAATTGTTTTAATTTTAGTATGTATAACTGTTTCTGTTATTCTCTCAGTTATTAACGGTGCTGTTATAGGAATTACCAAGTTGCCATCTTTTATCGTCACACTTGTTATGATGAACATTTTATCCGCTCTATCGTTTCTGATATTAGGAAAACAAACCGAAGTAAAAGTTCCCTTTTCCCTTATCGGTCATCTTGATACTTCAGAAATAAAATTAATTACTATGGCAATAGTTTTTATTTCAGCACTGTTGATTTTTAATTTTACGAAACTTGGCAGACAAAACAAAGTTATTGGAGCAAATGCAACAAATGCAAAACTTTCTGGTATAAATTATTTTAAAAACACGCTTATTTCTTATCTTATATGCGGTGTAGCGGTTGGTATAGGTTCTTTCCTTCTTATTATCCGCACCGGAACGATATCACCGTCAACGGGTAGTGCTATCGGATTTGATGTAATCGTTAGTGTTGTTTTAGGTGGCATGGCTATTTCAGGCGGTATGAAGTCAAAAATTACCGCAGGTATTATCGGAGCTTTCACCATAACAATTTTAAATAATGGTATGACAATCATAGGAACGTCAATCGGTATGGTACAACTTGTCCGTGGAGTAATATTCTTAGCGATTGTTACCCTTCTGGCAATGAAAAACAGAACGAAATATTTAGTTTAGTATTATACTCCGCAAGGAGAAAAAATATAATAAAATTTTATAAGGAGTGAACGAAAAATGAAAAAAACATGGAAAAAGGCTTTGGCAGGTATATTATGCTTAACATTGCTTTTAGGCGCAGCTACTTTGATTACTGGATGCAAAACAAGTGAAACTGAAGATAAAACAGTTAAAATAGGTCTTCTCGTTTCTGACCCTACTGAAGGACAACAGAAAATTATTGACGATTATTTAACATCAATCGCAACAGATTTCAACGTTGAATTTCTAATTTCAGAAAGCATCGTATCCGCAGAACAAGAAAAAACGACTTTAGAAAATTGGGCAACAGCAGGTGTAGCTGGAGTTATAAGTTTTGTTGATAAAATGGATCTTGAAGCAAAATCAAAACTATTTAAAGACAACAAAATGTACAACGTTCAGTTTGGCGCACCAAACGACACAGAACTTGCAGGATGGGAAGGAAACTCATATTTCCTTGGCGGTATCGGTCAGCAAGCAAATGAAGAACAAGGCGCTTACGAAATGACCAAAAAACTTCTTTCTGGCAAAAGCGGAAATATTTCAATCTTCGTTGCTACAGGTGGAAATCAAATGGGCATTCAGATGTTTATCGATCGTACTACTGGTATCGATAAAGCTATAAGCGAATATAATGCTATTTCAGGAAACAGCTCAGTTGTAGAAAAAGTTGCAGGATTCCCAAACATGGACGGATATGTTGCAACCGTAGCTTCTAAACTTGCTGCAAAACCGGATGTTGTAATCACAACAATGGCAGGTGAATTGTTTGTAGGACAAGTTAGCGGAATTCAAGCAAATGACTCAACATATGCTCCTATTATTGCAGTTATCGGATCAATAGACAATACATTACCTGGAATGGTTCTCGGCGGTAAAATTCAAGTTATCGCTGCTATTAACCCAAAAATCGCAGCCATGAGCTTTGCTCTTCTTTACAACGCGGTTACAGGACATGAAAGCTTTGTTCCTACTTCAAGTAGTCCTTACAAAGGCAATATTAACTATCTAGTATTATCAAGCGCTGATGATGTTAATAAAGTTATCAACGACAATCTTTATACCGTAGATGACATTAAATCAGTTTGTGTTAAATATACATCAGATGCAAAATTTGAAGATTTTACCGCATTAGTTGAAAAAGCTAATTCACAGCTAGGTTAAACTATTAAACACACTTGGGAGTTGAACAAAATCAACTCCCAAGTAAATATCACAGTGTAAAGGAGGATTCATAATGAGACTATCCGAAAAGATGAAAAAGAAAATAAAGCAGATAGCAATATATGTAGGCGCACCACTTGTAATATATCTGCTTTTTAGCGTTATTCTTGGTTTTAAGAATATTGAATTTATTAAAGAAGGTAACTTCAATATCTTTTTGCAGAATTTCGTCTATATGGCACTTATCGGTTTTGGTGTAAGTCTTAATGTTCCTTCCGGAAGATTTGACTTCTCAATAGGTTCTGTTATGGTATTGTCCTCTATTATAGGTGGTAATTTAGCACTATCTATGGGACTTGGAAGTTTTGGTATGGTTGCTTTATTTGCAATATGCGGTGCTGGATTGGGTGCGATTTCTGGTTTGTTGTACGTAATATTAAGGCTGCCCGCTATGGTAACATCTCTCGGTGTAATGCTTATTTTTGAATCTTTCACCTTTATGGTTTATAAAGGAAAAGGGTTAACGCTAGTTGGACAAGATAATATGCTTTATATGGCTTCAAACACAACAAATCTATTTCTTATAATCCTTGTTTGTTTTGCTTTAATCTTTGTATTAAACAGATATACAAAACTCGGATACAATAGAAGAGCTTTGATGGGTGAACAAAAAACATCTGTTAATGCAGGTGTTAAAGAAAAGAAAACCGCAGTTATATGTTATATTTTATCCGGTATCTTAGTCGCTATAGCTGGAATTATTCCACTATATCAGGCAGGTACAGTAGCACCAAAGCTTGGCATGGGAACAATTATGGTTATGTTCTCAGGGTTTTTAGCAATGTTTATTGGATTGTTTTTATCTCGCTGGGGCGATTTGATAATCGGTGTATTAATAGGTGCAATAATTAGTTCAATGTTAACATCTTTCCTAGCACAGATGGGCTTTACCATTCAGCAACAAAGCATAATAAATGCTGTACTCTTGCTGTTATTCCTTGTATTTGATCAATATTTTAACAGTATAAAGGAATATTTAACTAAACATAAAAAGAACAGCGTGGTGAATAATTAATTATGAATAAATATGAAAAAAAACCATTTTACCTATCAAACGAGGATATAAAATGGGTTGAAAATAGATATAACGAAATGTCATTAGAAGAAAAAATAGGACAGCTTTTTTGCCTGGTAGTATATGGATATGATGAAAATTATTTTTCTTATATTATAAATAATCTTAAAATAGGATCTCTAATGTTTAGACCTATGCCAAAAAACGAATTAATTAAATCCGTTTCTTATCTTCAAAATAACTCAAAATTACCGCTTCTTATTTCTGCAAATATTGAAAGTGGCGGATGTGGTATCATCGAAGGCGGAACTAAATTACAAAGTCCTCTTGGTATTGCGGCAACGAACGATTCAGATTACGCTGGTATATTGGGCGAGGTTTGCGGTTTAGAAGGTGCGGCTTGCGGTGTTAACTGGGATTTTGCGCCTATTGTAGATATAGATAAAAATTTCAGAAATCCTATTACTAATACAAGAACCTTCGGAAGTGATGAATATAGGGTTGCAATATTTTCCTCGAAATTTATAAATAAATTACAGAATCAAGGAGTCGCTGCCTGTGCCAAGCATTTTCCCGGTGATGGAGTGGATGAAAGAGATCAACATCTTGTAACCTCCGTCAACGATTTAAGCTGCGAGGAATGGGACGATTCATATGGTAAAGTTTTTGATGAATGTATTGACCATGGTGTTAAGAGCATAATGGTTGGCCACATTTCATTACCTAATTATTCCAAAAAATTAAATCCGAATTTATTAGATGAAGATATATTACCGGCTTCACTTTCATATGAAATAACAACTACCTTACTCAAAGATAAACTTGGTTTTAATGGTCTTGTTGTTACTGATGCAACCGCTATGGCAGGAATGAATATTGCATTACCACGAAATCTTTTAGTACCGACAGCAATTGCCGCAGGTAGTGACATTTTCCTCTTCACCAAAAATATGGATGAAGATTTCAGGTATATGCGCGAAGGTATAGAAAACGGAACAATTACAAAAGAGCGTCTTAAAGATGCAGTTATGAATGTGCTCGCGTTTAAAGCGTCATTATCATTACATAAAAAGAAAAAAGACGAACTTTGTCCTAATGAAAAAAACATAAACAAAATAGTCGCTTGTCAAAAACATAAGGATTATGAAAAACTATGTGCCGATAAATCTATAACAATCATAAAAGAAGAAGCGGGCATTTTACCAATATCCACTAATAAATATAAAAGCGTATTGGTTTATGATATTTCAGGTGGTGCAAATTCTGTTGGATATGGTGCTGACGCTTGCGCTTGTGATCGTTTTATCAAAAAATTAAATGATAAAGGTTATTTTGTTGAAAAATTCACGCCTTACCGAGGTATGGAAGGATTGATGGTCTCCTATGAAGAATTTACAAAAAAATATGACTTAATTATTTATATTGCAAATTTGGCGACCAAATCAAATCAGACAGTAGTGCGCATAGAATGGTCCAATCCAATGGGTGCTAACGTCCCTATTTATATGAACCGTGTTCCTACCGTTTTTATTTCTCTCGAAAATCCTTATCATTTGTTAGATGTTCCGCGCGTTAAAACATATATAAACACGTATAGTTCGTCTGATATTGTGCTTGATTCATTAATTCAGAAACTTGAAGGTAAATCAAAATTTTGCGGAATGAGTCCTGTCGATGCGTTTTGCGGAAAGTGGGATACAAAATTATGAAAACCGACTTGCATAAGTTAACTGCTCAATTTATAACCGGCGAAGACAATAATAAAATTCTTTTTAAATCATTTTCTTGTAAGAATGTTTCAAAAGCGACCGTTTTTGTTACAGCTCTTGGATTATTTGAGTTAAAACTTAACGGGAAAAAGGTTGGAATCGAGTATTTAACCCCCTACTTTGACGATTATGAAAAAACGCTACAGGTTATGCAGTATGATGTAACATTTTACCTTCAAGATGAAAATATTTTTGAGATAGAAGTCGCTGATGGATGGTGCTGTGGTAGATTTGGTCTCGATAAAAAGGATAAAATTTACGCAGATAAACCTGCAGCACTTCTTTCTCTTGTGATCGAAGAAATCACAGGAAATGTCGATATTATTGAAACTGATGCCACTTGGAGTTCCAAAAAATCAAAAACAATATCGTCCGGTATTTATGACGGCGAAAAAGTTGATTTGACACTAGATAATAGCGCAGTTGGCAAAACTTATATAGTCGATTTCGATAAATCTCGATTAATTCCAGCGTTATCTCTTCCTGTAACTTTACATGAATCCTTTGATTATTCTGTTATTTCTCAGTCCGATAATGAATTTTTGCTTGATTTCGGACAAAACATTGCCGGAATCGTACAGTTTAACGATAAATTGAGTTTCGGACAAACCGTCAAATTTACTCACGGAGAGATTTTGCAGAATGGTTTTATTTACACTGATAACCTTCGTTCAGCTTCCGGTGTTTTCGAGTTTACAGGAAGTGGAAGCGGTAAAATTATCACCCCAAAATTTACATATTTCGGTTTCCGTTATCTAAAAGTCGAAGGCGTGCAAAGTATTGAAAATTTAAATATTAAAGCTAGAGCGTTGTACAGTAATATAAAACAGATTTCTGATTTTCGCTGTAACAATGAAAATATTAATAAACTTATTTCAAATGTTATTTTCAGTTTGAAATCGAATTCCGTTGATATTCCTACCGATTGTCCACAAAGAGATGAGCGTCTCGGCTGGACCGGTGATGTTTCGATGTTTTGCAAAACTGCAAGTATACTCTTTGACATGCGTGAATTCTACAAAAAGTATT
>Ga0209373_10004486_pt1 | contig 12005 bp, 14 predicted proteins | sample Higcelweek5metaG_FD_187173 | JGI IMG/M metagenome (GOLD analysis project Ga0209373, IMG submission 187173) | Freshwater pond sediment microbial communities from the University of Edinburgh, under environmental carbon perturbations - High... | ecosystem: Environmental > Aquatic > Freshwater >... | reverse complement strand
GCTGGTATGACTAAAATGAAGTTACCTTTATTTTTAGTTCTTACTACTATAGGTTCACTAATTTGGAATACAGTTTTAGTAATACTAGGAAGTATAGCTGGTAAATCTTGGACTAAGATTGCAGGATACATTGATACATATTCTAAAATAACTTTAATAGTATTAGTTATATTATTTGTTATAGGTGTATTTATTTATTATAAAAAGAAATCAAAAAAAAGAGCACAATAGTGAACTGTTATTTTTAATAGTTGATTAAAACCGTGTTTGCGCAAAGTAAACTAAAAAAACAACCTCTTTGGTTGTTTTTTAATTTTTCAATATATTATTTTTTAATAATCTTTTCTAACTTTTTAGAATGTTCAATATTTTGATGATAGCAAACACCAGATGATGGATCAACTATTGGCAAATCAATATTATATTTTTCCTTTAAAATCAATATTTTTTGCAATACGTTATATTTTAAAAAATACCATTCGTTTTCTATTAATTTTTGTATTTTTTCATAATCTATAAAACCTGGATTTTCAAAAAACGGCTTCAATAATTCATCATATGAAGGAATAGAAATAGCAACTGCGTATTTTAAATCTATATCTCCCTTAACTTGAACTTCTAATGGTATTCTACAACCCTTAAATTCTTTATTTATTATTAATATTTCATTAGGAAATACAATTGCAGGATAATTAAATGGATAATCAATCCATGCATTTTCATCATCCTCATTTATTACATAGCCTATATATTCTTTATCTAATTCTTTTTTTGAAATATGCCTACTAAGTGAAATATAATCTTGCATATTATAATTTCTACAACTGAAATATTTTTCACTTATTCCTTCTTCTATCAAACTTCTTCGACATTTTATTTTTCTATCTAAAAATATTTTTTCAAAAATTTTACAAGTTTCCTCATATAATTCTTTATCATAATTTTTATTGCATATGGAAGAAACACATGGCTTTATTGCATGTGATAGTTTGTCATCTAAAAATATTCTTTCCATTTAAATCACCTCAAGAATGTGTTTATACTATCACCTAAAATACTAAAAGTCAATGTTGCTTTAATATATAAATATTAACTTAGCCTGAGCTAAATACTTAAGCAAGATAAAATGAATAATATTGAAATTATACCAAAATAAAAGTATATACTTTTTTCCGTATACACTTTTATCTATAACTTAACACAATAGTGCTTTTTTTAATCTTCTTTTTTACTTACTTTTCTAAGTCTTCCTTTAATATTAGTATCTTGTAATTTTTTATAAACAAGATCACCTTTATTATTTATTATTTCTACAAATGTAGATATATCTTTAACTTCTATAATACCTATATCATCCTTTGTAACGCCTTCAATACTACAAATAGCTCCTACTATATCAACTGCACGCATTTTAGTCTTCTTACCTGCATTAATATGTAATTTAACTATCTCTTTATTAAGAGCTGTTCCTTTTGATTTTTTTTCAACATCATTAGTATTAATTTTATCCAAATATTCTCTTCTTAAATTTCTTACTTCTTCTGCACTAGGTCTTTTAACAACTTTTAATTTCATACCAATTAAATCTTCTATATCACTTAAGAATTTAGATTCAAATTTAGTTATAAAAGTAATAGCTGTTCCTTTTTTCCCAATTCTTCCAGTTCTACCAATTCTATGAACGTATATTTCTTTATCAACAGGTATATCATAATTTATTACTAATGATATATCTTCTATATCTATTCCTCTAGCTGCCACATCAGTAGCTACTAAATATCTATAGTTTCCTTTTTTGAATTCATTCATAACATTAATTCTATCAGCTTGTTCCATACCACCATGTATTTTTTCACAGTTATATTTAACTAATTCTTCAAATACTTGATCTACTTTATTTTTAGTATTACAAAAAATAATAGCACTATCTGGATTTTCTTTTACTAAAACATCTAATAATAAATTTAATTTATCTTCTTCATTTACATTATATAATTGTTGAGAAATTGTATCTTTAACTAAGTTTTTTTCTTCTGTAACAACTTCTTCATATTCTTTAATGTATTTATGAGCTAATGATTTAATTTTATCAGGCATAGTAGCTGATAATAATATATTTTTTCTATCAAATGGTAATTTATTCATAATAACTTCTAATTGTTCTATAAATCCCATATTTAATATTTCATCTGCTTCATCAATAATTAAGTATTTAATATTAGATAAATCTAATGATTTTCTTTCTATTAAATCAATTAATCTTCCTGGTGTTCCTACTACTACATGTGTTTTTTGTTTTAATTCTTTTTCTTGTCTTGTAATAGAAGTTTTACCAAATACAGTTAAAACTTTTGTTCTTTTAAATCTTCCTATATTAAATAAGTCTTCTCCAACTTGAACAGCTAGCTCTCTTGTTGGAACAATAACTAAAGCTTGTGGTTTTAATTCTTCCCAATTTAATAGTTCTATTACTGGTATACCAAATGCTGCAGTTTTACCACTACCTGTTTGTGATTTTACTAAAACATTATTTCCTTCTAATACTAAAGGTATAACTTTTTTTTGTACTTCTGTAGCTACTTCATAATTCATTAAATCTAGTGATTTAAGAATTTCTTTACATAATTTATATTCATTAAATTTCATATTTTCCTCCTTTTGAAAAGTCCTTATACAATTATAACACATTTATTAAATAATACTAATTTATATAATAAAAAAAGACTATTTAGTCTTACTTCTCTCCATAGTTTTAACTTTTTGAACTCTAACAGGTTCAGGACATATAACACCAGTATTTTTCAAACTAAATGATAATGATGATAACATTATAATTCCTACCATTGGTACAACTATTAATTTATTGTTTTTTCCCATTGTTGTCTCCTTATTATATTTGTTTTCTTACACATTAATTATACATCTAAAATATATTAAGTTCAACAAATAATAAAAAAAAGCATAAAATGCTTTAAATATATATTATTTCTACTCCTGATAAACTTACTCTACCTACTAGTGTAACTGTCTTAGTAGTTATATCATTATTTTTTGTTTTTTCTTCTATAGCTCCTAAAGATACATCAACTTTATTAACTACTTTCCAGTCTCTTGGTATATATAATTCTACTCCAGAGAATGATACATCTAAACTAATAACAGCTGAATCACCTTCAATTTTAGCATTATCAAAATATGCTTTCATAGCTCCAAATGAGCAAGATAATTTAGCTGATTTAAAATCATTGCTATTAATGTATTTAACACTAGCTCCATAATTAACTCTAAATTCAATATTGCTATCATCTTGTTCATTTATTATGTTATCAAATTTTTCTTTTCTTCCAATAAATTTATTTTTTTTAAACATAATAGAAAATCCAATACTAAGTAATAAAGCTGATATTAATACTGGAAATGGTGTAATTGCCTCTATTCCTAAAGGTTTTGCATATAAAATAGCAAATACACTAAGTGACATAAATATTCCAAAAAAGTTTGCTTTAACTAAGCTCTTAAATAGAATTGGTAATAATAGTATTGTAAATACTAATGTGAATAAATTGATATCTGTTACATAACCTAATTGATTAACGATAACAAATGCAGCTGATGCTATAAAAAATAGTCCCCAAAATAGTTTTTTCATATTATTTTCTCTCTTTCATTTTAATTTTTAAATTTTTATAATAAAATCTTGAAACATATACTTGTTTATGACTTTTATAAAAACTGACTAATACAGGATAAGTTATACTTCTATCAACTGAATAAATATGATTAATATTAATTATTGTACTCTTAGATATTCTAATAAAATTACTAGGTAATATATTTTCTAATTCATATAATTTATATTTTACTTTATATATATCAGATACAGTATGTGCACTTATACTATTATCTAATGTTTCAAAAAATAAAATATCATTAATATTAAAAAAACACTCTACTTCATTTTTATAAAAAGATAAACCTACATTATTTAAACTTTTAATAAATTCATTTATCTTATCAATATTAGAATCTATTTTATTACATTTAATAACAATACAATCTTTTAAATTGTCATCTACTTCAATCTTTACTTCCATATAATCTCTCCCACAAATTAATTATACCTTATTTTAAAATAAAATCACCAAATTTGCAATAAGTGGTTATTTTTTATTGGTAAGTTGCAAAAAAAAAAGATAATACTATCTTTTTAATAACTATAAGTTCTTTGCTCAGCTTCATACAATACTCATAATCGAGCTAAAATTCCTGAGGTGGACATTATAATTATTTATATTTACTTATTTCTTCAAGTACTTCTTCTTTTTCAAGAGCTCCAAATATTTTATTTACTATTTTTCCTTCTTTAATAAAAACTACAGTAGGATATACTTCTATTCCATAGGTTTGAGCTAGCAAAGGTTCTTTATCAACATCTACTTTAAGTATTTCAAAATTATCAAATTCTGTAATAAGCTCTAATTCACTATTTAATATTTTACAGTATTTACACCAAGTAGCAAAAAACTCTACTACTAACAATTTAGAACTTTTATTAATTATATTTTCTAAATCTTCTCTATTTGTTTCTTTCATCTGATTCCTCCTTTATATTGCATTCACTTACTAAATCTAATTTGTTTATTATTTCACATATTCTACTATCAATAACTTTATAGTAAACTTCTAAGCCGATTTTTCTAGAAGATATGATTTTTTGTTTTTTCAAACTAGATAATTGTTGTGAAACAAAAGATTGAGATGAACTTGCACAATTTTGCAAATCTCCCACTTTTAATTCACCACATTTACATAAATTAATTAAAATACAAAGTCTAACTTCGTTAGATAATATTTTAAACAATTCTTGCGTTTCATATAATTTAGAATTCATATTATCCTCCTGTATATTACTATATTATAATATAATAATATAGTTGTCAATAGAAAAAAGAAAATTATTTAAAATTTCCCTCTTTTAAGTAATTTATACATTTAATAGCTGATATATCCTTATCTTTAACTTCTAGCATTATATCTATATTTAAATGTTTAATACTATTATAATATTTTAAAAACTCTATTTCATCTATTGTCTCCGAATGTGATCCCTTTTTTTTATTTATATCTTGAATAGAATAATGTATTTTTTGATTTCCATCTTTAATAACCCAAGTCTTATTACATAAATTAATCCAATATAAATCAGATTCATCATTATATTTATTTATTTTATTATGTAAATTATCAAATACAACAGGTATATTAGTTATTGAACTTATTTTAAGTACATCAAATATATTATATGATTTATCATCATTTTCTATAACCAATCTTTTTTTAATATTACTATTTAACTTATTATAATTAAATATAAATCTTTCTACCGCTTCTTCTTTATTACCATATACTCCACCAATATGAAGTATTATCTTAGAACTAGAATTAGTTCCAAGTGAATCTAAAAAATCACAATGATATATTAAATCTTTTATTGATTTACTAACTACTTCTTCTTTATTTGAATTTATTACAGTATATTGTCCTGGATGCATAGAAACTCTAATATTGTTTTTTTTAATTTTTTTACCTATTTCTTCTAATTTATTTTTAAATATATTTTTATAATCTATACATTCTTTAAGAGAACCAAAAGGTATAATATCTGAACTTATTCTAAATAATTTAATATTATTTTCTATATTATAATCTATTACTTTATCAAGTATATTTAAGTTGTGATTTATTATTTCTTCTAATAAAGAAGAACTTAAATTAGATAATCTACAAGTTCTATATTTTTCTTTTATACCTAAAGTAATACAAGCATATCCAATCTTATTCATAAATCACCTCTAAATATAGTATACACTAAAAAAAGTTAGTAATAAAATTACTAACTATTTAAATATATTTTTTAGATTATTCCAAAAGAAGTTTTACCTTGTTGTAATCTTCTGCAGCACCATTGTCTGCCTCTTTATAGTTTGATACAAAAGACATGTAATTACCACTTGGATTAATAACTATATTATATAATCTATAGTATGAATCATAAAGTTCTTCTAAAGAATCACTAAGACTTGCTAATTTTAATTCCTCATCATAATTTTCCAATAAAGATTTATAATTAGTATCAATCTTGTTTTTTTCCAACTTTAATAATTCTATTAAAATAATATTATCACTTTGAGCAGTGGCTACAGCATTATCTATGCTGTCATATTTATCATTATAAATATAATCATACCAATAATCACCAATATCAACTCCAACTGTTTCAGCATTAATCAAAGAATCTCTAATGTCATTAGCTAAGGATACTGCACTATCAATATATAATTTTTTCTTATTTTCTTTATAATTATTTTCTTTCAAAACTAAAAGTGATACTATAGTTAAAAATGATACTATCAAAAATAACAATACTATAATATTTCTAGGTTTCAAAGTTGTTCCAAAAATCTTAATTTCTTTATTCATTAAATTAAAGACCCCTTCCACGCTATAAATTAGACCCCACTCTTTATTAGAAAGCACGTCTTTTACGCCATTATACGACAAAAGCAAAAAATAGTATATAAAATTACTAACTATTTAAATATATTTTTTAAAACTATAGTTTTTGTTCTACAGACTTCTTTTAATGAAGATGAAACTCCTTCATTACCAATACCACTATGTTTCCATCCTCCAAAAGGCATTTCAAATGATCTATAAAAACTAGCTCCGTTAATTACAGCTCCACCAACTTCTAACTCATTAGAAACTTTAAAAGCTGTTTCCATATTTCTAGTAATTACATTTCCACATAGTCCATAATTAGATTGATTAGCTATAACAATAGCTTCTTCTAAATCATCAAATCCTATTATAGAAATAACTGGTCCAAATATTTCCATATCTTTAGAAACTGGCATATCTTTAGTGACATCTACTAATATAGTAGGTTCCATATAAGCTCCATTTCTTCTTCCACCATATATTACTTTAGCTCCTAAAGCTACAGTTTGTTTAATTTGCTCTTCAACTCTTTTAGCTGCATTTTCATTAATTAAACAGCCTATTTTAGTTGAAAAATCAGATGGATCTCCTATTTTAATGGTTTTAATTTTTTCTATTAATTTATCTATATATTCTTTTTTAACACTGTTATGTATTAAAAACCTTTTGCTAGCACAACATACTTGACCAGCATTATATAATCTACCCCAAATAGTTTCACTAACAGCTAAATCAACATCTCCATCATCACATAATATAAATGCATCATTACCACCTAATTCAAGAACTACTTTAGTTAAGTTTTTACTTGCAGTAGCCATAGTTTGAATTCCAGCTTCTGTACTTCCAGTTAAACTAACTAAGTTAACTCCACTATTAGCTGCTAGGGCTTGTCCTGTTGTTTTTCCATCTCCAGATAGTACTTGAACTACTCCATAAGGAATTCCTGATTCTATTAATAATTCAACTAATTTATGAATAGTTAATGGATTATATGTTGATGGTTTTACTATTATAGAATTTCCCATTAAAAGAGCTGGAGGTACTTTTTGACCAAACAAATCAATTGGAAAGTTAAAAGGTATAATAGCTGCTACTACTCCAAGAGGTTCAGTAGTTACTAATTGAATAGTTTTTTCTTGTCCAATTTCAGTACCTGCTGGTATTAATGATCCATATTCATGTTTAGCTTTTTCTACAAAAGAAGGAACTGAAATTTGAACATTGCTTATTTCAGCTATAGCTTCTGATATAGGTTTACCTGTTTCACTAGATAAAAGACTAGCTAATTCATTAGATTTTTCATTTACTAAACTAGCAAATTTAAGTAATATTTTACCTCTTTCATGAAGAGGTACTTTATCCCAACTTTTTTGAGCTATTACAGCTTCTTTTACAGCATTATTAACATCTTCTACTGTTGCATTTGGAACAGTATCTATTAAATTGTTATTAGCTGGATTTGTAATATTAATAACCGATAAATCACTAGCATCACACCATTTATTCCCTATTAAATTCTTCATATTAAAGTCCTATTTTCCAAAGCCAGTAAATGATAACATAAGTCCGCCACAGCTATTAGAACTATGTTCACTATAACCATATTCTCCAAATGTAAATATTGTAATAAAAGGTGTATCTCCACATACTGATTTTAAGTTTTCATAAACTTCTTCTATTCTGTTTCCAATACCTAATTTACGTCCTCCACAATGTACTAAAAAGTATGCGCCTACTTCATTATTTAATTTGTTTTTAAGTTTTGTAGCTACTGTTGAAGTACTACTTATTAATTCATCTACTGTAGCTTGCATTAAATTAACGCAAGTTCCAACAGCTAAATCATTACCTATATTCATAGAGTAATCATCATTTCCAACCATTGGATGACGAATTAAAGTTACTCTTCCTGTTGGATCTTTTACTCCAAGAGGATTTAATATTGTAGCACTAAGTAAACTTAATCCTTTTAAATTATCTGGATGGATATTTCTCCATTCAGCATATTTTTTCAAAGCTGGAACTCCATCTATTTCAAGTAAAGTTCTACCACTTATTTTAGTAATAATTCCTCTTGTTTCTGTTTCATTATAATCTCCAGTATATTCCGTAACTACTCTTTTATTTGTATAAAAGAATACTACAGCACAACCTTCTTTAAATACTTGATCATTACAGAAAATTCTCCATTCTCCTTCAACTGCATCATCTGCTGTTGATCCTCCAAAAAATGGTACTCTTCCAATTATATCTTGTATTCCTTTTACATAAGATTCTTCTTCTGCAGGGTTAGCTACCATATAAAAGTATGATGGTCTTACTATTGTTCCAGAATTTTTAACAGCTTCTAAAGCTATTTTTCTTCCTGTTTCTCTAGCATCTCCTTGTTTTTCCATACCAGCAACTCCAATAGTTAAACTTTCATCATCCATTATCATTGCTCCAGAAAATCCATTATCACTAGTTATTATTCCATCATTAGTTATTATTGCTCCTGATGATGTACATCCTACTAATGGTAAGTTTGGTAATACTGATCTAAATCCTTTTACAGCATCTTCTTCTATATATTTTGAAGATGTAAAATATAATGCAACTTTTGGATTAGTTAATCCTGTAATTGCTTTACTAGCTGATTCTTCACCACTTTTAAAACTGTCCATTTCTGTACTATAACCGATACTTGATTTCAACATAATTTTCCTCCTTTTATTCTTTTATTCTTTTAATATGCTTGATTATATATATCAATAATGTCTTCTACAGTTACGCTTCTTGGATTTCCACCTGTACAAACATCATTAATTGCTTGACTAGCTAAAGCAGGAATATCTTCTTCTTTTACTCCTACTTCTCTTAGCGTTTGAGGTATTCTAACTTGTAATGATAATTGTTTAATAATACTTACCATTGCATTAATTACCTCTTCTTTAGTTAAACTACTAACTTCATAACCTAAATTAAATAGTATTTCTCTATATTTTTCACTAGCTACTTCTCCATTAAATTTAACAACATATGGAAGTAATAATGCATTAGCTACTCCGTGAGGTGTATCATATAAAGCTCCAAGTGAATGAGCCATTGAATGAACTATTCCAAGTCCTACATTTGAAAATCCCATTCCAGCAATATACTGAGCTCTTCCCATATTTTCAATAGCTTCTATATCTTTTTCATTAACTGATAAAGATAAGTTTTTAAATATTATTTTAATAGCTTCCATATGGAACATATCTGTCATACTCCATGCACCTTTTGTAATATATCCTTCAATAGCATGAGTTAAAGCATCCATCCCAGTAGATGATGCTATAGAAGCAGGCATACATGCCATTAATTCTGTATCTATAATAGCTACTACCGGTAAATCATGTGGATCTACACAAACCATTTTTTTAACACTTTTTTCATCTGTTATAACATAGTTTATTGTTACTTCAGCTGCAGTACCTGCAGTTGTTGGTAATGCAATAATAGGTAAACATTTATTTTCTGTAGCTGCTAATCCATCTAGTGATATTACATCACTGTATTTAGGATTTGTCATAATAATTCCTATAGCTTTTGCAGTATCTATAGAACTTCCTCCACCTACAGCTATTATATAATCTGCATATGATTCTCTACATTTAAGTACTCCTAATTTAACATTATGTACTGTTGGATTAGGTTTTATTTCATCAAATATTTCATATTCTAATGAATTCTCATCTAATATATCTGTAACCTTTTTAGTTAGTCCAACTTCTACTAAGTTTTTATCACTAACTATTAAAGCTTTTTTTAACTTTCTGTTTTTAATTTCATCTACTATAGCTTTTCTACTTCCAAAACCAAAGTAAGATGTTTCATTTAATATCATTCTTTTTGTTTCCATAATTCCTCCTTTAGACAACTTTTGTATTATCTATAATTATTATAGCACTATTTGACTTTTTTACAATTTAATTAGGTTTATTTTCATAATTTTAAATTTTTTTTACAAAAAAAGACAAAATTTATTTGTCTAATAATTTTATTATTTTATTTTCTAATTGATCTGGAGTAACTGTAGGTGCAAAACGTCCTACTACTTTTCCATTTTTATCTACTAAAAATTTTGTAAAATTCCATTTAATAGATTTACCAAACATTCCTTTTGAATTTTTTTTAAGATATTTATATAAATTATCTTCATTAGAACCATTTACTTCTATTTTAGCAAATTGATCAAAAGTAACTCCAAATTTACCTACACAAAATTTAACAATTTCTTCGTTAGATTCTGGAGTTTGATTTGCAAATTGATTACAAGGAAAATCTAAAATTTCTAATCCTTTAGATTGATATTTAACATACAATTCTTGTAATCCTACATATTGTGGAGTAAATCCACATCCAGTAGCTGTATTAACTATTAACATAACTTTATTTTTATATTTACTAAGAGATACTTCATTTCCATTTATATCTTTAACTTCTATATCATATATATTCATATATTGTCCTCCATTTTCTTATTTGATTATAGCACAAATATTGAATAAAGAAAAATCTAACTATCTATTAAATATAATATTTTGTTGGTTGATGAATTAGTACAATGATATCTACTAAAACTGCAATCCCCATAAAACCTGCAGTAAAGAAATACAAAAATCCCATACCAAATCTTCCTTCATAAAATTTATGAGCACCAAATATACCTAAAAAAACACATAATAATAATGAAGTTCTTTTATCCATCAATCTTGTTTTCATGTTTAACCTCCTCTTTAATATTAAGATATCTTAAATTAATTATAACACAAATACTACAAAAAAAATCTAACCTAAGTTAGACTTTTAATTATTTAAAGCATTTGCTCTTTTTAAAATATAATAAAGTTATTGAATAACAAGCTACTATTATTCCAACTAATACCATAATTGAACTAAATAATATACTCATATTTCCACTACCTATTATTATTCTTAAACCTTCTACTGTATAAGTCATAGGCATAAACATATGAATCATATTATAGAATGTTGGTGCTGTTTCAACTGGGAAAGTTCCACCACATGCAGTAAGTTGTAATATTAATAATATAATAGCTACAAATCTTCCTGGATCTCCAAATAATGTTGATAACATCTCTATTATAGACATATACATAATACTAGTTAATAAAGTAAATATTATAAATAATAAATTATTATCTATTTGAATACAAGTTGATAAAACTAAAGCATCTAATATTAATGTTTGTGTTACAACGATTGATGCATATAAACCCATTTTCTTTAAAGTTCTTTTTAAAGAGAATTTTTCATTCTTTTTCTTTTTAACTTTAGCATTTACAACTATAGTAGCGATTAATGCTCCTACAAATAAACCTAAAGATACAAAATAAGGAGCAAAACCATAACCATAGTTTTCCACTTTAGAATAAGGTTCATCTAACTCTGTAACTGGAGAAGATAAATTAGATGCATTATTAACTAAATTTAAACTATTTAATTTAGTAGTTAATTCA
>Ga0209373_10004484_pt1 | contig 12007 bp, 9 predicted proteins | sample Higcelweek5metaG_FD_187173 | JGI IMG/M metagenome (GOLD analysis project Ga0209373, IMG submission 187173) | Freshwater pond sediment microbial communities from the University of Edinburgh, under environmental carbon perturbations - High... | ecosystem: Environmental > Aquatic > Freshwater >... | reverse complement strand
CTTTATGCTTGTCAAACATTAAGGATATACGATTTTTAGGGTGCTCGCAACTGGAACTTTTTTTGTCCCTACTGCTACACTTTTTCATTTATATTTGCTATATTTTTATTTTATCATAAACACCAAAACTTGCCGCAGAAAAAGAAAATATTGCAGCACTTTTGAAATATTCTCTGATAATAGTTGCAAGTCTTCCTGTCTGGTGTGTATATCCATTTGTTCAAAAACACTTTGTTAAGGGAATGATGATTGGCTCGGTAAAGGGATAATAGAAGCGAAAAATGATATGAATAGGAGAAAAGACTATGAAAATGAATTCGGAAAACATTAAAAAGTTTGCAAAAAAATTGGGTGCTGATTTAGTAGGTATTTCCTCAATGGATAGGTTTGAGGGAGCGCCGCCTCAGCAGGACCCGAGATATATTTTCCCAGAGGCGAAGAGCTGTATTGTAATGGCCTTTCGTATTCCCCGAGGTTATTACAGAGGCATAGAGGAGGGTACTAACTTTGCTACATATACCGCAATGGGTTATGCAGGAATAAATGAGATTTATGGACCGATTGTTTTAAGAGAGCTTTGCTGTGCTATTGAAGACGAAGGATTTGAAGCTGTTCCTCTTCCGAATATTCAGCTTAGGTCTGCTGTTCAATGGTGGGTTAAGAAGGATACCCCGCCCGTAAGTGTGCCTGTTTCGGAAGGATTGCCTAACCCCGATGTAATGATAGATATGCGTGTTGCCGCATTTGCGGCAGGTCTGGGGGAATTCGGATATAGTAAGGTGTTTTTAACACCCGAATTTGGACCGATGCAGCGTTTTGTCGCTTTGCTGACAGATGCCGAGCTTGAGTCGGATCCTATTTTCACAGGTAAAATATGCGACCGATGTAAGCTTTGTGCAAGAATGTGCACAGGTGAAGCGATTTCAATGACAGAAATGGACAGCATAACAATTGCTGGTCATAAGTGTGAATTTGCAAAGATTGATTTGCATAAATGCGGTAGTGCTTATCGCGGAGGAAACGACAAGTTTAATCCGTTTTTACTTACAGGAAAACAGTTCGGCGACGGACCTATTGAGGAAACAATGGGAATGTCACTTTATAACCGTCATTCTCCTGCAATAGAAGGTGCAAGAGGATGTATGAGGGAATGTTATATTCATCTTGAACAAACAGGAAGGCTGACACGTAAGTTTAAGTCGAAGTTTCGTAAGCGTAAGCCGTGGGTTATTGACCGGGAGAAATTTAAAGATTATATTGTGGGGAGAAAACCTGATAAAACATTGTATTGATTGAGGAGCTTTTATGAAATTTTCTATTGGTTATCAATTACCTGATGAATTGGATTCAATATCTGAAATTATAGAGGATTATTATGAACACATTGGAGAGATATATTTTTCGTGGGTAAACGAGCCGAGCGGACGCTCTCCATTGTGCGACGATGACGAAAACGAAAAGAAAGAGGTTGAGGAGGTTCAGCTTCGTGAGCTTAAGATTGTGGCAGATAAAGGGGTAAGACCTGTTCTGCTGTTAAATGCTAACTGTTACGGGGCGGAGGCTATATCTTGTAATTTGAAGGACAGAGTAATAAGTCTAATAGACAAATTGAAAAATAACATAGGTCTTGACTGTGTAACCACAACCTCGCCTTTTTTGGCAAGATGTGTGAAGGAAAAATTTTCGGATATTGAAATTAGAGCTTCTGTGAATATGCGTGTGGGAACAACCAAGGCAATTGAATATTTGTCAGATTATTTTGATGGATTCTATATGCAAAGGGAATATAACCGTGATTTTAGAGTTATAAAGGAATTGAAGGACTTTTGTGATTTGAAAAGTAAAAAGCTCTATATGCTTGCGAACAGTGGCTGTATGAGCTTTTGCTCGTTTCAGATGTTTCACGATAACATGGTTGCACATGATAGAGAAGTAATAAAGCAGAATAATGCCGTAATAAAGCATCCAAGCCCTTGCTGGGACTATTTAGAGCGGCACAAGGATATTCTTGCTGAAACATTTTTGCAGAGCAGTTGGATACGTCCTGAAGATATACATAATTACGAGCAGTATTTCGACAATGTAAAGCTTGCGACACGCCTGCACAGCAATCCCCGAAAGGTCATATCGGCATATATAAGAGGGAAATACAAAGGAAATCTGATGGATTTGACAGAGCCGGGATTTTCAAAGTTGCTTAAAGGGGAAATAATTGATAATACCAAATTCCCGAGTGATTGGTTTGATTTTACAACAAATTGCGGAAGAAATTGCAAGTCTTGTGGTTATTGTGAGGGTGTTGCAGAGAAAGTTACTGTGTCTGTTAGTGATTTAGAAAAAAAGTATATGTTTTAGGTAAATTATATTTGTTTAAGGAGAATATAAAAAATGAAAAAATTTGCGTTTATTGGGGCAGGAAGTTTTTGTTTTACTCGAAATTTGGTAAGAGACCTTCTGACTTTTTCGGCATTTGAAGATTGTGAAATCGCTTTAATGGATATTGACACTGCAAGGCTGGAAAGAATTGAAGCTGCTTGCAATAAAATAGTAAAGGCTTTGGGTAAGCCTGCCAAGGTAACCTCAACAACAAATCGTGCTGAGGCTCTTATAGGTGCGGACGGCGTTCTATGTACTGTTTTCAACGGAGACATAGACATATGGAGGTATGACATAGAAATACCGAAAAAATACGGTGTTGATATGAATGTAGGCGATACAAGAAGCGTTTCGGGAATATTCAGGGCACTCCGAAACATTCCACTAATGCTTGAAATATGTGCTGATATTGAGAAATATTGCCCCAAGGCAGTTTTTTTGAACTATACAAACCCTATGTCAATGCTCTGCAAGGCAATGCAGAAATACTCTAATGTTGAAGTTACAGGGCTTTGTCACAGCGTTCAGGGGACAATAAAAATGCTTGCGGAATGGATTGACGTGCCTGTTGAAGAACTTACATATCTTTGTGCAGGGGTTAATCATCAGGCGTTTTATTTGGATATAAAAAGAAACGGGGAGGATGTTTATCCTTTAATAAGAAATAAAATAAAGGAAGAGGAATATTATAACAAGGAAATTGTTAGGAATGAAATGTTTAAGCACCTTGATTATTATGTGACGGAATCAAGCGGACACAATTCCGAATACAATCAATGGTTCAGAAAGCGACCTGATTTAATTGAAAAATACTGCACAAACGGAACGAACTGGAACCCCGGCTTATATGCCTTTTCTTTGAATCTGCGTCTTGACCGAAGGGATAATTGGCGTGAGGAAATTGACAAATGGATAAACGAGGAGGAGGTTACCGCCGAGAGGAGCTTGGAATATGCGGCAAACATATTCAACGCAAGATTTGGCGATTGCACACCTTTTCAATTTAACGGAAATGTATTAAATCACGGCTCAATATCAAACCTTCCGTTTGAGTCATGTGTCGAGGTTCCCGTGCTTGCGGATAAGTCAGGCTTTAAGCAAATGATTGTGGGTGAATTGCCGCAGCATCTGGCAATTATGGTAAATACGACTGCAAGAATTGAGGATTTAGTAGTGGAAGCGGCAATGACAAAGGATAAACGAAAGGTGTTTCAAGCAGCTTGTATGGACCCGTTGACCTCTGCTGTATGCTCTCTTGAAGAAATCAAGCAGATGACAGATGAGCTTTTCGAAATTAACAAGCACTTTTTGGGAGAATATAAATAATAAGCCGTTTGGGAAAGGGGATAATTATGAAAAGAATATTGATTTGGATTATTATCGCTATATTTACAACCAACTCCTTATATGCGTTTGCGGCAGAAGGAGATAATTTTGTGCTGCGTCTTACCGGTGCTATAGATGCTTCGCTTTATAATACGGGAATTACTGTTGTTGTATTTAAAGAAGGTGCTGATTTTTTTAATCCATCTCCTGACGATTTTGAATATATTAACCAAGTCCCGATTGACCAAAACGGATGTTATGAACTAAATCTTGAGATGCCTTTGCTCGAATATGATGGTAGTGAAATAACGAATTATTCAGTGCATTCAAATTCCGACAATATGTATGTAGGAATATATGACGATGGAGTGCTTTCGGGTCTGACACATTATGTTTCCTCTGAAAATTCCTTGCAGTTGGCACTTTCGGAAGCAGAAAGCGGCGATACCATTGTTGTTTCAAACGAAATCATATTATCAAACGGATTTATATGGCCCAACGATAGTAAAAGCGTTACAATAACAGGCAAGTCAGGAAATACTGTGGTAGGTTCAATTAATATTACTGGAATAACAGCATTTAATATTAACAGTAATGTTATATTTGATGATATAAATTTTATAACCAAAACATCCAATGTGCTTTATGCTAACGGAAAAAATGTTGTTATCGGAGATAATATTGAAATGTCGAACCCCATAACCGCTTACGGCGGCAGTAATGGAATATCGGTTGAAAGCACACACCTGACCTTGAAAAGTGGTAAATATACTAACGCTTATGGTGGCGGAAATTCAGGGGGAGTAACGGGTGATACAAATCTTATGCTCGGTGGCACAGTAAACTTTGAAAACTCGGTTATCGACGACGAATCTAACTATGTTACTACAAGGGCATATGGCGGATGTAATGATGCGTTGGTCGGTGGAAGAACGAATGTTACGTTGCAGGATTCGGCAAAATTTGCTTATATTATCGGCGGGGGCTATATAGGCGGAGTAACAGGCGGAACATATATAAACATAAACGGCGGCAGTGTAATGAACGTATATGGTGGTTCAAGCGGTGCAGCGTTTGTCGGTGATACTCACATCAATATGACTGGCGGATATGCAGAAGCTCTTTTCGGGGGCTGCTATGCCGCAAACCTAACAGGCAATACGTTTATAAGGGTAACGGGTGGAGACATATCACGAAGGATATACACTGGCTGTTACAATGATTACGATATATACTGGAAAAGCGATGCCCATGTAATAGGAACAACCAATCTTATTATTGGCGGTAATCCTACTCTTACCGAGGGAATAAACGGGGAATATGACGTTAATTGGGGAGTTTTTGCAGGAAGCAGAGCAGGAGATATGCATGCAGATGAGATTAACACCGTAATCTTTTTAGACAATACATGGCAGACCCATGGTTCAAAGCTTAAAACATATGGAACATCAGTTGAGGGCGGACACCTGATACCGTATTTTAAGAGTTTTCACAATTATCTTGTTAAGGTTTCGGCAAACGGCAATGTTGAACCGACATCCTTCGCAGGCAAGGTTTTAGTGGAAAAAGAATTTGGACAGGCTGTTAAAGTTAACAATGTTGTTTTTGAAGGCACGGAATGCTTGCTCCCTCCGCATACTCCGCTCGGAAGTTCACCATCCGTATCTGAAATAGTTTTTTTGGATGACTATAAAATACACAGCCTATCATCAACTCGCATAGGCGATGGTGCAACGGCACAGGTGGATGTTACGGCAAATAATATAAAGAACGAAAATATTAATCCAATTTTGATTGTAGTTTTTTATGATGAAAACAATAACTGTGTTCATGTGGAGCTCAAAACACTGACTCCCCCTGTTCAGGGTACTCAGGTTATTGATGTTGGCGGAGTGCTTGAAGGTCAAAAAACATATACTGTAAAAGCAATGCTCTGGCGTTCGCTTGATTATGGTCTCTCGCCCTTGACGTCAACCTATTCTATTATTATGCCTTAATTGAATTAGAATGTCAAAAAAACGCATATATCTGTTCAAGCAGAGGTAGAGAAAATTAATAGCGTTAGTGTATAATATAATTACATTAAGCGTTATTAAAGGAGTGGGTTAAGGTGAAAATAAAGGCGGCAATTATAGGGTGTGGTTTGATTTCATATCAACATGCAAGGGCATGGAGGTTTTTTGGGAATGATGGTGGTTTAATCGCTTGTGCAGATATTAAAAGGGATGCACTTGACAAATTTGGTGATGAGTGCAAAATAAACGCACGTTACCTTGACTACAATGAAATGATGGAAAAGGAAAAGCCTGATGTTGTTCACGTCTGTGTTTTTGAAACAATACACAAGAAGGTTGTTCTGGATTTGATAAAGTATCGTCCAAAGGCAATAATCTGTGAAAAGCCTATAAGCTTGACTTTGAAGGACGCCGACGAAATGATAAATGTGTGCAGGGAAAACGGAATTCTGCTTTTGGTTTCACATCAAAGAAGGGGTCAACTTACTGCGGTTACAGTTAAGAAGCTGCTTGCTGAAAACAAAATCGGAGCTTTGACGGGAATATTTGCAGGTATGCATGGAAGGTCGTCCCTTTTTGTTGACGGAACACATTTGTTTAATCTGATTTCTTACTTTATGGATGATAAAAAGCCAGAATATGTTTTCGGGCAATTTGAAGCATTTAGCGGAAAGGTAACATGGGGGCATACCAACGAGGATGCGTCAATGATTTCATATGTGATAGACAATGTTCAGATAAGCTGTTCTCTCGGTGGGGTTTCAAGAATTTCTGATGGTGAATTAAGCGTTAAACCGCTTGTGCCGAGTGTAAACCCTTCTAATTTGTACTATACTGCTAAGCTTGTGGGTGAGGAAGGCATAATAGAAATAAAAGGCGATGTTCGTCCGCACGAAACAAATCTTTATTCAAATGACTTTCCCGTTGTTAAAATGTATAATAAAGAAGGAGAACATATTGTCCTGACATTTGGTGATTTTATGGAAAATCAGGATAGATACGGATTTGCTCCCGTAATACGTTCACTTATCCAAAGTTTGAAAACTGGCGAAGAAAGCATATTTGCCGCTGAATATGCAAGGGCTGCGATTGAGATGGTTGCAGCAACAGTTAAGTCTGCGGTTAATCGTTCGTTTGTAAAGCTTCCTGTTGAAAGCACGGATTTTGACCCAACGAAAATACTGACGGCAGATGCTCACAATCGGTTGTTATAGGAGTAAGCGAAAATGAAAATAGGATTAAAAACATTTAATTTTCCGGACGATATCAAAAATGATTTAGAATTAATAATAAAAAAGGCAGACGAATACAAAATAAATGTTGTGGATATGAGTCCCGAAAGCTTGAATACAGTCTGTTGCAAAGGAACGGCACTTATAAACGATAAAAGTTATTTTGAAAGGGTTTTGGAAGCGCACAGAAAGTACGGCGTGGATATTGAAATGAGCATAAAGGACGAGTTTATAAAAAACGGTAGTAATCAGCCTGTGGACGGGCTTATGCGGCTGATTAAGGAGGTATATGTTCCGCTGGACGTGAAGCTTCTTACTGTTACATCAACTCACCATCGCTGGCGTAATGACCCACCGCTTGAAGAGCAACTTAAAAATATGGCGAAATCGTTGAAGATTCTGGCAGATGTTGCAGGTGAATATGATATTAAAATTGCGATAGAAAACCATGCGGATTATCGTTGCGAAGAGGTTGCAAGAATAATAGATATGGCAGACTGCGAATACCTTGGAGCAAAATTCGATACTGCCAACTGTGTGTGCGTTTTGGAGGATTCTATTGATGCTGCAAGAAAAATTGCACCATATTGCTTTGCAGTTCATGCCAAGGATATTGCGGCTTTTCCTTATTACAACGGAATGATGCTTAATTTACAGGCAAGGGCTTTGGGTGAAGGAATCGTTGACCTTGAAACAGCATTGGGAATAATAGTGCGTAATGCCCCTAATTCTAACGAAATATCCTATGTGGTGGAAATTGACAGTCCCACAAAGCCTCTTTATAATTATGATGACAAGGAAGAGGCGGCAAAGGTATCGTTGGAATATCTGCGAAAAATATTGCAAAAGGAAGGGCTTTAAAAATGAATAAAATCGGAATAGTATTGCCCGGCTGGAAGGATGAGGCAGAAAGTTCCTTCCAAAAATCTTGCATTGCTTCATCAAAGGCAGGCTTTTACAATATAGAAATTGTTTCGGGTACTGCAAGAAATATCGGTGCTGAAAGGCTTTGCAGAATTGCAAGCGATAACAATATGCGTATAAACTGTATTCATACCGCAATAAGCTATTCTGACAAACCTTGTGAGGCTGATTATGATGGAATAATAAAAAGGGCAGCGGAGTTAACACTTGAAACAGGTGCATCGGCTGTAGTTTGCTCATGGATAAAACGTGGGGATTACCTGTCATATGATGACTTTAAGGCAGCGGTAGAAATTTTCAGTGAATACGGGGAATTTTTGAAAAAGGAAAATGTTACTCTTATGTATCATAATCATGCCGCTGAATTTTCCAAAGAGGCAGGAGACGGTTTTATAGATATAATCGGAGCAGAAGCTGGAAAAAGCTTTGAGCTTGCCTTGGATATAGGCTGGGTTAGCTATATTGGTTATGATGTAAGAAAGGTTGCGGATGTATGCAAAGAAAGAGTGAAGTATCTTCATTTAAGAGATTACAATGGGGAAAACTTTACCTGCTTAGGTAAGGGTGACTTGAACATTTTGGATGATTTGGCTATGTTTAAGCTTGATGCCGAAACTGCGTATATTAATGCAGAGATACCGCTTTGCGAGGATAAGTGGAATGATGAAGTTGATTTTAATAATGTTTTGCTATCAGCCGAGTTTTGCAGAAGTATTAAAGTATGAGTGAAAAAGTTTGAGGTGGTATATATGGAAACAAAGCTTTTGAGTGCGAAAGACCACAGGCTTATGGACGAAAGTGGTTTTTTCTATATTTTATCTTCTGACAAAACGTTCAACAGAAATGCTCACACACACGATTTTTATGAAATGTTTTGTGTTTTATCGGGCGAGGTAAAACATACGCTTAATGGAAGGACGGAGATTTTGAAAAAGGGCTGTATTGCCTTTATTCGGCCTTTTGATACGCATATAATAGAAAAAAACGGAGGCGAAAATGGGTTAGTCGCAATGATAGCATTTACAGCCGACGTGTTTCGTCTTTTTGATAACATATTTGGAGAATTTTTGAAGGGCTATTTTCTTCCCGAAAGCGGCTGCCCTGCTTTTAATTTGACGGATTTGGAATTCAGGGAGTTGGAAGAGGAAATCAATTATGTTCAGCTTTTGAAGGGCAAGCAGGCTGTTATGCAGCTAAAGCTTATCCTTTCATTTGCTTTTAGAGTTATTTCGGTAAGGTTTAATGACATCGGATATACCAAATATGAAAATTCGCTTTCTGAAATATTAGGTGCTATGAATTATGAAGAAAACATAGCCGAAGGCGTAGGTGCGTTGCTGAAAATTTCAAATTTAAGCCACGGACATCTTTGTCGAATATTCAAGGATAAGCTTAATATCACACCAACGCAATATGTTACAAACAAAAGGATGAGCTACGCATCGCAATTACTTATTCATTCAAGCATTGATATTCTTTCGATAGCTTTAATGATAGGGTATTCCAGTTATAGCCATTTTGCAAAATGCTTCAAGCGTGAATTCAAAATGAACCCCTGTGAATACCGCAAACAAAACCAAAACAATCATTAAAATTATTGTTATTTTTGTTGAATTAATTATATTCTTGGAGGGCTGTATTATGAGAGAGAAAATACTTTTTAATTCTGATTGGCGGTTTCATTTGGGTGAGGATGAAACGCCGTTTCCTCTTACAAAAATGCCGCTCTACTATCAGGCTAAAACAGAACGTATGCAATGGGGCTTTGCTTCTGATATGTATGATGAAACCTCCGATACTTGTGCGGAAAAGTGGGAGCCTGTCACCTTGCCGCATGATTACATAATAAATCAGGAGCCGAATAAGGAGAATAATAGCACTCTTGGTTATTTTAAATACGAAAACGGCTGGTATAAGAAAAGGTTTACCCTTTCGGCTTCGGATAAGGACAAAAGGCTGACACTATATTTTGAAGGAATTGCCACACATTCCACTATTTATGTTAATGGCTGTCTTATGGCACGGAATTTTTGCGGCTATACCTCTTTTGAGGTTGATATTACACCGATTGCAAGATTTGACGATGAAAATATTGTTTCGGTGTATGTAGATACATCTGTTCACGAGGGATGGTGGTACAGCGGAGGAGGTATTTACAGGAACGTCTGGCTTGTGAAAACAGAGTTAACTTCTGTTGATTTGTGGGGAGTTTATATAAACTCTCAAAGAAAAGACAATAGCACTTGGGTTGTCTGCATAGAAACAACCGTAAGAAACGACAATTTTCAGGACCAAGATATTGTTGTAAAGTCAATTGTTTTGGACAAGCTTGGCAATGAGGTTGCAACAGCAGAAGGTAGTCTCGAAATTTCATACAAAGATAAGTCTGTTCTTGAACAAAAGGCTGATGTTATCAGCCCATATTTGTGGGATGTTGAAAGCCCTTATTTATATACTGTAAAAACAATGCTGATTAAAAATAATAAGGTCATTGATTGTGTTGAAAACAAATTTGGTTTTAGAACAATTTGTTTTGATAAAGACAAGGGATTTTTTCTCAACGGAAAAAACGTAAAAATAAAGGGTGTTTGCTGTCACGAAGATTATGGTATTACGGGTAAAGCCATTCCCGACACAGTAAAAAGGCTTCGCCTCGAAAAGCTGAAGGAAATGGGTGCGAACGGATACAGAACAGCACATTATCCGCACAGCGAGGTCACAATGGATTGCCTTGATGAGCTTGGTTTTTTGGTGCTTGCCGAAACCCGTTGGTTTGAAGCAAGCGAGGAAGCGAAAAAACAGCTCGAAATGCTTATAAAGCGTGACAGAAACCGTCCTTCGGTTATAATTTGGTCAATAGGAAATGAGGAATCAATATTTTTGAAAGAGCAGGGAAAAAGAATTGCGGAGGTTCTTTATTCCATCGTTAAAAAGCTTGATGTTTCACGCCCCATAACCATGGCAGTTGACAAAAAGCCGTTTGACGCCCCTGTAATGAGTGTGGCAGATATTATCGGAGTGAATTATAATCTAAACTCTTTGGATTTGGTACATAAAAACTTTCCCGAAAAACCCTTTATATTGTCGGAATGCTGTGCTGCGGCAACGACAAGAGGCTGGTATTTTGAGACAGATGAAGCAAGAGGATACATTAAGTCATATGACCACAGCACCTATGATTTTGTGGGTACAAGAGAGGACACATGGAAAAAGGTTTCTCAAAGTGAATGGATAAGCGGTGAATATCAATGGGCGGGAATTGAACATCGTGGGGAAACACTATGGCCGAGGCTTTGCTCTCAATCGGGAGCGCTTGATATGTTTCTTCAAAAAAAGGATGCTTTTTTTCAGAACAAATCACACTGGACGGATAAGCCTTTGGTGCATATCCTTCCGCATTGGAACCACAATGGAAGAGAAGGAGATATAATTGATGTATGGGTTTATACGAATTGCGATGAGGTAACATTATATTTGAATGATATTAGTCTTGGAACAAGAAAAATCGAAAAACATGGGCATGGTGAATGGAAGGTTGAGTATATTGCGGGATGTCTTGTTGCAGAGGGTAAAATGGACGGGAAAGTTGTTGCGCTTGAAAAGGTTGAAACCACAGGAATGCCTGTAAAGCTTAATTTAAGGCTTGAAACTGTTGAACTGTCCGCAAATGGTATGGACGTTGCGGTTATAACCTGTTTTTGTACTGATAATAAAGGAAGGCTTGTGCCTGACGCAAACCCTTATGTTAGCTTTTATTGTAATAATTTTGGCAGAATTCTAGGCACAGGCTCGGATGTGTCTGACCATACTCCCGTAAGCAGTCCCGATAGGAAAATGTATGCAGGTCTTTGCAGTGTTGCTGTAAAAGTTGGGGAAACAAAGGGCGACTTGAAGATTTATGCAAAAGCGGATGGGCTTGAAGGTGATATGCTTATTATTCCTTTGAAATAATCGAAAAAATTAGTTAATATTTTTTGCTTTGTAGTGCTTTTTCGGTATTTTGCACTGCTGTTACCGCTTCGTTATTTTTATTTAATATTATATAAATATAAATCGAGTCAATTATCGCAAGCTGTGCAATGCGTGAGTTCATACCTAAAATATTGTGCTTTGTTTCTTCGGAGGCGGTGAAAA
>Ga0209373_10004483_pt1 | contig 12009 bp, 10 predicted proteins | sample Higcelweek5metaG_FD_187173 | JGI IMG/M metagenome (GOLD analysis project Ga0209373, IMG submission 187173) | Freshwater pond sediment microbial communities from the University of Edinburgh, under environmental carbon perturbations - High... | ecosystem: Environmental > Aquatic > Freshwater >... | reverse complement strand
AATCGGAAGCTTCTCTTTGGCGATCTTGCGCATCTCGTTCTCGATCTTCTCCAGATCGTCCTTCGAGAAGGTACCCTCATAGTCGAAATCATAATAGAAACCATCCTCGATCGCCGGCCCGATCGCTAGTTTTGCTGTCGGGAAAAGCCGTTTCACAGCCTGCGCCATAATATGTGATGTACTGTGACGATACGCGTTTCTTTCACTCTCTACCGAAAAATCCATTGTCATACCTCCGTCTTCCTGATAAACAAAAAATCCCATACAGCTCACTGCATGGGATGCACGAATGCACGGTTCCACCCAAATTGCCTCTGCAATTCCTGCAAAGACCACTCTACTAACCTGTAACGCGGGTCATGCGGCAACGGTTACAATCGGCGATATCCGACTCTCCCGCGCGGCTCAAAGGGGGTATACCTGTAGCAATTCCTTGAAGAAGAATCTTAGCCTCGTTCTTCTCTCTCTGTCAAGGAGACAAATGCCGGTACATTTCCTTGTCATAGCCTTCTAGAAAATGATGATAGACCTAACCCGGAAAAATTGCAACCCCGACTACATAACATCGATGTCAAAGCATGGTTCTGCGCTGTTCAGGAGACAGAAATAAAATCACGGATTGCCGCAAACCTGCCTTCCTTAATCCCCGCGACCTTCATGATGTCGTCGATACTTAGAAATGGTCCGTTCTCCTCCCGATATGTAATGATCGCCAGAGCCGTCGTCGAGCCGATCCCCGGAAGCGTCTCAAGTTCTTCCTGCGTGGCGTTGTTGATATTAACCTTGACCGTAAGTTTCGAGGTGTTTGTGTCACCGGTATCCGAGGTCTCCTCCCCCCAGATCACAGTGTCTTCCGGGTTGCGAATATAGTCGGAAACCGGTACGAATCCCTCGTCCTGTTCATCTCCTATGTCATCTGCCGAAGGAATATAGATCGCAACCGGCCCCGTAAAGCAGTAGACCATATTGATGTTCTCCACGGCGGCGCCCTCGATTGTCCCCCCCGCTACTTCAATCAACTCATAGAGAAATGAGCCCACGTGTATATCGTACACGCCGGGTCGAAGGACATATCCGCAGATGTAGACCGGTATCGTCTCCGCCGATTCCATTGAAGTCCGTGTCGTCGTCGTTGTCGATGGCGTGGACTCCGATTCCGACACATCGGGAGGCACCACCGTCTCTCCGGAAGATTCGGCCGCATACGTAAATACGACCGGCTCCTTCGGCGACATATCTGACCACAGCTTCAATCCACAGGCGACGAGGCCGGCGGCAGCAACAAGAATCAGCTTGCGCCATTTGCCCGACTTCTCCATAGTACCTCCGGAAACCTAAAGGTATATCCATCGTACCAGAGATTTTCGGGTGAAAAGGAACGAGAAAACGACAAAAAGTACCTGATAAACGACAATCGACCGGAAACTGTTGTTCCCGGTCGATCGAAATATTCCTTATTCTTCGTCCGAATCATCCGCCGAGTCCGACTCAACGGCTCGGTCCGATTCTTCGATATCCCCGAGATTCTCTGGCCGCTTATTGAGCCATAGTTTCTCGAGGCTATAATGCGCTCGTTCCTCTGGATGGAATACGTGTACGACGATGTCCTTGTAGTCGAGAAGAACCCAACGTCCGGTCGAAAGCCCCTCAATATGATCAGGCATCAGGCCAAGTTCTTTCTTCAGACAGAACTCCACTTCGTCAGACAAGGCTTTGATGTGTGTGACCGAGGTTCCTGAACAAATAACAAAATACTCCGCCAGGGCGGTCTTTTCTCCGACGGGAATCAATTCGATATCATTGCCTTTTTTGTCGCTGAGAATGGTAACAATTTTTTGAGCTACGGTAAGAAGATCCATTTTTTCCTCCTTTGTGGTTTGAACGGCTTCTTGGACTATTCTACGTGCGGTTTTCGATTGTAAGAATCGTATTGCCCGCTCGGATTCAGGATGTAACGCGGTCTTTCTTCTTTCGACACTTTCTGCTACGGCGGCAAGACAGAACATCACGGCTCCGTCAAGATCATATCCGGCTTTCTCTCGAAGTGGTCCGAGATCCGCGTAATCTCGTGCGGGTTCGAGTTTATCCGCGAGATATACAATCTTCTCGAGCCCCGTCATCCCTTCGCGTCCCGTCGTGTGATAGCGAATCGCGGAGAGGATCGAAGGATTGTCGATTGCATACCGTTCCCGGGCGTAGGTCTCCCCGGCCGGTGCGTGCACCGTGGCATTATCCAGGCTCAAGTCCGGCGATTCACATCGCGACGCAAGTTCTTTCTGCTGCCTTATAGGGAGCTCCTTGGCACAATCGTGAAGAAGACCCGCGATCGCCGCGTCGTCTGGATCTTCGCCGAACAGAACCGCGTAGCGGATACTAAGAAGCGCGGTGTTCATGCTGTGAAGAAGTCTTTGCTGCGACAATTCGACGATCAGCGTTGTCGTATAGGTGAAGATCCTTGTGTGTGTGTCGTCAGACAGGTGTCGCAGCGGGTTGTCCTCGAGATAGAGCGCGTGTTTATGAATGAATCGGCGAACCGGCTCGGACACTTCCTCGAAAGATCTCTTGCGGCGGATCTCCTTGGAAGATACGAGGCGCCCCTCGATCGGAAAGAATGCAAAGTTTATATCGTATTTCTTCTCAAGATCTTTAACCCTCTCGAGTGTATCTGATTTCATAATTCCAGGCCGTGATGCAAGAAGGAACTTCGCCTCGCGAAAAAGAATCTCGGGGTGGTACCACGTTTCAATCTCGAAAAGAATATCGGATCCATAAATCAGAACAATCTCGTCCTTGGCAGCGACCAGTCCCTCCTGGCGCAAAGCCTCGAGCGTGTGAACGGTGTAAGACGGCGAGGGTTTTTTCAACTCAATCGGAAGAACTTCACAATCGGGAACACCCTTGAGGGCAGTCTTTGTCATGAAATACCGATATATCGCCGGCGTAACAAGATAGGCGTCTTTTTTCGGGGGATACCCTGACGGGATAACGTAGACGTGATCGACACTTCCGCTTTTCAGTGCACCGGTAATCATGGACAAGTGCCCTTCATGGAAAGGATCGAAAGTTCCGCCGAATACGCCGTATCTCAATGAACGCCTCCTGAAAGGGTTCGTCCGATATCCTTGCGGTAATGCATCTGGTTGAAGGAGATCTTCGCGACACCTTCGTAGGCCTTGTCAATAGCCGTCTCCAGATCGTCGGCATCGGCATACACCGAAAGAACACGGCCACCCGATGTGACGATATTCCCATCGACAAACTTCGTACCCGCATGGAAGACAATCTCGTCCACTTGGTCCAGACCTTCAATCGGAAAGCCTGTCTCATAGGTCTCCGGATAACCTCCGGATGCCATGACAACACAGCACGAGGCTCCGGGTTTGAAGGAGAGCTTGATTTGTTGTAGTGTTCCCTCAAGGCAGGCATCAATGATATCGACAAGGTCATTTTCCAGACGAGGCAATACAGCCTGCGCCTCCGGATCTCCGAAACGCGCATTATATTCGATGACCTTCGGTCCCGTCTCCGTCAGCATCAATCCAAAGTAAATCACGCCGACAAAGGGGCGACCCTCTTGGGCGAGAGCCTGAATGGTCGGGAGAAAGATCCGGTCATACATAACCTTTTCTTCTTCCGCTGTAAGATCAGCGCCGGGCGTCACTGCACCCATTCCGCCGGTATTCTTGCCCCGATCACGGTCTAAGGCTCTCTTGTGATCGCGAGACGAAACCATGGGAAGAACGGTCTTACCATCCGAAAAAGCCAGGACCGTAAGCTCGGGCCCCTTCATGCATTCCTCGATAACGACCGTGTTTCCGGCGGTTCCGAACGCCTTGTTCAGCATCATCGAGCGAACGGCATCCTTCGCATCTTCTCTTGTCTCGGCGATAATAACGCCCTTCCCGAGCGCCAGTCCGTCTGCCTTGACGACAATCGGAACAGGTTCGCGATCGATATATTCCAAGGCGGCGTCGGTGTCGGTGAATACATCATATCTTGCCGTCGGTATGTCATACCGGCGCATGAGATCTTTGGAAAACGCCTTGGAAGCCTCAATGATCGCGGCGTTTGCTCGCGGTCCGTAGGCTCGTATACCGGCTTCTTCGAGACGATCGACAAGACCCAAGGCCAGCGGATCGTCCGGCGCGACAAAGACGAGGTCAAACTTCTCGCGGCGTGCGAAATCCGTAATCTCTTCGATCGCGGTTGCGCGGATCGGAACGCATATCGCAACGTTGGCAATTCCAGCGTTACCGGGAGCACAATAGAGTTCCGTGACTCTTGCGCTCTGTTTCAGTTTCCAGCAGATAGCGTGTTCACGGCCGCCTCCACCAACGACAAGTACCTTCATTCGAACCTCCCTTACTTCCCGATCAATGACGGAAATGGCGTGCGCCGGTGAAGACCATCGCAATACCGAACTCGTTGCAGGCATCAATCGATTCCTGATCGCGAACGGATCCGCCGGGCTGTACGATTGCGGTAATACCTGCCTCCTGGGCAACATCGACACAGTCGCGGAACGGGAAGAAAGCATCGGATCCGAGGACTGCGCCCTTAGCTTTATCGCCCGCCATAGAGAAGGCGATCTGCGCAGCGCCGACACGATTCGTCTGTCCGGGACCGACACCGACAGTCTGCTTATCCTTGACGACGACAATCGCGTTCGATTTCACGTGCTTTACGACCTTCATGGCAAATTCCATATCCTCGTGCAAGGCAGGATCCGGTTCTGCGTTCGTAACGACCTTCAAATCCTTCTCATCAAAGACATTGCGGTCATGATCCTGAATCAGTAAGCCACCGATAACACGCTTGAAATTATACTCGTCGGCAGGGATCTGCGCCGATATCTGCGACAACTCAAGGACGCGAAGATTCTTCTTTGCACAAAGGATCGCAAGTGCTTCGGGCGAATAAGAAGGAGCGACGATGACCTCGAGGAAGACTTTGCTCATCTCTTCTGCCGTCGCGGCATCGATCTCGCGGTTTGCGGCAACAATTCCGCCGTAAATCGAGACGGAATCCGCTTCGTATGCCTTATTCCATGCTTCGAATATCGTGCTCGCAGAACCTACGCCACACGGATTCGCATGCTTAACCGCGACGATGGTCGGTTCAGTAAATTCCTTGAGACAAGCAATTGTCGCGTCGGTGTCGGCGATGTTGTTATAGGAGAGCTCCTTGCCGTTTTTCTGAACGGCTTCCGACAAGCTGCCGGCCACGGGTAACGCATTCTTATAGAAGGTCGCGCTCTGGTGAGGATTCTCTCCGTAACGCAGGTCGGAGACCTTGTCGAATGTCATCGTAAGACTCTTTGGCATTTCCTGACCCGGTGTTTTCGAGAGAAAATACTGCGCGATCAACGCATCATATGCGGCCGTATGCTCGAAAACCTTGCGCGCGAGATAGAATCTGGTCTGATAGCTCGTGTCTCCTGTCGAACCAATCTGCCGGAGAACAAGCTCATAATCCTCCGGATCGGTGATGACGGTGACATCCTGATGATTCTTTGCCGCGGCGCGAAGCATCGAGGGCCCGCCGATGTCGATGTTCTCAACACACTCTTCAAACTCGACCTTCGGCTTCATGATCGTCTGCTTGAACGGATACAGGTTAACGACGATCAGATCGATCGTATCAATACCAAGCTCAGAGATACGCTTCATATGTTCTTCATTCGAGCGTATCGCAAGGACGCCGCCGAACACGATCGGGTGCAAAGTCTTGACGCGACCGTCTAAACACTCCGGAAATCCCGTCACTTCAGAGATCTCTTTACAGGCGATCTTCTCTTGCTTCAGAAGCTTCGCCGTACCTCCGGTACTGATGATCTCAACACCATGTTCCGTCAATTTGCGGCAAAAATCGGCAATTCCTGTCTTGTCGGACACACTGACAACTGCTCTCTTAATCATGGTTCCCCCCGTTTTCTTGTTGCCTTCCTGGCAAAATGAAAGCTCTGTTATTATCGATACAGACGAGTCCGTCTGCAATCAGTGAAATAGCCTGCGGGAGAATGACCTGCTCGCATTGGACCATGATCCGCTGCTGCAGAGTCTCCGGCGTATCCTCCGGTAATACATCAATACAACGCTGCAAAAGGATTGGCCCGTCATCATATTCTTCCGTGACAAAATGTACCGTGGCACCGGAGACCTTGACACCCTTCTGTAAGGCCGCGACATGCGGCCTGATGCCGTACATTCCGGGACCGCAGAAGGCCGGAATCAACGACGGGTGAATATTGATGATACGGTTCTCGAAGGTTCTGACAACACCATGCCCGAGAAGTGAAAGAAATCCGGCGAGAACGATGAGGTCCGGTGAGACCTTCTGCAATGCCTCAAGCATCGCTCGATCATAGGCCTCCATATCGGAGAAATTCTTTCGGCTGATTACGACGGATGGAATGTTATGGTGTTCGCAGCGTTCAATCGCGTAGGCCGTAGACGAAGAGGAGATCACAAGGGCGATCTGTACATTCGGGAGGTCTCCCGAAGAAATCCGGTCGATGATCGCCTGAAGGTTTGTTCCACCTCCTGAAACGAATACTGCGATTCTCATGCGTTCATCCTCTCTCACCAGCTAATCCGATGAATGGTATCTTCAGATTTCGCCGGAACACCAGCCGGAAACTCACCGTCGAAGCAAGAAGCACAATGACCCATCCGGATACCGGTGGTTGACTGTTTGAGTCCAGCAAGGCTGATATAAGACAGACTGTCGGCACCGATCTGTCGGCGAACATCATCAACCGAAGAGAAGCCGGCTGTCAGCTCCTTCTGTTCGGGCGTGTTGATCCCATAGAAACAAGGATAGCAGACCGGCGGAGACGCGACACGGATATGGACCTCAGAAGCCCCCGCATCGCGAAGTAGTGCGATATTGTGTCGAGTTGTCATGCCGCGAACGATCGAATCATCCACCATTAAGATCCTTTTGCCAGCTACTGCAGCGCGAAGGACGGAGAATTTCAGCTTGACCGACATCTCTCGCTGTACTTCTGTCGGCTGAATGAACGTGCGACCAACGTAACGATTCTTCAATAAGGCTGCTCCATAAGGGATTCCGCTCTCATTGGCATAGCCCATAGCGGCTGCAACTCCGGAATCAGGGGCGCCGACGACCAGATCACATTCACAGGGAGATTCCTGCGCCAGGATCCGACCCGCATTGACGCGTGACTCAAAAACGCTCGCACCGTCGATCACACTGTCGGGACGCGCAAAATAAACATATTCGAAAAGGCATATCCGGCCGTTCGCCGCAGCGATCTTCTCCGGAATAAAATGCCTTGATCGCAGTCCGTTCCTATCGATAATTACCACTTCGCCCGGCAGAATATCGCGCAATACAGTCGCACCAACCGCATCGAGAGCGCAACTCTCCGAGGCAAGAACATAGGTATCATCCTTAAGCCCTAGGATCAGCGGACGGATGCCGAGAGGATCTCTGACACCGATCAGCTCATTCTCGGTAAGGAGCACCAATGAATAGGCGCCCTTCATCTGTGACATGATATGGAGGATCGCATCCTCCAGTGTCTCTGTCATGATGCGGGCGCGCGACAGAAGTGCCAGAATCAATTCAAAATCCGCGGATGTCTGGAAAATTGATCCGCTCTTCTTACATTCCTCACGAAGTTCTATCGAATTCGTAAGGGCACCGTTATGTGCCAGCGCGATATTTCCGGACCTTGACTTAATCAGAATGGGCTGTACCGAATCATAGCCGGACTCACCGGCTCCCGGGTACCTGACATGCGCGACGGCAGCATGTCCTCCGAGTGTATCGAGGTCCGGTTGATCTATGGCCTCGACGACAAGTCCCTTGTCCTTATGGCAGAGAATTCTTCCGTCTCTGTTTACGGCGATACCCGCGGAATCCTGACCGCGATGTTGTAACGCAAAAAGACCGAAATAAGCCATTCTGGCCGCATCGGTCATCTTGTTTGTCATATCGAATGCGCCAAATACGCCGCATTCCTCTACCCAATCTCTCTTTGCCATCAATGATTACTTCACTCTCCAAGAGTCTTCAGTTTATCCTGAAGCTTGCTATTTCGCTGGGCTACGGATTCAGTTAGTTCAACCTTATACGCGGCAAGTTTGGTCTGCAGGTTCTCATCAGAAACAGCGAGAATCTGCGCTGCGAGTATCGCCGCGTTTGCGGCCCCGTCAATTGCAACCGTCGCGACAGGAATTCCCGTCGGCATCTGTACGATCGCATAGAGAGCATCGACTCCATTAAGAGCACCGCCTTTACATGGAACACCGATAACCGGAAGCGTCGTAAAGGCGGCAAGAACTCCCGGAAGATGTGCAGCCAGTCCTGCGGCTGCAATAATGACGCCAAAACCCTCCGCGCGAGCCGCGCAGGACATTTCGCCGGCTTCATGAGGAGAACGATGAGCGGAACAGATTCTTGCCTCAAACTCGATGTCAAACTTCTTCAGCATCTTGAAGCAGCTCTCCATGACAGGGAAATCAGAGTCGCTTCCCATGATAACAAGTACCTTCTTCTGTTCCATGAACGTACCATCCTTTGCCATCTATTTAGGGCAACACTTTTACAATCAAAATAGTATCAATAGGTTCTGGTTTCGTCAATCTGACGCCCTGCCACATAACGAGAGGGAAAGTGTCGGAAAGATTCGTACGAATCGACAGGTTTATTGTCATATTCGTGCGCACAGGGTATTTGTTCGAGACAACAGAAGCGCATTTGCGAATCCATGCACGTCATTCAAGAGGAAGCCAACGGCTCGCCAGCGGTTGTTTCGATCGATCCGTTGCCAGCCGGACTCGGTTCAGAATTCTCTGAACTCGCTGTTGGATCAAGCTGTGAGGTTTCAGAAGATTCACTTGTAAGGGCTTGGGTGTCCTCTGGGGTTTCTGCCCATCCAAGCTTTTCGAGAACACGATTATACTCCTCTGTCCCCTTCTCATATGCGATCGGACAATAATCGTTTCCGGGATATGTCGTCGTCATCGAATACGGAATCACGTTGAGTTCCATATCGATCAACTCGCCGTGTAAAAAGGAGAAGGTACACTGTACAATTGCCGTATCCTTATCACTCAAATATGGTTGACCGCCAAAAGTGAAGTTCGAAAGACTGTAGAGAATGAACTTGCCGTTGTACTCTTCAATCGGCTGAAGGCGATGCGGATGGTGACCTACATAAATATCCGCCCCGTAATCAATAATCTTGTGCGCCATCGTGACCGCCGAGGACTCCGGCTGGTACATCTTTTCTACACCCGTGTGAACCGAGATAATGACGATCTGGCAGCCTTGTGCGCGCAAGTCATCAATCGCGGCGTAGATCGGATCTAAATCATACGGAAATACGAATCCAGCCATACCGATCTTAACGCCATCTTTCTCGAAAACGGCATAATCCTTGTCATCACTGTACAGAATGCCCGCGGATGTCAAGGTCTCCTTCGTGTCGGTAAGTCCCTTGTCCCAATAATCATAGCTATGGTTATTCGATAGATTAACCGCTTCAACACTGCCTTCTGTCAGAATATTTACAAATTCTTTGGGGCCTTTGAAGGTGAATTCCTTATCACGCGGAGATGTAGCGTCGGTGAGTGTTCCCTCGAAATTCAAGAGCGTCAGATCATCCTTCTCGAATATCTCCTTCGCATTCTTAAGCGGGTATGCGTAATCTGTACCGACAACCGTCTGATAACTATTACTGTTATTCTCGGTTCCGGCATCCTGTCCGAGGGTACAGTCTCCGACCATGCTGACGACGATTTTCTGAACCGCAGGCGTAGGCGTTGGTGTTGGAGTTGGGGTCGGACTCGGTGTCGGCGTCGGCGTCACTGTGGGAGTGGGTGTGGGTGGCACCGGCGTGATATTGTAAGCGAGTGCGGCATCCGGTCGCAAGGGCGCGGAAATCTCCGGGCGCTCGGCAAGAACAACCGAGCAACCGCTAAAAAAAGTAGCAAACAAAGCAAGAAGTAGAAAAGAAAAAAAGATCTTCGTATATTTGAACATGAATAACCTCAATATGTCAGCCCGTCGGTAAAAACCCATAACGCGCATAAATGTCGCACACTCATTGACAGTGTACCATAAGAAAGCTTTTTGGATTTTTACTTTTCTGTATTATTTTCGTTTGTTTTGTACGGTTTTCTTCTCATAGGATAGGGTTCTGCACCAATAATTATGGCAAATACTCTCCACATTTCCTACACATTCTTTCCTTTGACAAGATTTCATGTGAATTATCAAAGAGATTTTTCATTTTTCCCGATTATCTTCAATTTCCCTTCTTTTGTCTTGAATTTCTGATTGATTTTGTCATGAAGAAAGGGTAAACGTAACGTTTTGCGGAAATGATAATATCATTTTTTTGCTTTGATATATATTGTTCTTATCAGGCCGCGTTACATTTTGTACACATTAAGTTTACATTCTCTTCTCCTACGCACCTAGTATTTCCTGTGAATTCAGAGCATAATTTACTTAAAGATTAACTCCAGCAAAGGGGGGGCTACTATGGCAAGAATTGAGAGGATGATAGAGAAGATCGATAAGCTTGGTAAGAAGCAGAATATCGGCGCTCTTGTTAAGATGGTTGATGATCCGGATGATGAAGTACGTGCTGCCGTAGCAAGATCTCTCGGACAGGTTCCGACATACGAATCTGGCATGCAGCTTATTCCTCTTCTCCGCGATGCTGTTCCCGCTGTTCGTGCGGCCGCAGCCGAAGCTGTTGGCAACATCAACGCCAAGCATTGTGAGGAGTATCTCAAGAAGCTCACCTACGCTGACCCGGATCCTGAGGTCCGTGCCATCGCCCACACAGCTTACGAGAAGGTTAGAACCAAGATTTTCTGATCATTACTTTATTCATGATGAAGAATCCGTGCATCCAATCGGACGCACGGATTCTTTTTTTTCGTATCTCGTGTTAATAATTGGCTACAGGAGAAGATTTCTTATGTATCTCTCTTCACCGCGATCTCCCCTTGCTTCTTATAGATACTCATAGGCGGAACATATCCGCGCACCATACATAGTGGGTAAATCACTGCATCTCGGCCGATGATCGATGCCGGATTCAGAACACTATTGCATCCGATTTCTACATTGTCACCGATGATTGCGCCGAATTTGCGCATTCCGGTCTCAACCGAACCTGAACTTAAATGAACCGTCGTCGGTTTCCTGTCAGACTTCACATTCGACGTTATCGCGCCCGCCCCGAGATGCGCTCGGAAACCGAGCACGGAATCGCCGACGTAATTGTAATGCGGAACTTGGACTTCATCGAAAAGAATCACGTTCTTCAGCTCCGTTGAATTACCGACCACTGCGTTCTTCCCTACAATAGCACTGCCGCGGATAAACGCACAATGACGAATCTCGGCTCCTTCATCAATGATGCATGGGCCAGCGATAGACGCTGACGGATATACCTTGGCACTCTTGGCAATCCAGATCCCATCTCCCTTATTCTCAAAGATGTTCGGATCAAGGCTCGCTCCAAGGACGAGAATGAATTCCTTAATCTTGGGTAAGACTTCCCATGCGTAATCCGTACCTTCGAAAACCGCGCTGGCGATGGTCTTGGATACATCTAACAAATTATCTGTCTTGATTCCATCAATCATACGATCACCTCATTTTCATGTCGTCCGAATGGACAAGTATAATCTATATTCTATCATTGTTTTCGTTCTTCGTATGTTTTTTGACCCGAATCCGACGACAAGAAATCAAGTAAGGGCGACGCCGATCCACGTGGTAAAAATAAATGTTGCCACGATAAGAATCAGCATACATACGGCAATGAACATCGCGAATGGTCTCGCGTAATTCAGTCCGCCGTTACTTCCAAAGCGGTCTTCCACAATCATACTCGGGTCATTTCTGTTGTAGTAGAACAAGCCCAGCTTCCAGTACCTGTCATCACTGCGATCAACGGTGCACGTCGGCTTAGCCTTTGCTGCGAGATGCTCACTGGTACGGATTTCTTCTTCGGAT
>Ga0209373_10004481_pt1 | contig 12012 bp, 10 predicted proteins | sample Higcelweek5metaG_FD_187173 | JGI IMG/M metagenome (GOLD analysis project Ga0209373, IMG submission 187173) | Freshwater pond sediment microbial communities from the University of Edinburgh, under environmental carbon perturbations - High... | ecosystem: Environmental > Aquatic > Freshwater >... | reverse complement strand
TCGCTCCTCTGGCAAGATACCCTGGCAAGCGGCAAACGTATTATCATAGCGATGGTATTCATCTTCGCAGGCATATATGCCGGATTATTTATGGGTGCATTCCCGTATGTGGAGAAGGTGTTGTACAGGTTCGTTTTGTTCTTTGACAAAATACCTGCATTGGCGGTATTGCCGATACTATTTATTGTCTTCGGTCTTGGAGAGACTTCAAAGATCGCGTTAATCGTTATCGGAGTTGCTCCTACAATCATTCTTGATACCTATCTCAAAGTAAAAGAGGTGCATGATGAGCAGCTTGTCAAAGGGATGACACTGGGTGCAAGCCAGTCGGAGATTGTTTTCAGGATCATTTATCCGCAAATCATCCCTAAAGTGCTGGATACCGTTCGGCTGAACTTCAAGGCAGTTATCCTGTTTCTTATTGCCGGTGAAGCGTTGGCAGCGGAAGCAGGTATTGGTTATCGTATCTTCCTCGTCCGTCGGTACATGGATATGGCGACTATCTTTCCATATGTTGTCTGGATCAGTCTGTTGGCTTTCATGGTCGACATGGGATTTCGCACCTGGATTAGCAGACAATACCAGTGGTTGAATAAGTAAATAAATGTATTTAATGGAAAAAATTATTGACAGGAAATACGTTATAGAGCTGTTCAACACGTACCAGGAATATGGTGGTCGGATCATCCTGAATGATATCAGCCTGCGTATTCGCAAAGGAGAGTTTGTTACCATAGTCGGTCCTACCGGTTGCGGTAAATCTACAATGCTAAGAATGGTCCTTGGTTCTGAAATGCCAAGTAAGGGCATTGCCTCAATGGAAGAGATTCTTATTAAGCGTCCTGACCGCCGTCGTGGTATTGTCTTCCAGAAATACTCATTGTTCGATTTCATGAATGTTCGGGATAATGTAATGTTTGGCCTGGAACTGGAACAATTCAACCTGGCGGATCACTCCCTCAGGAAAATTTTTCCTTTCCTTTATAGAAAGAAAGTAAAAAAGTTCAGGGAAGAAGCAGATCATTTTCTGGAGAAGGTTGGCTTATTGGACCACGCAGACAAGTATCCTCACCAGTTATCAGGAGGACAAAGACAACGCGTGGCTATAGCACAGGCGATGATTATGAAGCCCCAAATATTGCTTATGGATGAGCCGCTTGGTGCGCTGGATGTGGGAACCCGTGAGGCTATGCAGATTTTCATACAGGAACTATGGGGTCAGACAGAGCAGACAATCCTTTTCATTACACACGACCTCGAAGAGGCTATCTTTATGGGAACAAGGCTCATTGTGTTATCTCAGTATTATAAGGATGGTGGAAATAACGGGTCGAAAATTGTCGAGGATATCAAGATTCCCTGGCCACAACCAAGACCTACTACTATCAAGCATACAAAGCAATTCAATGATATCATGGAGGGTATCCGTCATTCAGGACTTGACCCTACTAACTTACAGGAGATTAACGAGTTTAATATCCTGCATGAGGATGCTTTGTACTCTGTGAGAAAATTCGGAGAATAGCAATTCGTCTATAAGGTCGTTATGTTTATGGAAGAAAATAATAACCTGCAACAGCAGGAAACAGTAAATAAATTAACACGGGAGCTTGAGAACACTAAAAAGCTTCTTCAACAAAAAAATACTGCTGCTAATAAGCTACAGACTAAGTCTGTTGAGCTTGAACAACAAATCATTCATCTTCGTTCGAAGGTCGATGAGATGACTGTCACTCTTGAAAAAGCCAAAGAGAAACTGTTTGAACAACGCGACATGCTCGAAGCCCTAACCAGGGAACCGCTCCCTCTGGCCTCAGTTATTAAGACATATATGAACGACCCTGGTGTTTGGGCTGATCATGGCAATTATTTCAGGGACAATGCAAGTCATAATGAATATAAAACAGGCCTTAAAGTCCGCATAAGGCCTGAAAGCAAACGGGCACATGAATCTATTGCCGAAGGTGAGATCAAAGCCAGACCAAAACATGGATTGGTGACTGTTGAGTTTGAGGATGGCAGGAAAGGAGATTTCTCCACGGATGAGCTGCTCCTCAAAGATCGTGATGCGATGGACCGCGACCGTTACGGTACAGCAGTCCTGCACTTTGAAGGACGACTCGTGGAAGTCATTTTCCCAAAACACCTTCACGGGAAATTATTACCAGGGGATATGGTAAGGCTCTCACCGTCTACTAAGCAGATTGTAGATAAGACTGATGGAATTATAGCCGGGAACATTGGCATAATAACTGAAATCGTCGATGATGAAAGCTGTGAAGTAGCGATCGGAAGTGGGAAATCGGTCGCTTACAAGGGTCGTTTTGCCGATGTGAAGAAGGGTGACCGTGTCGTACTTGATCTCTTTAATACAATTATCATCAGGAATCTTGGGAATATTGAAACGACTTACACTCTGAATGACTGGAAAGAGGTATCCTGGGACGATGTTGGCGGTTTGTCAGAGGCAAAGCGGACAATGCGGGAAATAATCGAAGGGCCTCACAAGTTCAGGAAATACTATGAGTTCTATCACAAAAAGCCTGTGAAAGGTGCATTGCTTTTCGGCCCGCCAGGATGCGGTAAGACACTACTTGCTATGGCAATCGTTACAGCCCTGGCAAAGATGTACGGGATAGATGCCAGGGAGGCTATGCAGTCAGGATTCATCTATGTAAAGGGTCCGGAACTTTTGGAAATGTGGCTTGGTAAATCAGAAGAGGCAATCAGAAGTTTGTTCTCCAGAGCTAAAACACACAGGAAGAAGTATGGTTTTCCTGCAATAATTTTCATCGATGAGGCAGAAGCGTTGCTTCGGAAACGAGGCTCTGGCATCAGTTCTGATATTGAGAGTACTACAGTGCCGACATTTCTGTCGGAGATGGGAGGTATGGAGGAATCAAGTGCCCTGGTTTTACTGGCAACTAACAGGGCAGATATTCTTGATCCGGCGGTCGTTCGTGATGGAAGAGTTGATGTTAAAGTATATGTTTCCAGACCCACGTTAGAGAGTGCCGGCGAAATTTTCAATATTCATCTGAAAGGAGTTCCGCTTACAGATGACCTGAAGAAGGAAAAGGCTGCTGATGCAGCTGCGAAACAGTTATTCTCTGATGAGTACAAGTACTATGCAGTTTTTGATCGTAAGGATCCTAAAACTCCGAAACATTTTCTGCTCAGGCATATTGTCAATGGTGCTTTGATTGCCGGGATAGTCGATAAGGCGACTACAATTGCTATCCGCCGAGACGCTGATCATCCTGATGAGAATCCTGGTGGAATCCGGGAGCAGGATTTATTTGATGCCATTGATCTTGTGTTCAGGCAAAATATTGGTTTAGATCATGAAGAACCTTTAAGTGAGTTTGTTGAGAATGAAGGCATTGATGTTGCCGGCATGGATAAGTGTGTTAACTTGAAATCCGCATTGTCTTGAAACGGCGCTTTAGGCAGAAACAGGATCTGGCCCCTAAAGAAGATCCTGAAAACGATGAGGGTGTATCGAATGATGAAGCTCAGGAAAACGTTGATATTGATGATGTTATCCTGGAGATTGATACGCACCTGAATGCTCATCAGGATGCTCCGGAAGAAGAGTAATTCTTATCCCTCAGGTTATCTTAGAATGCTCTCCTTCTTATTGGCTGCCTCCCTGAACTTTTATCTTTCTGAGCAAAGAAGAACCGAGCTCGCGGAAGGTAATCTCATATTTTTGATCGGACTCAAAGGGTATTTAATAAAAATAATACTGCTTACACCTTTAAACAGGTAGCTATCATATTTAATAATTTGTTTCATTGTTAAATATTAAGAGATTATGTTCTGATGAAGATTTAATCCCGCAGGAAGGGATAGCGACAGGGCCAGCCTACAGGGGAGCCCTTGCCTCTATACCAGGTTATTGGATAGGGCTTCCCTATTTCTACACCGCCCCTTTACTATGAGGGAACGGAAGTTAACTCAGATCCAAAACCCTGACAGGGGCCTGACAGAGCAGTCATTAAAATGACTGAATATGAACAACCTCCGGTACAACCGGAGGTTATTCACATGTCGCCACAAAAGTGGCTTCCTTGTTAGAACCGCTCCACGGTTTTTAAGATGTGTATAAAGAGGAGCTATCGGGAGGGAAGGATGTAATAAATATACTTATATGACACTTGATTAATTTATGATTACCGATTGTCTTATTATTTTGTACTTGACTGAAAGGAATAGACAGTAAAAATAATATTCAAGAAATTTGGATCGGTTGAAATTTATGTTTTACTTTGTAATTCAAAGTACTTTTTTAAATGAAAAGTGATACAAATTCAGTCGAGGATTTAAAGGCTATCAGGAAAATTATGGAAGAATCCTCCAGGTTTCTTTCCCTCAGCGGCCTTTCAGGAGTATTTGCAGGGGTGACGGCAATAGCCGGGGCACTTTTTGCATATTTTTTTATTCTGGACAATGGAAGTATTCACTACGATGAATATTTCAGAAGCTTGCCTGCAGAAGAGACTTTTTCTCTCAGATGGCAACTTATAGTTGATGCGGCTTTGGTGCTGGTGCTTTCTGTGCTGTTCTCTCTCTATTTTTCGATAAAAAAGGCGAAGAAGGATGGGAAAAAATTCTGGTCTCCTGTTTCAAGAAGGCTGCTTATAAACTTTCTTATTCCCCTGGTTACAGGAGGTATTTTTATTATGGTTCTCATGTTTCAGAACCATATCCAATTGATTGTCCCGGGTTTTCTCATTTTCTACGGCCTGGCCCTGGTAAGTGCAGGGAAGTTTACCTTTGATGAGATTTTTTACCTCGGTATACTCGAAATAATTACCGGGCTTGTATCAGCTTTAGTTCCCGGCTGGGGCCTTCTATTCTGGATATTCGGTTTTGGCATACTTCATATTATCTACGGACTGGCAATGTTCAGAAAATACGAAGCATGAAAGATCTTATTTCGAACATAAACAAGGTATTCGAAAGCAGGGTAAGATTAGGGGTTATGTCAGTCCTGATGGTAAATGAGACCTATGATTTCAACAGCCTGAAAGAGACTCTGAATGTAACCGACGGGAATCTTGCCAGTCACCTGAAAGCTCTGGAGGAAAAGGGGATGATAAAGGTCAATAAACGGTTTATCGGCCGTAAACCAAATACCAGCTACTCGGCAACGGAAACAGGGATGACCGAGTTCAGGCAGCATTTAAAAGCTCTTGAGAACCTGATAAAGGAGTATTAATTTTTTTTTTAAATACACTTTGTAATTCAAAACGGAAAAACGGGGCATCGTCAAAATTCAGAACCTGGCAATAAATTCCAAAGTCAGTTTATCGTTATGGGTCGGAAGGTTACGCTTAAAATATTTCTCATAATCCAGTCTGATTTCGGAATAAAATTGTTTTGGTTCGAATCCGATATTGATTCCGAAAGTAAGTCTGCTGGCATCTATATTATCTGAAAAAACTGAATTACCAATCAAATCAAATCTTGCAACGGGAGTTATCCTGTAAATCATCTTTTCATCTCTCGTGAAATTATAATATGAGTGAATGTATAATCCTTCATCAGATTGACTTACAGATACAGTATCTCTCCAATTTCTCCTGATATATTCCGATTCGATGAAATAAGATCCGTCAGTATACCTGAATTCTCCGCCGAACATGGTAAGATGTTTCTGATAAAGGGCTTCGCCGTAATAAAAATTTCCAGTTAACTTTATCCCTTTTTCAGATCCGATTGATATCCTGCTGACCAGGTTAGGCTTTTCGATCCACTGAGGATTATTATTCCCAGTCCCGTTCACTGCTCCGAGAATGATATTGACTGGGGTTTTTCCCGGAACATTATATTCAGCATAGAATCCGATATCTCGCATACCATCATTTATATATTTTGCTAAAAATGACCGGTTTGCAAAAATATTCTCGGCAGGGTTACGCATATAATCTGTGCTGAAAGGGATCTTTCTCTGCCCTAAGTAGAATCCAAGATTAGTTACCGGGACAAACTTGACATAAGCATCCAACATCTTCATTTTGCCTTCATCCGATAGATCCAGCTCAATCTTATATGACATATATTGGTTTATTTTCCCGGTAGCTCCAAACCTCGCATTCCTTACTTCAAACCTCATTAATGAGTTATTCAGGTCAAACTCGACCTTAGTTTTCAGGATACCAAACAGATAGGGAAGGAATTCCGATTTGATTTTAGTTGAATCCTGTGGTAACAGATTAGAACAGAATACAAAAATAAAGATTAAAGAAAGAAGGAGGTATTTCCTCATGGTTAATAGGCGGTTGTTCCGAATTATTTTAACTGACAATTGCAATCCTGCACATTATCATTATCCTGTAAAATAGGGAAGTTTGGTGACTTTTGGATCAAAATTCAGTTTTAACACAATCTCTTTGGCTTTTGTTTCAGAAAGTAATGGTTCTTTCCCGACTTCCACACAGGATTCGAGGGGTGAAAAGCCATCCATCCCAATATTTGCAACTGAAATAGGCAGGCTGAGTCCATACCTTAACAGATCATCACCTGAAACATTTCCGATGAGAGCATTTTGTCCCATAATCTTAATTGCAATGATCCCGACATCTCTTTTCGCGGCAAGTGGTAAGAATCCATCCTCATTTCCATTGTACTTCGAAGCATTTATGACGCAAAGGACCGCATCAACATCAAATTCTTCAAATGATCTCCGGGATGCCTCGTTCCATTTATGAAACGAAAAACCAATGTTCTTCACCAGGCCTTCGTTCTTCAGTTTTAAAATTGCTTTGTACCCTCCTGAAGGGCTTAGCAGGACATCAACATCCTTAGCGCTATCGATGGCATGCATGCAGTAGAGATCGAGATAATTGGTTTTTAAGGTTTTCAGTGATATTTCAATCTCCTTCATCACTCCGTCATAGGTCCTTTCCATCGTTTTAGAGTTGAGAAATATCTGATCCCTGTATTTTGGAATAAGGAATTTCCCATAACGCTCTTCAGCAAGTCCATTGCCGTACGATCGTGCAGAGTCAAAATAGGTAATCCCGAGTTTAATTGCATGATCTATATGTTTTTGCAGGATATTTTCATCAGCCTCCCAGTTGCAATAGCGGGAACCCCCTCCAAATCCTATGCATGAGACCATTCTGTTGGTCCGTCCTAACCTGCGTTTGGGCAGTTCCATGGACTTTAAACCCGATGAATCACTATTTGGTAAATCTGCAGCTCCCTTGACTGAGGGAAGAATAACTGCCGTTGTAGTGATTGCCGCTGCCTGTAAAAACTTTCTCCTTGTAAATTTTATTTTCATCAGTTTTCTCTTTTGATTGTTCAAGAAAATTATACCAGTTACTACGGATTGTAAGATATTAATTTTTTATCTCAGATTCCTTTCTCTGCAATGTTTTTCAACTTACCAGGTATGTATTCATTACATGGTAGAAGGAGTAACATCCTGCTGCAATTTTAGGTTATTAATCCTCTGTGGTTAAGGTTACAAATTCCATGAATTTTTTATAAAAGTATTAATCATTTATGAACATCATGACTCCTTTCTTTTATGATATTGTTTTTTTAACTTGCGAGCCATGAACTGGCTCTCTCCTCCGGCACTTCTGTATGATCCATTTGAGAATAATTCATATAAAAACAATTCATTTCTGATGAAAAAGCTGAAAATTATATTAGCGGGTCTTTTGATTTGTGTGGCTTCTTTCGCACAACGAAATAACCCGGATTGGCTGAAAAGTTCCGTCTTTTATCAGATTTATCCGTCATCGTATCAGGATAGTAACGGAGATGGTTTCGGTGATATCAAAGGGGTACAGTCAAGACTGGATTATATCAAATCAATAGGTATAAACGCTATATGGTTCAACCCTGTTTTTAAATCGGCATTCCAGGACGGTGGATACGATGTGATAGATTTCTATCAGGTGGATCCGCGTTTCGGCACGAATACTGATTTGATTGAATTTGTAAAGGCTGCACATAAATCAGGTATGCACGTAGTTATGGACCTGGTGGCCGGACACTCATCCGACAAATCCTCCTGGTTCCGGCAATCAAAGGAGAAGGATCCTAATCTCCAGTACAGCAACTATTACATCTGGGCGGCCGAAAAACCTTCCGACCTTACAACAGCAGAAGCCTCGCGTTGGGTGGAAGCAAATGCACCAAGGGGTAAATATTATATTAAGAACTACTACGACATCCAGCCTGCACTCAACTACGGATACGCTAACCCTAATCCGAACCATCCGTGGGAGCAGCCGGTTGACGCACCGGGTCCTCAAGCTGTACTGCAGGAGTTAAAAGACATTATCTCTTTCTGGATGAATAAGGGTATCGACGGCTTCCGCGTTGATCTGGCGGCTAGCCTTGTGAAAAACGACGCTGATAAATCTGCTACAATAAAATTATGGCAGGAGATGACCGGGTGGTTTGGAGGAAAATTTCCGGAGGGCGTGCTGATAGCCGAATGGTTCAATCCTAAACTATCTATCAAAGGAGGTTTCAATATCGATTTCTTCCGCGGCGGCACTCTGGTATCAAGAGGACGTGGAGGAGACCCCAATAAACAAGTATATTTCGACAAAGCCGGTCAGGGTACTGTGAACGACTGGTATGAAGCATTTAAGGATCAATATGATAACACTGTCAAGGCAGGATATATGTCATCACCAACCGGAAACCACGACGGTAACCGACTGGCCAACGTTAAACGCGGCGATAATGAACAATTGAAGGTGGCTATGACATTTTTCCTGACTTTACCGGGTATTCCGTTTATTTATTACGGCGACGAGATAGGCATGAAATTTATCGAAGGTATGCCCGATATTGAGGGCAGCAGAAACCGTTCCGGATCGCGAACTCCAATGCAGTGGGACAGCAACACAAATGCGGGTTTCTCGACAGCTCCGGCAGATAAAATATATATTCCTCTCGACCCTGATCCTGATCGTCCGACTGTTGCTGCGGAAGATAAAGACCCTAACTCACTGTTGAATTATGTCCGTTTGTTACTCGATCTGCGTGCTTCATCAGTAGCAATCGGCAATACCGGTGACTGGAAATTTATCAGCGACATTAACAAACCTTATCCTATGGTGTTCATGCGTTGGGCTGAAGGCGAAAAATATGTAATCGCCATTAATCCCTCGGACAAGAAAGCTGAAGCAACAATCTTATCCGCAGGAGCAAGCAAAAGTGTGTTCACTATCGGGAATACTTCGAAAAGCAGTTACAGAATCGGGAAAAAAGGCACCGATACAGTTCAGCTGCCACCTGTATCGGCTGCTGTTTATAAACTTGAATAAGTTCAACAAATAATCAATAATATGAATATATTACTATTAGCATATGCCACCTTAATAATGATGGGTAGCAACAATATCCAGGAGGATAAACTCCTTTTCAATGGAGTCTCTTTGGATAATTGGGAGATTATAGATTTTGAGGGACACGGAAACGTTTCCATTGTTGATAGTTGTATCGTTATTGATAAGGGTGAATTAATTTCCGGTATCAGGTGGACTGAAGATTTTCCAAAAACAAATTATGAGATTAATCTTGATGCCAAACGGGTCGATGGAAGAGACTTTTTTTGCGGAATGACATTTCCGGTTAAAGAATCCTTTGTAACCCTGGTGCTTGGAGGTTGGGGAGGATCAGTTGTGGGACTGAGCTCTATTGACGGATATGATGCTGCCAACAATCAGACAGGTAACCAATACCGTTTTGCATCAGGATGGTGGTACGGAATCCATCTCAGGGTTACCGACAAGAAAATTGAAGCCTGGATTGAGGGCGAAAAAATTGTCGATTTTACAATAGAGAATTCAAGGCTGTCATTAAGATCGGAAGTAGAATCATCTGTACCTTTTGGAATTACAACATATAAAACTACCGGAGCGCTGAGAAAAATAAGGCTCCATATGATAACTGAATAAAATCCTGTAGTGCAAACATCATAATGTTTCAGGTAAAAAATGTACTGATATAGGTACATTAATTATTGTAAAACAATATCATGATCTCCAGAACGTCTTCCCAGACAAAACATATGCTGTTACAATCTCCAGCCTGCCACTCAGGTGGCGACAGAACTCACAGATGTGACCGGATCTGATCCGTTTGATGTAAGGATTACCCTTAGATTTACATAGATTTTATAAAGAAACCGCAACTTAGTCCTTTTGTTGTATTAGTCAAATCGGCATTTTAATAATCTAATTACCAAATCTATAACCAATTCCTGATTCGGTAATTATAAGAGAAGGATGAGCGGGATCGTCTTCTATTTTTTTTCTTAACTGTGCAACAAATACCCGTAAATATTGTGTCTGATCTGAGTAACTATGTCCCCAGACTTCTTTTAATAAATACTGATGTGTTAATACTCTTCCTGAATTTCCTGCCATCAGTGCCAGCAGAGAAAATTCAGTTGATGTTAATTTTAAAAGATTATTATTCTTCCTGACTATATGGCCAGCCAGGTCAATTGACAAAGTTCCGAATGATAAAGCAGAACTGGTCTCTGTTTTATTCTGTACCTGTCTTAATGCTGTTCTTATGCGGGCCAGTAATTCCCCTGTTCTGAATGGTTTTGTAAGATAATCATTTGCTCCGGAGTCAAGGGCTTTAATTATATCATCTTCAGAGTTTCTGACTGATAGAATAATTATGGGATTCCTAAACCATTCCCTTAGCTTACTGAGAACCGATAAGCCGTCTTCGTCCGGCAGACCAAGATCCAGGATTATTAATGCCGGATTATGAGTAGCTGCTGAAACTATTCCTTCTTTGGCTGTCGTTGCTTCAGAAACTTTATATCCATTAAGGTTTAAAGTGATCTCAAGAAGTCTTCGAATCTGGACCTCATCATCAATAACCAGTATGTTGATGTCTGTTTCCAATATCCAAATTTAAAAGAAAAAGATTGATCCGGTGGTCACTAATTCAGAATTAGTAAACAATAGTGTCCGAATAAAAGTATGAGTTCACCGAAAGTAATCTCATTCTAGTTTCAAATATTCTCCGTTCAATAATGATTAGTAAACTGCATCCTTATAAAATCTTTATACCCGAAAACTAATACTTATAAAATCTTTATCAATTCTGTCGCATTTTTACATCGGTTTAATTTGATCCGCCATGAATACATTAGTTCTGCTTGTCCGGCCTGAAACGGCATCTTCTACCAACTCTGTAAGTTATATAATCGGAGGAATTATTGCTCTGCTGATCCTGGGTTACCTGATATATACTCTTTTACGGCCCGATAAATTTTAATCAGATGATAACCCTATAATTCAATTCAATAACTAACAGGCCCTGTTTTTTTGGTTCAAACTGCGATTTAATGTCGAAGAGAAATGAATGAAGCAATTCAACTGATCTTTTTCCTGGTAGCACTTGTTACAATTGCGCCTCTGTTAGGGAAGTATATGGCAAAGGTTTTCATGGGTGAAAAGCATATGATGAAACCGGTTTTTGGCTGGCTTGAAAACCTGGTTTACCGGATATCTGGTATAAAAAGTGATGAAGAAATGAACTGGAAGACCTATACAGCTAGTGTTCTTCTTTTCAACCTGTTTGGTTTTATTCTATTGTTTCTATTGCAGATGTTACAGGCATATTTGCCGCTGAATGGTGAAAAATTACCTAATGTATCCTGGCATCTCGCTTTTAATACAGCGATGAGCTTTACCACAAATACAAACTGGCAGTCGTACAGTGGTGAAAATACACTGAGTTATCTGGTTCAAATGATGGGGTTAACTGTACAGAATTTTGTAAGTGCAGCAACCGGTATTGCGGTTGTACTGGCTTTGATTCGCGGATTAACAAGAAAAACAACAGATGTTTTGGGTAATTTCTGGGTCGATATGACCAGAAGTGTGATTTATGTGCTATTGCCTTTGGCTGTTATCCTTACCCTTGCACTTGTTGGGCAGGGAGTTGTCCAGACATTTTCTCATTATGAGAAGGCGATCACTCTGCAGGGAGATGAACAGGTTATTC
>Ga0209373_10004480_pt1 | contig 12013 bp, 12 predicted proteins | sample Higcelweek5metaG_FD_187173 | JGI IMG/M metagenome (GOLD analysis project Ga0209373, IMG submission 187173) | Freshwater pond sediment microbial communities from the University of Edinburgh, under environmental carbon perturbations - High... | ecosystem: Environmental > Aquatic > Freshwater >... | reverse complement strand
GAAAATTTTGATAATTCACATTTTATGGCTCCCCTTCCCCTATTTTAGGGGAAGGGGTTGGGGGATAGGGTAATGAAACGTGACAGAAAATTATGAGCAGTTTTCCATAAAATAATATAAAAACTGAAATTAATGTAATTTGGTATTAGTTATATTTTTATTATACTTTTAGAAATGAAATATGTTGAAATTCAAAAATATTTTGAAAAACTAAAGGTGTTTAGTATTGCGGATGTTAAAATCCTCGACGAAAAATTTTCAAAAGTAAAAATAATGAATTGGTGTAAAAAATGATATATCATTCACATAAGACAATGATACTATCTTTATTCTCAAGCAAAATTGAACCAAAATTTGTTGTTTTTAATTTCCAATACAGTCTATGCTCCATCATATATTTCCTTAGAAACTGCTTTGAATTATTATTGAATCATTCCTGAGCACCCCTTTGTGGTGACGGCAGTATCAACTATTAAAACCTACGATATTCATTCAAAAGTTGAAAACTTTTTTAATAAACCCAGACGAAATTCAAAGAGTATTTTGTTTTAAAGAATTTCTTGAAAATATGTAATCTATCCAACCAACATTGTTTTCCAGAAATACTGAAAAAGAACAGGTGTAAACAAAACGAAACTGATTCATGCTGTACTTTGAAAAATTTATCAAGCAAAAAAACTTGCAAATTTTCAATACTCAGTACAATACATCATTGAAGTATTTCATTATTTTTTGATTATGAGAAATCAATCTTCATCTTTAGTCGTAGTCCTTCTATTGCATCATCTGGTAGAGAGGTTTTTTCGCACGGCTTAAAAAATAAACCAAACATAAAATCTCTATCAACATAGAGATTTTTTTTATCCCCTAATACGAGTATTATGAGTAAGACCTGAGCAGAAATATTTATTGATGCACTTCGTGCCAACCACGTGAAGAGAATTTATGGATATCCATGAGGAGCCAATATTCCGCTTTATGACAAGATGGCTGCATGCAAAGAGATCGAACATATTTTGGTTCGTCACGAACAAGCCGCGGCTTTTGGCGCACAATGACAGTCTCGTACTTCCGATGATGTCTGAGTTTGTTTGGTGACTTCATGACCGTGAGCTGCCAATGCACTTACAGGAGTCTATGATGCCTATATGGATAATATTCCGATGATTTTTATCACGGCACAAGTTTCAAGATCATACATGGGAAATGATGTTTTCCAAGAAATGGATACTATTGGTGCTACGATGAGCTTTACCAAGCATGGATTTTTAATCAGTGATGTCAATGAAATTCCTTTTGTCATCAATGAAGCCTTTCGTTTGGCACTTTCTGGAAGACCATGACCGGTGCATATAGACTTTCCGAAGGATATTCAAAATGCACTCTACACGTGAAATACTGACCTTGTAGGATTTGACAGAACCCAACAACCTCACCACCATTTTTCTGTAAGTGAGATGCAAATTGCTTGCGTGTACGAGGCTTTGAAATCTGCCAAGAAACCAGTCTTTTTGATTGGGCAAGGCATCAAACTTGCTTGAGCAATTCCTGAGGTAAATGCTCTTGTTGAGGCACTTGGAATCCCAACGGTGCATACACTTCATGCCAAAGGGATTATCCCGAGTATGAATCCATATCTTTTGAATATGGTGGGGATGCATGGATACTATCATGCCAATCAAGCTTTGTTTCATGCTGATGTGATTCTCAATGTTGGCTCACGTTTTGATGACCGTATTGTTGGAACGTATGAGAGTTTTGCAAAACATGCAAAAGTTATCCATGTAGATGTAGATAAGTCAGAACTTGGAAAATTGGTTGGTACCGATCTTGCTATTCATGCGGATGCGAAACATTTTTTAACTCGTATGCTTGAGAAGAACCCCTCCAAACTTGAGATTGCCCCACGGTGGCAAGAAATTCATGAATGGAATCAAAGTTGCCCTTTTCAAGAAGAGACAGAACATTTTTCTCCAAAAAATGCGCTTCAAATTCTTACGACTTTTACTCAAACACGTTTAAATGATTTTATTTTCGTCACCGATGTCGGGCAACATCAGATGTGGGCGGCACAGGTCATAAAGGTTCCACATGCTCGTGCTTGGCTCACCTCAGGGGGCGCAGGGACAATGGGCTTTGCTCTTCCTACGGCAGTAGGTGCGGCTCTTACCCATCCTGAAAAGACCGTAGTGGTGATAGCGGGGGATGGAGGGATTCAGATGAATATTCAAGAACTCCAGTTGCTCAAAGACTATGGTCTTGATATCAAGGTTATCATTCTCAACAATCATTTTCTCGGGATGGTTCGTCAGTGGCAGGATATGTTTTATGAAAAAAACTATTCTCAAACTCCCATTTCCTCTCCAAACTTTCCACTTTTAGCCGAAGCATATGGTCTCAAATGATACCGTGCCTACACTCCAGAAGCATTGAAAAAAGTACTTTCAGAAGCATTTTCAAATCGTCAATGAGCCGTGATAGAAGTAAAAGTAGAAGAGCGTGAAGATAATATCTTTCCAATGGTTCCTCCATGAAGCCGTCTTGATCAGACTATCCATGGGAATATGCTCCCATAAACTTATTTTATAATCTATCACTATGAACCCCGTAAATCACGCAACGCGTTTTATCAATCTTAAAGTGCACAATTCAGTAGGAGTACTCAATCGTATTACCAATTTGATTCGTAAGAGAAACTACAATATCGATGAGCTCAATCTCACTTTTGATAATGAAGGACAAGCAAATATTTTGATTTGATTTTGTACTAAAAATATCGATATCAATCAAATAGCAGCCCAACTTTCCAAACTGTATGATGTGACTTATATAGAAATCGTGGATGATCTGAGACGTATTAAAAAAAATTATTTTGTCTATGCATCAAATCAAGATGAGCTTCTACATTTTTCTCAAGAACCTGCCACTATTGTGACAATTCCAGACTGGTTTGTGGGAATATTTGTGATGGATTTTGACCTTGGTGAAAATTTTGAATCACAATTGGAAGCCTCAGGACTGAGATATTTAGAAAAAAGCATATAGATATAAGTGAAAAGTGAATAGTAAGTTCTATGTAGGGGGAAAAACTTGTGGTTGCCCTTGATGCAAGAAAATAGAAAAATTTGTTCTTTCAGTCATGACACATACTGAACTTGTTTCAACTAGTTTTTGCCAATAGATTTTAAATGCTACTTTTGTATCTTTGATAATTTTTTCTTTTCTGATTTTTAAATTTGACAAAAAGTGAAATATATACTAAACTTTGATAGATGAAATGATGTTTTTCTAATTTGAAAAGAAATTAAACTGCATACAAAAATTTTTCAGAAAAAATATGCATCTCAAAAATTATTTATTAACTATACGTTGTATGAGAATAAGACATATGTTAAAAACACTTTGTTTTGTGACTTTTCTTGTAATAGGGACTCTGCTTCATTATTCCTTGGTTTCTGCAAGTGAAACTATATATCTGACAGGTGCAACGAGCTCCATGACTTGAATTTCTGTATCTGCTGGGCTTACACCACAAACATCTGGAATTCTCTATTGATTCTATGAGGTAAAATGGTGTAGTCCGAAATACTGAGCTTTATGATTTGCTACTGTTTGTAACAAATGAAAGTTTATAAAAGTTGGTACCAAATGAATTATTTCAGCTACTGCTTCTGGATTTACCACTTGAGATGTTCAAATTGCGAATGACTTAACTGGCACTATTGCTGTTGGTTCTGGATCAGTCTTAGCAGTCGATCTATTTGAATGAATAGATTCCATCGAAATAAGAGGAGAAGGTCTTTTTACTCTAAATGTAGTATTGGTTGATAGAGCATACAATGAAACTTATGTATCCATTGATTACAAGATAGATAAAACAGCTCCTACAATCGTTGCTTTAGAGGATCCAAGTGCGAATACCGATGTAGTTTTAGACCCATCTGGAACCTGAGTGTTAAATGGCTTAAAAGTAAGAGAATGACCAGATTTTGACGAGCCGACCACTGTCTCATTTTCGGGTACTGTGAAAGATAGGATACTCTATGATGCATCCAAGCAATGAACTTTTTCGATTGATGCAAAAGATTTTCAAGAATCGGTAAGTGATATGTATTATGCTGGTATTTGAAATACTAATGTTCAGATAGTTTTTCCAATGAGTTTAAGTACAAAGTATAGTTTGACAAACTTTGCTACCACTAGATTTACAAGTAATACTGAGAGTACTCCAAGCAGAAACTATATATTGAGAGTTTATGACAATACTGAGTGAAGGGATGGAACAGATGGAAACTTTAGAGACTATCCTGTGTTGGCTATTATGCAAAAATCAGCAAGTGGAATTGCTGTCAATGTAGATGCTTCAAGTGGAGCGGCAGTAGTGTGAGTTTCAAATCTCAAACAATCCACTCAACTCAAAGCCAATGTGAATCTCGCTACAAATATCACAAGATATTCACTTATGACAGACTTTAAAAAATCTATAATGACCCAATCCAAAAATATTACATGGTGTGAACCAGTGAATAAGACATTATGAAGTGCTATAATAAATAATCCTCTTGCTGATTCTATTTACAGTAAATGTAGTATTACCGTATGAGGTGAAACCATCACTTATATCAAAGGAAATATTGACATAGATTGTGTTACTACCTGCCAATTAACTCAAAAGAAAAGAAGTATTATTGTAAAAGATGGTTCTGTCCATATCAAATCAAATATTTCTACCTACCCATGAAATAATCAATTACTTCTATGAGTAATCACCTCAAATGGGTTAGTAAATGTTACAGAGGATAATGTAAATACTACAAACAGAACGGATATGAAGTGATGGACATTGATTCATCCAAATGTTACCAATATAGATGCGTTTATCGTCTCAGAAGGACCAATGATTAATTACAATATTCAAGCGACAAAAACACCATCAGATACCAAAAACCAACTTCATATTTATGGGGGACTAATCTCTCTCAATACGAGTGATACCAACCTTGTCCCATATATCATCAATAATACTCCTGCAAACCAATGATATTTTAGTCTCAAAGGATTTAGAAGCTATAAGCTTGATTTGAAAGCACCTTGAAGCAATATATTAATTCCAGCGGATAATGCTCTTCGATCTTGAGGTTTTTGAAAAGATGATGAGATTTCAGCAGAAACAAATGCTTCTGGTTCTTTGATTCCGAAAAACTGAGATACCTGTACTACATTGAGGTGTATTACCGATAAGGATTATATGATGTACCCAATTTTTATCCAGAAAAACAATGTTTGGACTTCTTCACCAAGTGTATTGTTTAAAGTAAATTAGAGAGATGTCATCTCACAACATTCTTGAAAAAAGCACTCCAACGGAGTGCTTTTTCTATATTAAAGATATCTATCTGAGTTCTAGTCCCAGTTCATTTTCCATTTTCCCACGAATGTCAAAATAGATCTTGTTGATTTCTTCATTGGTGAGGGTTCTTTCAAGTGAACGGAATGTGATACGAATACAGACTGATTTTTTATCTGCACCAAACTTTTTATCATTTTCAAAGATATCTATCAGTTCCAATGCTTCGATAATATCTCCAGATGCATCTCTCGCAATTCCAGAAACATCAAAAAGATCTGCTTCAGAATCTTTAGTGAGTTCGATATGCCCATTTTTTGCGGTATCTTGTGCATCGACAATAAATTTATCTTTTCCTACGAGAAAAGAAATATCTTTGTATACAGGGGGAAAATCGCTCACAGGTTTGTACGCATCAAAGTTTCCCCATTGTTTGGTAATACGTGGGTCTTGGCTCCAGAAGATTCTGATATCAGGGATTTTTTTCATAGCCATGACAAGTCTTTCGAGTCCAAATCCAAATGCCCACCCATTGTAGAGTTCTGGATCAAGACCGAGTTTTTCAAGCACGGTATCATGTACGACTCCAGCTCCGAGCACTTCAATCCACTTTCCTTCATACAATACTTCTGCTTCCAAACTATCTTTTGTATACGGGAAATTATCTGGACTAAAGCGATATTCTACCTCAGGACCAAACAGTGCTTTGATAGTATTTCCCAAGACTTCTTTGAGAGTACCTTGGTTGATGATTTCTTTTTCTTTTGAAGTAATCCTGAGTCCGTCAATCTGATGGAAACATTCATGGTGGGTATTGTCGAGCTCATCTACACGATATACTTTCCCCCGAGAGAGCGCTTTCACTTCTCCTGTTTGTTCGAGCTTTTCTTTTCCTCCTTGTGTTAAAAGGTAATAATACCACATGACAGAAGTATGGGGACGAAGGAGGATGCTATCTTTTGTATTTTCTGATTTATGTATAAAATGACTATCGCTTGGTCTTCTGGCAACATGTGCCTCAGGGAAGTTAAAGAGATCAAAAGTTTCCCATTCTGCCACGACTTCTGGAGTAGTGACGTGGCTAAACGATGCATAGAATGGAGAGGAAATAATTTTTTGAATAGTGAGATTGAGTGGGTGTCAAGAAATGTTCGTGAGATTTTGCATAGCAAGGACCCTTAAGATTCTTGCATAATACGCTTTTTCTCTCGCTCAGAGAGAATCATCATTGACACGTGCTTGTACTTGTGCAATCCATTTTTTGTCATCGTTTCCGTGAGTCATATTATGAATGATTATAAAATAAAAGAACCCAATAACGGGGGAGTGGATAGGATAATTATATGTATTTTTGCGAGAAATCAAAAAAAAAGAAGAAAGAAGAGGAATGTGAATTACGGCACCTTTCCTAATGTTAGGGAAGGTGCCTGTAGGGCGGGTGGGGTATTGGGGGGAGTCAGGAGGTGGGTTGGTATCGTTGTTTCAAAAATTGAAACAATTTCCTACTATTCTGAAAATACTATTTTATATAATCAAATTGAAAAATGTCAAAGTTTAGAATAAGAACAATTCTCATTATTTGGCTTATTATTGAGAATGATTATTTTTTTTAAAAAAAAGTTTGACTTTTCTTTTTTTATCGACTATACTAGTGTTGTTCTTGTAAGAGAAATGTCACAATATGAAAAAGACAATTTCTATTTTGAAGGGGACGAAACAGATGTTTGTAGAAATTTTATCATCGAGATGATGGTAATTTGATACTAAATTATGAAAAATATAATTTGACTCATACTATAAATGGGTCACACAAATAATAAAATTATTTTCTCATTTTTTCAAGACTTAGAGATACACAAAATGAAAATTTCATCCTTTGGTTATAGTAGTTTACTTGACTCTTTTTTAAAGGATTTTAGAAAAAATCGTTTTCACGTCATACAAGTCATTTCTCCAGATACTTTTGTTTTGAAGCTCGATAAATAGGAATTCTCGATGGATTATTTTGGTATCTCTCAATAAAGGAATACCCTTTATATTTAATACTAATATTTTTTACTATGAAAAAGACAAACAATACATGATTCACACTCGTGGAGTTAATCATCGTTATCACTATCCTTGCTATCTTGGCAACTATCGCTTTCATCTCTTTCCAAGGATATACCAGAGATTCTAGAAATACAAAAAGAGAATCTGATCTCAATACAATGGTGAGAACTGTTGAGGTAAAAGCTGCAAATGGAGTTCCTATGCCAACATTTGTTTCAGGAACTGGTTCTAATGTACAATCTGGGAGCTTATCTTTGGGGGGGAATTCGGGTGTTAATATAGCTGCTGTTGATTACTCTGCTGGAAATATTAATTTTACTGCGCTTGGCGCAAATGAAACAAGTTTCAGAGATCCTTTGGATGCTGATTACAAAATCGGAGCTACAACACTCGCAGGAGGGGTTTATCAATTTGCTGCGAGTAAAGAAAATGAAGATGGTACAAAAACTGCTCTTGTGAAAGGAACCTACAAAAAGAGAGATACTACTAATACTGCTTCAGGAACTACTGTTATATCTAGCAATAATACAGACTACGTAATAACTCTTACCACAGGACTTGGACTTTTTAAAAAGAATGATATTATTAATGCTGGTGGAACTGCAACTGGAAAAGTTATAGCAATTTCAGGTGACTTGTCTAGGGTAACGGTTTCTGGTTCTGGTATTTCTTCACTTAGTGGTTCTGCATTAAAACTTAATGCTGTTGAATCTGATGGTCTTATTGCTGATGGATCTGCTACTACAGCTGCAACTACAGCAAGTTGAGTTACAAATGGAAGTACTACTACTCTCCCTTACTAGTCTTTCCTTTAGACAAAAAAAGATTCTCTTCGGAGGATTTTTTTTTGATGAAAGGATTTGGAGTATAGAGAATAGTGAAAAATTATATATTTTTATCATTTCTATTTTTCCTAACTTCTTTCATGCACCATTCCCCCTAAGAACTCGGGAAGTCACGGGGTCAATGGCATGAAGTTAAGAATATCTTTTGATTTCTCCTTTTTTCAAAGGGAGTACCCGAAGCGGAGTGACGGGGGTTGGATTAGAAAAAATAGATTCAACTTTCTTTAACTGAATGGCATTTGATGGGATAGGTTCATGTCTGAAGAATATGGAGAAATATTTTGGATAGGTTTCTGTCTTCGCAGGAATGACAAAACTTTGCCTCTTTTTCTCAAAGACAATTTCTGAAGCTTATCTGATTTCTACCTCACCACTCTCCAAATCTATCAAGACCAAATACAATCTGTCATACCTTCAAGAATTTTTATATTTTTCAATTTGCTCTTGTCATTCTTTTACTTTTGCTGTCTGTTCGCTTGATTTCCTGATCACTTTCAACTCAAGAAGCACTCTTTCATGGTGTTGATCAATGTATTCTATATCGGTTCTTCCTGAGAGAATATTGACTTCTCGTCTGATGTCCGTCCTGATAAAAGTCTTCATTAAGAGTGCTATATTACTCGCAAGCACCTGCTCTCCTATCTCACCAAGCGTCTTTTTGTCCTGATTGACATATTTTTCATGGATGAGGTAGGTGATAAAATCTTTGAAATAGCTTGTATCTGTCTTCAAGTTCAAAAATCAGTCCGTTGATTTGGTTCTGAGTTTGACATAATAGGTGGTTTCTCTCTCTCCAAAGAGGAGGTTTTTGTAACTAAACAGCACATCATTGTTCGGGATGGCAAACCTATTTTCTACGGTAAAGGTCAAAAGCCCTGCATAGTAAAAATAGTGCATAATCACTTGTTTGTTTTGTTCGTTGATAAACTCCAAATTGAGAACCAAATCTTGATATTCTACCTCTTGAAGCAGGTTCATAAATTCTTCAAGGGTCTGAACTTTGAGGATATCTTTCATAAGATAGACGAAGTATTCAGGACTCGTTCAGGTCTTGCTCCAGTAGCTTTCAAATAGTCTTTTTTCTAAAAATGTAGTAATTGCCCAAGGATTGTATTCTTCCAATCATTCACTAAAATGATATCCATTGTACCATTTCTTGAGATCTTCTTGATATTCTACTCCCAGTCTTTGAAATACATCTTTGACTTCTTGCTCATCAAATCCTACATTGATAAGGTAAGAATAGTCTTTGAGATTGTTAAAATCAGAAAAAAAGCTTGCCATAGAGAGCTTGTTGATGCCAGTAAGGATTGTTACACATGGGATATCTTTGAGGTATCTATAGAATTTGTCTTTAAAATTCGCAAGAATCTCTTTACAAAAAATCTCATTCTTGCTTTCTTTGAGACAATCATTGATCGGTTTGTCGTATTCATCAATCAGGAGAAAAATATCTTTTTGTTTGGAATAGTTTTCGATGAAGGATTTGAGGAATGATCATATAGAGACATTACTATTTGTAAATACTTCAAGAATTTCATGATATCAAAGATTTTCTTTTACTCCAAAATAATTTTTTAAATAGTTCTGTAAAAAATCGTATGGAATCTGTTCCAATATACTAATCCAGAGGGCATCAAATTCAATCTTTTTACTATCTCTGTTATACAAAGGCTTCAGATCAAGACTCATCACAAAATATTTTCCTGCTCTTTTTCTCAACTCCTCATCTCTCCAAAGAGCTTTGTCCTGAAAATACTCTTCCTTAAAAAGAGTCTCATCAAAAAAGTGACGAATGGTGGAAAGAAACAAACTCTTTCCCCGTCTACGAGGACGAGCAAAGAACAAGGCTGATCCTTCTTTGAGAGATGACTTCATCTCAAGAATAATATTGGTCTTGTCAATGTAACAGGGGTCATTGTACCATGCTTTGTATGACTGACTGGTAGGAACCGTGATGACTTTTTTCATAAATTTTGAAAATGAATGGGTACGTGAGGTTATTATATAAAAAATTGAGAAATTTCAAAGAAAAAGAGGAACGAGGAAAAGTGAATAGTGAAAAATTATTGTATAGATTCCTACCTCCGTAGGGATGATAAACTGTAGGGCAAGACCGACATGTCTGGAAGTCTCTGGAGATAGTTTGAAATGGAACCCTTATGTGAGATGAACCGTTTTAAAATATGCTTTTACTTTTCTACTCTCTGGAAAGTACCTTTCTACGAGTGCCCGAAATCTGGGAGAGTGATTTTTTTCGATGATATGTGTAAGCTCATGAACGATGACATATTCAAGACAGTCTTTTGGAAGATGTACGAGTTTGAGACTCAGAGAGATAGCATTATTGCTACTACAACTTCACCATCTGCTTTTGGTATCTCGGATGGATAATCTTGAATACTCTACTCACATTTTAAGTGAGTAGAGTTCTATAAGTTTTTGAGCTTCGATCAGAAGCGTTTTTTTCAAATAATATGTGATTGGGAGAGACGGGAGAGATTCTTTTTGTCAGAATATCAATACAAAATCCTCTCAGATAACGTGCGTCTTTTGTATCTGGTGCTTTTGTATTTTTGCTTGGAGTTTTGGTGCTTTTGAGAGAAATGTTTGAATGATTTCTGCTTCGTTTGGGAGTCATCTTGGGAGTGAAATTTTTATCGTCCCGTCTTTTGACACTCGCAACCGTGCACGCTTGGTTGCAGTATAAGAGAGTATATAGTCCATTATTCTAAGTCATTTTTTACCAAATTTGAGATGCGATTATCCAAAAATATCTTGTCAATCATTGCTTGAACCGTGATTTCAAGATTTTTCCCCTGAGAATAATCTGCTTGGAAGGCACAGTGTACTCTGCCATCATCAATGAGTTCTTTTCCTTTTTCTCTGGCTTTTGGCGTATTGGGTTGATAGACGGCTATAGCATAGCCTCATTTGTCTCGTAAGAGACGAAAACATGGTATATCTGTCTCTCCATCACCGATAAAAATCATCTGTGAAAATGGAATATAATGCTCTTTGGCAGGTTTATTGATAGTACTTGAGTCGTGAAGATCAAAAGTTCCTTTGGAGATACGAAAGAGAAATTGAGTTTTAGTTGTGTAATTGATGGCTACGGCTGGATATTCGGGCACTCCATTGTGGTCGTATTTGTAGGTAGAGGCAAAGATCCTCTTGAATTCGTGGGCTATTGCAGTTCACTCGATAATTTCTCTGTTCCCTGATGAGATGATGTAGTGTTCTACCTCAATTTCTTTGGAAGTCCCATAGTTATTGATACGAGAAAACCAATCAAGAACTCAGGGATAAAACTCTATATCTTTTCAAAAATCAGCAAAGATTTTACGATTCAGTGGAATCTCTTTTTGAGATGCTTTTTTAAGCATATACATCATATAGACGAGAATTCCATCCGCTTCATGCTCTATGGATATTTCCTTTACTTCCTTCCAAAAGTCTGGTCCTTTCATCCCAAGTTTGTCAATAAAACCGTGTTCTTGCATATTTCATGGAGCAAGAGTTCCATCAAAATCATAGATGAGTGCTACTTTCATAGATGAGAGGTTTGGTTATTGGTATAGTGCTATGGTATGGATTTTTTTCAAAATGGCAAGGTTTTTCCAACACTTCCGTTGATTTTACGGCTCTATTCTATGTAGCAGGAAAAAAGTATTAAGAAAGTTCAAGTTTTTTGATACAAAAACGAGCAACTAATTTTTTCAAATACATAGTTTTTAATTTAAATCAATGAGCTTGTCTTTTTGCGACT
>Ga0209373_10004479_pt1 | contig 12013 bp, 13 predicted proteins | sample Higcelweek5metaG_FD_187173 | JGI IMG/M metagenome (GOLD analysis project Ga0209373, IMG submission 187173) | Freshwater pond sediment microbial communities from the University of Edinburgh, under environmental carbon perturbations - High... | ecosystem: Environmental > Aquatic > Freshwater >... | reverse complement strand
TCTTCCTCCTATAACATCAGGAGGGTACACCCAAAACGAATTCAAATCGAAAAAAGAACAATTGTATCAAAGAACAATGAAACTAAATGGTTGTGGTTGTACATTCGAAATTAACCGGACAGTAGTGACATTAAGTATTGCGTCGAAACCGTTAACCCCTCCCCGCTCCCCTTACCTAAGGGGAGAGCCTTAAAACCTCCCCCTTAGGTAAGGGGGATTGAGGGGGCTAAGGTTTACTGTTTTGAATCTGACAAAGTAGAATTACGCCTTTGCGTGTAAACAGGCCGGACAGAGCCCGTACAACTGCATCTTATGGGCCGTAAGACTGAACCCGTGGCGCTTGGCAATTTCACGCTGCAACTGTTCAATCTGCTCATCCTCAAACTCTATAATGGAACTGCAACCAGTACAGATCAGGTGATCATGATGCTCACCCACCAGCTGATGCTCATAGCGGGTCTGCCCGTCCGGCAGCATCATCTCGCGGGCCAGCCCTGCTTCCACAAACAGCTTCAGGGTACGATAGACCGTGGCCTGACCAATACCGGGCTGAGACGCCTTAACCTTCAGATACAGCTCTTCAACGCTCAGATGTTCGTGGGTAGAGAGAAAGACATCCAGAATAACATCGCGTTGGCGGGTTGAACGCAGACCTTTCCGGGCGGCAAAGGTATTAAACGTTTTTTTCTTTTCCAGGATCATGGCGTCACTCCTGCTGGTTTTTGTTATCAATAACAGATGCTGTATTCAACGGTCAAGGAGCTTTGAAAATCATTTTCAGTAATTTGATACAGATCAATAGAGATGGGGCGAAACCTGTTCTGCCATCGGATTCATCCGCACGGCGAGAGAGAACAGGTAGGGATAATCCAGCTTTAAATGCTGCATATACAATACCCATTCACGGGAAAGATAGCCAAAGGCTCGCTTGATATCGCCATTTAAATGTTCAACATCTGTCGCAGGAATCCCTGTCAGAGATTCACGGGCATCCAGCTCCTCAACCAGGTGGAATACGGCCCAGAGCAGGTCGGTAAACGCCTCATGCTCAAGCAGGTTCTGGTTCTCCAGAAGCCCCACCAGAAAGCTGCGTTTCCCCACCAGAAAACGCTTCAGTTCCTCAAAATCAAGACCGGAACCGGCAGCATCAATCTTGCTATCATGCGAGCCTAAAAACTCAAGGGCAGTAACAAAATCAGCATCCTTCCACTGCGGCGTGACCAGCAAAGAAGCCCGCAGCTGTTCATGATGCACCACCGCCGTTGCCAGTTCACGAAACAGCCTCGTCCCCACCTCACTGAAAAAGACACCGATCACCATATTCAGCTTACGGCGCAAGGTTTGGCGTTCACGCTCCTTTAACAGCTGCTCCATGGTCAACGTCACCACAATAATGTAGATCGGCAGAAAGGCCAGGTTACCAAGGAAACTGGTGGTTACCTCCTTCAGGCTGCCATCCACCAGATAATCAACCAGATAGATCAGACTTGAAATACAGACCAGGATGATCAGCATCAAACGGGGACGGTTGATAAGAAGTTGCTTGTTAAACATGGGATAGCCCTCAAAAAAATGAATTATAAGCAAAGAGACAGGCGGAATGAGGAAAGATTGTACCTGCACAGGAAAAGGTGAGCAAGGACGGATTAACAGACTGCGGTTAAACGGCAAAATCCAATCAATCAGCCTTTAGTAAACGTGGATGGGGCGGGCGCTCGTAAGGCTATTTTTCTCAAACTATACCACCCTTCCGCCAAACCGCCACTTTCCCCCAGGAAAGCTATTCATTTACCGTTATAATCACCCTACCACACATATATAACAAAATAAGTCGTTTTCAAAACACACCCTCAAAAAAACTGAAGGACAAACCGTTATGGCCATCAACCATCCAACCAATAACTACAGAGCCGGTGAGAACAAAACTTCCCATAGCTGAGAAACTTTGCAATAATTACCAAATTCCAAGCCTGACAAACAAACTGAGGTTTCTGTGAACGTTCTCTTTATCCACCCCTATGGCAGCAACTGGATGCCGGGGATGCAGGATATAACCACTATCTTCAATGTCATGCCGCCGCTGGGGATCCTTTCCATTGCTGCCTGGCTGGAAAAGCATCAGGTCCCGGTTGAGATCATTGACTGCTATGGTACACCAATGACTCAGGCAGATCTGGTGGCTGAGGTACTACGCCGCAAACCGGATGTAGTGGCCTTTTCCTGTACTACATCTTCATTTCTGGAAGGTAACCGGATAGCGGAAGCTATCAAGGCGGCCGACAGCGGCATCATCACCGTCTTTGGTGGTGCCCACGCCTGCACCATGGGTCCCCCTCTGCTTGACCGCTTTCCAGCCATTGATTGTCTGGTGCTGGGGGAAGGTGAACAGACCATGCTGGAACTGGTCCAAGCCGGATTCCAGAACCTGGCAGACATCCCCGGCGTGGCCTACCGGGACAGCAACGGACAGGCCACTCAATCAGACCCACGGGAGCTGATCGCCAATCTGGATGACCTGCCGTTCCCTGCCTATCACCTGCTGCCCGGCTTTCCGCAAAAATACAAACTGCCGCTGTTCAGCTCACCAACCTCCCCCAACTCCAGCATCATCTCCAGCCGGGGATGCCCCTATCAATGCTCCTACTGTGATCGCTCCGTTTTTTCACGCGGTTTCCGGTTCAACTCACCGGAATACATCCTTGAGCATGTGGCCATGCTTAGCTGTGACTACGGCATCAAACATGTCTTTTTCTATGATGACCTGTTCACCTTTGACCGCAAACGGGTGGCCCACTTTTGTGAGCTGAAGGAAAAGATGGGACTGAAGGTTACCTACAACTGCATTGCACGTCTTGAGCATGTGGATCAGGAACTGCTGAACCTGCTGAAAGGGTCCGGCTGCTGGCAGGTCAATTTCGGGATTGAATCCGGTGACCCTGAAATACTGAAAAAGCACCGCAAGTTTTATGGACTGGATGAGGTGGGACGCAAGCTACAGATGGTAAAAGATGCCGGGATGCGGGTTAAAGGACTCTTTATGGTGGGGCTACCGGGCGAGGATGAGGCGGCCATCCGCCGCACCATTGATTATGCCCTGTCACTGCCGTTGGATGAGATTAACGTGACCAAGTTCACCCCCTTTCCCGGTGCGCCGGTCTTCAAGACTCTGGAGCAGTTTGGCCAGTTTAACGAGGCATGGGAACTGATGAACTGCATGAACTTTGTCTTTATCCCCAACGGCATGACCAAGCAGCAGCTTGAAAATCTCTATGACGAATTTATCCGCCGTTTCTACCGCCGCAGCAGGATACATTGGGGCTACACCAAGATGATCTGGCAATCACCCCACAGCGTGCTGGATTTTTTAAAAAACCTGCCAGCAATCCTGAAATTTGAAAGGAAGCAAAAATGGTAAAAACCATACTGACCTTATTGCTTATAGTTCTTATCACCGGCTCTGCACTGGCTGATGACCATGTAAAGACCACGGCAGATGCAGACTATGAACTGACCCTGTTAACCGGCTACGGCATCACCCACCGAGGTTTTGGCGAAACCCGCACCCAGGTACAGACCTGGGATGCCATTGCCCGCCTGGGCTGGTATCTGTCTGATGATGTTGGCAAGGGCAGCTGGTATCAGGGCAGGCATCAACTGTTGGTGGAGCTGCCGTACCATCTGGCGGTGGATCAGCGGGGCAGATCAATGGTGGGGGGCTACCTGCTGGGAAGCTGGAAGTTTACCAGTTTAACGAGCATAAAACCTTACATCTTTGCCGGTGGTGGACCGGTCTATGTGGGGCTTGGACTGCCCACTATGGGAGCTAAACTAAACTTCAGTTATCAAGGTGGCACCGGGGTGCAGATTCCAGTGGGACAGGCAACCACGCTCAACCTGGAGTACCGCTACCACCATATATCCAATGCCGACACAGCAACCCCCAATGAGCCGCTTAATTCCAGTAAGATCCTGCTGGGGATGAGCTGGTTGTACTGATTTGCCGCAAAAGAACGCAAGGGGCACAAAGAGCCAAAAACTATTACCGTTCATTTCAAGCATCACCGGATGTTTCGTTAAACATGCTTTCAATTATTTTTCTTTTGTCTTTGCGTTCTTTGCAGCTGATTGCCGTTTTCAGGTCTATTTTTTGAAAGTATCTTTGATCTCTTCCCCTGCCTTTTTCACCCCTTCTTTAATCTCCGTACCGGCCTGTTTAAACCCGGCCTTGGTATCTTTGCCTGCCTGCTTAAATGCCTCTTTGGTTTCCTTGGCAGCTTTTTTCGTATCCTGTTTAATGGTCTTACCAGCCTGCTTAAACGCTTCCTTGGCCTCATGTCCAGACTGTTTTACCTCTTCAACAACCTGATTAGCCCGGACTGGAGTTACCAGACAAGCAAACAGCACAACCTGACACAACACTAAAAAACGCAGCATGACTTACCTCCTTAACGTAGTCAAACGTACTGTTGCCGGTACCAGCAGCGGGGCAGTCAGTACAGCCCCCCTCTGTTTGACGCTATCTGTCTTCTATGATACGGTTGATCATTATTTTTCAGGAGGCGTACCCCATGAACGCTCCAACCATTCAACTGACTGAGCAACAACTTTTATCAGCACTTGCCCAATATCAACCAGACGACCTTAAACGGATAATCTCACGGTTGGTGCGCACTAACCGGTACACCCCCCCAACCCTTGAAGGGATAACACGCGCTGCATCTGCCAGCGTCAAGCGCAACAACACCCCGGAATCCGCAGTGCTGGAGGCGGTGCAATGGGCGCGCGGCCAAAGGTAGTTATTGATACCAATGTGTTTATCTCTGCCTTTGGCTGGCAAGGCAAGCCCTGGGAGATACTTGATCAGGTTCGACATGGTTCCATCGTTAACCATAGCTCAACCGCTCTGCTGGCTGAGCTGCAACGGGTGGTTGCCTACCCCAAACTGAAGTTTTCAAATCGCCTACAGTCCGATATTATTGAGTTTGTACTTGCAAACTCACGCATGGTTACCGTATCCACCCTGCCTGACATAGCCATTGATGACCCGGATGACCTGCATGTTGTTGCCTGCGCCATAGCAGCCAAGGCCCCGTTCATCATCACCGGTGATCCGCACCTGCTTGATCTTGGCTCCATCAATGAGATCTCTATCCTTACTCCGGCTGGTTTCCTACAACGCTGACACCATCTCACCAGCACCATCACTTAGAAACCGTCTACCTCCTGGTTGTAGAAAGTCGTACTGTTGCCGGTACCAGCAGCAGGGCTGCCAGTACAGTAAAACCGATCCCGAAGTTGGTGGCCCAGCCAATGGATGACATGGCGCCGTAATCAGTAAAGGCCAGGGAGCCAAAACCGGCAACCGTGGTCAGGGCAGACAGCAGCACAGAGCGGGCTGCCTGGATAAAGTTCTGTTCCTGCTGATCAGGCGAACCTTCAGCGCAACGATGCTGGATATGCAGCCCGTAATCACTACCCATGCCGACTATGGTCACCAGCACCATGATGTTCATAAAGTTCAGCTTCATCCCCACCAGCGCCATGGTGCCCAGCATGGCTACGGCCCCGAACAGTACCGGTCCCAGGGATGAAATGATACCGGCCACACTCTTGAAGTGGGTCAGCAACAGCAGCAACACCAGCAGACTGCCGAAACCAACACCATTGATAGCACTTCTGCGTACCGCTGCCAGTAGTTCCTGACTGACCAGATCCGTACCGGTTACCCGCGCAGCTGGCACGTTTTTCTTTAGCTCCTGCACAAACCCGGCCTGATCAAGCTGACCAGCCTTGAAATAGAGGTAGGTTAAGGAATGCCAGCCGGTACGGTCATGCACCAGGTGGCGATCAACCACCCCCCGCAGGGGCGAGGCCTCCAGCTGTGCAATAATAACGGATTCATCCACAACCGTTGTCAGGCTGAAGCCCCTGAGCTGTTTCAGGTACGACTCAAACGATGCAACGCTAAAGCCCTTGTCGTACAGCATTTTGGCAAGCTCATCAGCACGAAAACCGATCCTCTGCAGCTGGGCAATAATCTGCTGTTGATCTGCCTGGCGGTTCATAATCTGCCCCAGGCTGGACCAGGCCTGCAGCCTGCCCTCTGCTGCCAGCCGCGCTGCCAGCGCCTCTACAGCCAGATTCTGCTGCATCACCGCAGCCTGACTGGCCCCATCAACTGCCACCAGCAGGCTTTTAGGGGCCAGATTCAGGTGTTGCTCCACCAGTTCCTGGGCATGAAACGCCTCTGAATGCTGGGGCTGCAGGTTCTTCAGCTCACCATCAAAGGAGGTGCGCAGACTAAGCAGAAAAAAAAGCATCATCAGGCCACCAGCACCCCACAAGAGAGGTCGTGACCATTGGCCAGCCAGACGCCAGAGCCTGACCAGCCCCAATCCCGGCAAGGCACGGTACAGACGGTCAGGGGTATCTGTCTTGCGCAACAGAAGCGGCATCAGGAACAGGGTGGCATACAGGGAAAAGATCACCCCCAGCCCCACCAGCAGCCCCAGTTCAGACAAGGCCCGCACCTCTGCCCAGCCCAGGGCCAGAAACGGCAGTGCCGTGGTGGTTGCGGCAGTAAACAGGCCCTGACCGGTATCAACCACTGCCAGGCTTACGGCCTGATCAGTTGTGGCACCGGCAACCCGCTCAGTATGAAAACGATCATAGAGATGGATGGAATAATCAGTGCCCAGGCCGATGATCAGGGCCATAAAGGCAAAGGAGATAATATGGATGCTGCTGAGAAACAGACCTGCCGTCCCCAGTGCCAACAGCACCCCTACAGCCAGCACCACAGGGATCATCAGGGTTGGCCAGATCCGGCGGTAGACCGCGTAAAAGATCCCCAGCACCACCACCAGTGAGGAGAGGATACAGGAGAGGATGTTGTACTTCATGGCTGCTTCGTCAATCACTGCACTGATATGGGCACCAGCACAGGAGATCTTGACCTGTGACCCGCTACGAGCCTGATTGATGCCTGCCACCAGCTTGCGTGCAAAGGCCATTTCCTGCACCGGCTTGACCGGCTCGGCAATCATGATCAGGACGCGGCCATCCCGTGACAGAAAATAGGGGGATGCCGGGTCCATATCCAGAGCCTGGCTGCCAGCCTTGAGGCGGGGCAGGATCAGGCTGCGCAACCCCAATGGATCAGCAAGGGAGAGTGCCACACCACTGGCGCCGATGGAACCGGCCAGTTCTGCGGTCAGCTGATCCAGTGCCTGATCAACAGCCTTGGGTTTAAAGCGTTCAAGCAGTGCAGGGGTGTCTTTAAGCGGTACAAAGGCTGCAGGATGGGCTGCGCTGAATGCCACCAGATCCGCAAAACGCTGGGCTTCTGACTCTTCATAGATCCGGTAGACCACCCGCTTGAAAGCTGGCGCACCATCCACCTGCAGGGTGCGCAACCGTTCTGCCAGTCGGGATGCCTCAGCAGGCAGGGCAGCAGGATCTCCCTCCAGCAGAAAGTAGGCCTGATTAGCGCCACCTGACCACTCCAGTGAATCAAGCAGCAGACGCATGGCAGGACGATCTGCAGGAAACAGGCGGAAGATATCAGTCTCAAATCGGATACTGAACAGGGAGGCAAGGGATACCAGCAGTAACAGCAGCAATGAGGCGATAATCAGACGGGGTGATCTGCGGGTAACCTGATCGATCCACTCAAGGTGGCGGATGGTATAACGGTTGGCCTGATCAAGCAGACCACTGAGGCCCGGCAGGTTCATGGATCAACGGGCCTTCAACTGGGACAGGGGAAACAGACGCAGACCTTGCAGCGGCACCGTAAACATCTGTTCTTCAAGCTCGGTATTCACCTCAGGCTCTTCCAGCACAAGACGAATCCGGTCACCTTCGGCGCTCTCCAACTGCAGCTCAAGGGGTAGCCGCACCCCGGCCAGCACGGTATGATTGCGGTAGCGGACTTGCTCACCTGATTTCAGACTTTTTTCAAGCACTATCCCATTCTTGATGGTGATCTGCTCCAGGCCTCCACGGCTGGTCTGCTGCTCAACCACGCCAGAGACAGGGGCGCCCGTGGGCGGTTCAGAATCCAGCACCCAGCGCAGCATGGCAAAACCACGCTGTCCGGTTGCAGGGGGAAGATCCTTGATCTGGCCCTGATAGGCAACCCCATCAGCCGGATAGGTCAGGGTCAGCCGCTCACCTGCCAGTTGCGCCTCCATCACCGTGGTGCCAAAGGGGGAGAGCATAATCAGACGCATCTGATCCGGCCGACGGTAGACCATGAAACCACGACCGGAGATATTCTTTTCACCGCTACGCAGGGAAAGGGTCACGCTGGAACTGAGGGTTTCAACCACCCTGCCCGGTACAACCTGTGAGTTGTCAGTAAACGGCTGTTTCATTGCACAGGCGGAAAGCAGTGCAGACAGCATAATCAGTAAACACAAACGGAACATGACTACTCCAGACGAAAATCAGCATCGGTCAGGCCGACATTTTTGCGGGTCTTGCGAAAGGTCATCACGGTTTTATCACCGGCCCGCTCTTCAAGCACCAGTTTGCGCACCGTGCCATCATCATGCAGCACAATGGTCAATTCTTTCAGTTGTCCACCCTTGGCCGGTCTGATGGTCACGCTGGTCTGGCTACCGGTCTGTTCTGCCCGCACCTCCATCCCCTCCGGCACAGCCGTTATCGGCTTTGCCAGTGTGGCAAACCAGCGGGACAACCCCTGCTCAGGCGGCAGCACAATCCGTTGCAACTCTCCCTGATTGCCCAAGCGTTGCAGCAGCACCGTATCTTTCAGCAGCACCTTGCTGCTGTAGGGCGGCACCAGCTCCATGTAGAAACGGTCTGGTTTCTTGAAACGGATCTGCCCCTGCATGACCAGCTTTTTCTTCATGATTGAGAGCTGTTTTTCCTGGGTCAGGTCAGCAGTAAAATCCTGCATGGTGCCAAATGAACGGCGTAGCGCCTCCAGTCCTTCAACCGGAGAAAGACTACGGGCCTGCACCGGCAAGGCTGCGGTCAGCATCAGGAGGACAAACAGCAATGACAGCAACGATTTCATAAAGGTCCAATCCCAAGCGTAAGGGTAACGTGTAACAGCTCTTCATCTCCCACCAACACCTGGCCTTCAACCAGACATAAGCGGCCAAAGGATTTGATGATCCTGGCGGTGACCTCCAAGGTTTCACCAAGCTGCGGGGCACGACCAAAACGGGCCTGATCAACCGCAGCCAGAAAACCACCCTCCCCTTGCTGTTCAACTGCCGCAATCCCGGAAAGCTGGGCAACCGCCTCAACCAGCAGGGTCTGGGGATAGGCCTGCAGAGCTGCGCTGGTCCGGTAACGGGCACGGGCAAAGCTGCCCGGCTGCTGTTCCAGCACCCGGTCCAACATGATAAATGGATAGCGGTGGGGCAGGTATGCGGTGGGATCAGGATTAAGCAGGGCCGCCACCAATCACTGAAATGGCATAGTAGGGGCCTTCCGGCGAAGCTGCCAGCTGTAGCCCCTGTTCTCCGGGTTGTAATGAAGCGGTCAAAAGCCCTAATGCTATGCCGCCCATGGCCAGAGAGCTGCCGATAATCCGGCCAGGATAGCGGATCGATGTTGCCGCAACCGTGCCAAGCAGTGGCTGAACAGCCAGTTCAGGGCCAGAGAAGATCAACTGATCACACGCCCCCTGTGCCTGCAGCAGATGGTTAATCCCCTGCTGTTCTGCACCAGGCAGCAGGAAACCCACTGTATTGATTGCAGTCAGCTGCGCAGCAATGGCAGCACCGCGCTTGCGGGCATGTTCAGCCCGCTCCAGTACCAGTATGCCGCATCCCTCGCCAAAACCTGAGGCAAAACGGTGTAACTGCCCGGTGACCGCAAAGCCGCGAATCATCTGGGGGGTCAGCTCATCCACACCGCCAGCCAGCATGATATCGGCCCGGCCTTCTTCAATAAAGCGACAGGCAGCCAGGATGGCGGATTCAGCAGAACAAAAGCGCTGAATAAAGGTGATATTGGGGCCTTGCAGACTATATTCAATGGAGGCGTTGCTGGCAGCAGCATTGGCAACCGTATTGGGAAACAGCATCGGCGACAGGCCTGACACACCAGTCTGATAATAGCCGCTTAAAAACTCAGAGGCATTGGCAATACCGCCAAAGCCGGAACCCAGGGCAATCCCGATCCGGTCTGACGGGAAAGCGCCCTTGACAATCCCGGCATCAGCCAGGGCCATACCAACCGTGGCAACCGCAAACTGGCTGGCGCGATCAAGCTTGCGAGCCTTGAGCGGTGGAATAAAGTCAGTTGCCTTGAACTGATCAGCCTTACCCCAGCAGTGACCAGTGGTGCCTGCTGCCAGATCCTCTGGAATCGGTTTCAGACAACTGGTGCCACTGGTCAGCGCCTCAAGGGCTGGTTTGATGCTGTTTCCTGCAGCAGATATGGCTGCAGAGCCGGTTATGGCAATGGCCGGTGCAAAACAATCCATCAGCAAACCTCCTGCTGCAGAGCTGCTGAGCCCAGCACAAGTGAGGTAACATTGCCCCCAAAGGCAAAGGAGTTGGACAGGACGATCCGGGTAGCAGTGGTACGACTGCCGCTATGGCCGTAATCAAGATCACACTCAGGGTCAACACCCCTGAAATGCAGGGTCTGCGGGATGATACCGGCATTCAGAGCCAACACGCTTGCAACCGCCTCAATGGCACCGGCAGCCCCCAGACAGTGGCCGGTTATTGCCTTGGTGGAGATCAGCGGCACCTGATCGGCATGTTCGCCAAAAACCAGCTTGACCGCATTGGATTCAACCACATCATTCAGGGGAGTACCGGTGCCATGGGCATTGATCCAGCCGACCTGGCCATGCTCAACTCCGGCAGCAGACAGGGCAGCGTTCATGACCCTGGCAGCGGATTCACCGCCGGGTTCAGGCGCGGTCATATGATGGGCCTCACCCACCAGGGCATAGCCCAGCAGATAGCCCAGAATCTGCGCCCCCCTGCTACGGGCTGCCTGTTCATCTTCCAGCACCATGAAGGCAGCTCCCTCACCCAGGGAAAGTCCCTGACGTCCGGCACTGAACGGCGCACAAGGGTTGGGATCAACCACTTTAAGGGCATTGAAACCGGCAAAGGTCAGCATGGCCAGGGCATCTGCCCCGCCGCACAGCATGGCCTGCTGGCGACCGCTGCGGATCAGGTCAGCTGCCCAGCCAATGGCAGTACCGGATGAGGAACAGGCAGTGGTAATACTGCCCTGATAGCCAGCAAAACCAAAGCTATGGGCCAGGGCTGTGGTACTGCTGTCAGGCAGCAGGGTCCGTAACAGACCAGGACGGGCAGGCTTGTTTGACAGCTCACCCCGCAGCCACTCTTCAGCATGCAGCATGCCGCCAACCCCGCCACCAATACAGACACCGATCTGATAGGGGTCATAGCAGCCGCTGATTGCGCTCATGGTCACTGCTTCATTGGCGGCAATCAGGGCAAGCTGGTCAGTGCGGGAGAGATGGGAAACCTGGCGTGGGGAAAAGTAATCAGTAGGATGATATTCTTTGATCTGGGAACCAATTTGGGTGCCATACTGAGAAACATCAAACAGGTCAAGGGGTGCAATGCCACTTTTGCCTTGTGTAATCGCCTTTTGGAAGGCAGGAATCGTTTTGGCAGCCCCGTTGATGGTACCCAGACCGGTTATGGCGATCCGCTTTTGGCTCACAGAATGCCTCCATCAACCACCAGGCACTGTCCGGTGATATAGGCAGCTTTGGATGAAGCCAGAAACGCAATTGCCTCAGCAACCTCGTCCGGCTGGCCGATCCTCCCCAGGGCAGCTGATTTCACAATTCGCTCCACCTGATCCTGTTTCAGTCCGGCTGTCATCTCTGTTTCAATCAGTCCGGCTGCCACGGCATTGACCCGAATCCCCATCGGCCCCAACTCACGGGCAAGGGATTTGGTAAAACTGATGGCTGCCCCTTTAGTGGCAGCATAGTTGGTCTGTCCGGCAGCACCGGTTATACCGGAGATTGAAG
>Ga0209373_10004477_pt1 | contig 12014 bp, 10 predicted proteins | sample Higcelweek5metaG_FD_187173 | JGI IMG/M metagenome (GOLD analysis project Ga0209373, IMG submission 187173) | Freshwater pond sediment microbial communities from the University of Edinburgh, under environmental carbon perturbations - High... | ecosystem: Environmental > Aquatic > Freshwater >... | reverse complement strand
AAGTTGCTGAATCCCTATGCGAAGAAACTGCGCGAAATCAACTCCGAGCCGGTTCTCATCATCAAAGAGGGGCGCGCGGGCGATGTTATCGTCAGTGAAGCCGAAAGCGGCGATTATGACCTCATCGTCATGGGCTCGCGCGGGCTTTCGGATCTTGGGGGCATGATCATGGGCAGTTCCGCCCACAAAGTGCTTTCCGCCGCAAAGTGCCCGGTGCTGCTCACCCGCTGAACTTCCGCAGGCAATCGCCTTGTCTGTTCTAATCGCCTGGTCCTGCTTGGGGCCGGGCGATTTTGCGTTGTGCTTCAGGCCAGGGGCGCTGGGCTGGCAAAGAGCGCTTCCGCTTGGGCTATGACGTCGGGGTTGATGTAGTCCGTTGGCGAGGAAATGGTGCTGCTTTCCGTATACTTCAGGGCCGTCAGCAACGGTGCGGCCTTGCCCGCGCTTTCCGCCTGCATGGAAGCGCCCAGATCCTCGCAGATGTAGTGCGCACAGCGCGGCGACTTGAACAGCCGGAGCGTGCAGCCGTCATGGGCCAGCAGCGAGCAGTAGCCTGGGCGTATCATCCGCTTCCCTTCCAGATTGTGCGCGGACTCCAGCTGTTGCAGCAATCCGATCGTGTGCGCCATGTGCAGCGCTGCTGGTGAGTTCTGGGAACTCATCAGGTCCGTCACGTTCATGATGACGAAATGCTCGCGGTTGCAGCACCCCGCTGGCGGGTTGGGGCAATGGCCGCTGCAATAGCCCCGCGCGCCGCGCTCCAAAATGGAGTCCACTTGGCGGATGTAGAGCGAATAGGCGATGACCAGGCGCCGCACGTTCTGGTGCCGCACGCCAAGATGTCCGCTCAGGCGCTCGATCTGGTTGCTGGTGTTTTGCGCGGAGAGAAAAGGGTAGGACCTGTGCGCCAGCGCCTCAAGGTCGCCATCCACGGCGCGGTGATCGGTCTGCGCCAAATCAGAGAGCCAGTTTTCGATCGGCATGTTGGGCCCTTGGGTTACCCGGCGCAGTCGGCGTGCGGGAATACAGGTCGCCCATGCCTTTGTGCGGAAAGAGTACCTGCTCCGCTCTAAGAAGCAAATGCAAATATTCTGATGTTATTGACATTTTTTGCGTCTCATAGGTTGGGGAGTGAGTTTCGCTTGTTTGTCGCACATCGTCGTCGCGTCGGACGCAGACGGACAAGCGGTTTCAAGTGCCATTTTCCTGAGGTTTAGCGCCCGGAAGCGCTTCAGGTCGCTCTTGCTCCAGCTCCCCGCCGACGACAGCGCCAAGCCGGAGGAGCATGGCGGGCGGCGGCATAAGAGCGGCACCCTGATGCGGGAAAGCCGTCCGGCGTAATGTTCCCCGCATGGCGCGACAAGACTGTGCTTGCAAGAAATTTTGCCCTGCTCTATGCTTGATAGGCTTGAGAATCATCCGCCATCTGTCCCCACAGCATGGTGCCAAACAGCGCAATGCCAAGGGGTTGCAGATGCCTCAGTTCCGTTGCGTCAGCGGGCGCCGCTGGGCCCACTATGTTGTTGCCGTGGTGGCTTCCGTGGCGATGCTGGCCATTCGCATGGGCCTTGCCGAGAGCTTTAGCCAGCGGCCGCTGCTCATTCTGTTCATGATCCCCATCATCCTTTGCTCCCTCACGGGCGGGCTTGGTCCAGGGCTTGTGGCCACGGCGGTCTCTGCCCTGGGCATCGACTACATGGCGATTCCACCAGTTGGCAGTCTGCGCATAGCGGCCATGCACGACTTGGTGCAGTGGCTGGTGCTTGTTGGCTGCGGCGTGCTGGTGAGCGCCATGAGCGAGCGGCTTTTGCGGGCGGGGCGCGGGCTTAGGGAGAGCCAAGCCCGCTACGGCGTCTTGTTCAATTCCATGACCGAAGGTCTTTGCGTGCTGGAGCTTGTGCGCGGAAAGGACGGAACGCCCCTCGACTACATCGTGCGCGAGGTCAATCCGGCCTATGAGACTATTCTCGAAATTCCACGGCAACAAGTTTTGGGCCGCCGCGTGACGGAAATCCATAAATTCGCCGTGGCGCCGAATCTTGCCGTATACGCAGAACTGGTGGATCGGCGGCAGCCTGTCCAGTTTGAATCCTCCTTGCTGGAACTTGGCAAGCATCTGAGCATCTCCGCTTTCCCGATGAAAGGTGATCTCTTCGGCATTATCTTTCAAGACATCACGCACAGGAAACAGTCCGAAGCCGCTTTGGCAGCCAGCGAAAACCGCTTCCGCGACTTGTTCGACCGTTCGCCCATCCCCTTGTGCTTTGCAGACAATGAACTGCGCTTCGTGAGCTTGAACAACCGCTTTGTGGTCACCTTCGGCTACACGCTTGAGGATATTCCAACGGTTGAGACCTGGTGGGTTCTCGCCTACCCGGACCCGGAGTATCGGCTGATGGTGCGCAACACCTGGGGGAAGGATGTTGTCGCCGCATCGCGCGACGCGTCGGAAGTCTCTCCGAGGATCTATCAGGTGCGGTGCAAGAACGGTGAAGTGCGCGACTGCGTCGTTTCCGGCATCTCCACAAACGGCGGATTCATGGCCTCCTTTGAAGATGTGACGCAGCGGCTGCGCGCTGAGGAAGCCCTGCGCGAGAGCGAGCTCAAGTTCCGCACCGTGGCCGATTTCACGTATGACTGGGAATACTGGCGCGGCACCGACGGCAGCATCATCTGGGTATCTCCCTCGTGCGAGCGTATTTCCGGCTACACCCCGGCGGAGTTTCTGGCCGACGGCCAGCTCACCACGCGCATTGTGCACCCGGATGATCAGGGGCATTTTGTCATGCATCTGCGGGGTGTTGAGGATACAATGCACCCTCCGTGCGATATGGACATCCGCATCATCACCCGCGCTGGCAAAACCATTTGGGTGAACCACAAGTGCGAGAGCATCGCCCGCGAGGACGGCTCTCCGCTTGGGCGGCGCGTGTGCAATACGGACATCACGGACCGCAAGCGCATGGAATTGGACCTTGAGCAGTCAAAAAATGTGGCCGAGGCCTCCAATAAGGCCAAAGGCGAATTTTTGGCCAACATGAGCCATGAAATACGGACCCCCCTCAACGGCATGCTGGGCATGCTTCAGCTGCTGCAGGGCGGCCCGGCTGGAGAAGACCAGCAGGAATTCGTCGACATGGCCCTGGATGCGGGCCGCCGTCTTTTGGGTCTGCTGAACGATATCCTGGATTTCTCCAGTATCGAGGCCGGGCGCCTGTCCTTGCACCATGCGCCCATGAATCTGCAGGAGATTTTTGATTCCGTTGAGAAGCTGTTCCGGCTGGCCTGCGCGCCCAAGGCGTTGGACTTGAGCTTCCATATCTGGCCGGACGTGCCGTCTGTGCTCGTGGGCGACGAGGCCAGAATCCGTCAGATTCTGTTCAATGTGGTGGGCAACGCCATCAAGTTCACGCAAGCTGGCGCCGTGCGCGTGGAAGCCTGGAGCGCGCCGTGTCCTGGCGACGCGGGGCGGATCATGCTTCATCTCGCCATCAGCGATACGGGCATAGGCATACCGGACGAGCAGGTGGGCTATGTGTTCCAACGCTTTACCCAGTCCGACGCCAGCTTCACCCGCAAGTACGAGGGCGCAGGGCTCGGGCTGGCTATAGTCAAGCGTCTGGTGGCCCTCATGGATGGCTCCATATTGGTGGACAGCGAAGTGGGCCGTGGCACCACCATCCATCTGCTGCTGGCGCTCGGGCTGCCTGTTCGAGAAAAGTCCGTCTCGGCCGTTCCTGCCTTGCTGGATGCCGCTCCGACGCGTCTGCGCATTTTGCTGGCAGAGGATGAAGCCGTAAGCCGCCTAGCCATGCGCACCATGCTCACGCGCATGGGGCACGATGTGCTGGCGGTGTCCAACGGGCTGGAGGCCGCGCAGGCCTATGAGGAACAGGATTTCGACTGCGTGTTCATGGACATCCAGATGCCGGAGATGGACGGCATCGCGGCTACGCGGCGCATCCGCGTCATGCAGGAGCATTCTTCTCGGGCCCGGGTGCCGGTGGTCGCGTTGACAGCCTATGCCATGCCGGGCGACCGCGAACGCTTCATGGAGGCGGGCATGGACGGCTACGTGGGCAAGCCGGTGCAGGAGCAGGAGCTTGTCGAGGCGCTTGCCCCGTTCATGCGGGTGAGCTGATTGCCCCCTTTTCGAGGAGGGCGATTCCGGGTACACACGCTTGAGCGTGCTCGCACAGAGCGAGTCCATACCCGGAGGTCATCGCATGTTCAGAAATATCCCCCAGGCCATTGAAGTGACGCAAGGCCACCTGAAGGCCCTGGAAGCCTGGCGAAAGGCCCAGGGCATGGAGCGCGCGCGACTGCTGCGCCAGATTCCGCCGGAAACCGGCAAGCTCCTCGCCATTCTGCTGGCCAACTGTCCTCCGGGCGACGCGGCCGAGGTGGGCACAGGCGCCGGATACTCCGGGTTGTGGCTGTCGCTGGCCTGCCGGGCCACGGGCCGCAAGCTCACCACGTTCGAGCTGGACCCGTCGAAGGCCGAGATTGCGCGCCAAAGCTTCAGCGCCGCCGATGTGCTGGACGTGGTGGAATTGCGCGAGGCTGACGCTCTGGAAGGGCTCAAGTCCTTGCGCAACATCGCCTTCTGCTTCATCGACGCCGAACGCGACATGGCCCGCGCCGCCTACGAAACTGCCCTCGCCGCGTTGCCCGTGGGCGGCGTCATCGCCGTGGACAACGCCATCAGCCATGCGCAGGAGTTCCCGGAGTTTTTGAACGACGCGGAGATGGATCCCCGTGTTGACGCTGTCATCGTGCCCATTGGTTCCGGGCTGCTGGTTTGCCGCAAAGTATAGGCCGTACCTAGGCCGCCTGCTCAGGAGCGTTCGCTACGCGCCTTGTGGGCGCAGGCGTATTGGGCGGGGGTGAAGCCCACCAGCCGCGTGAAGTGCCGGTGCATGTGGCTTTGGTCGCAGAATCCGGCGGCCAGGGCGGCGTCGGTCAGACTTGCGCCCGCCCGCAACAGCGCCTTGGCCCGGCGCAAGCGCCTGTGCGTCTGAAAGGCGTGCGGCGGCAGTCCCACCAGCCGGGTGAAGGCCCGGTGCAGGGCGTACATGTCCGTTCCGCAGGCCTCGGCCAGTTCGGGCAGGCTCAGGCCTTGCTCCGCATCCGCTTCGATGATGCCCATGGCCTGGCGCACGGCCTGGGCCCAGTTTGCCTCTTCCGCCCCGTGCCGCGCGCCGCCCGGCCTTGCCTGATCCCCCAGCCGCTCCAGAACGCAGGCCAGCAGAGACTGGCGCTCCAGCCGTCCCGCTAAGGTCTCGCAGGCCTCGGCCAGATGCAGCAATGAGCGCGTCAGTTCCGTATCCTCGATGCACAGCGGCATGCGCGTGCAGTTCCGCAAGCGCTCCGGCAGGGCTGCCGCCTCCAAACTGAAAGCCAGATAGGAGCAGGGGCCGCGCTCCGGCGCGCAGAGATGCGCCAGGCCGGGCGGCAAGGCGAACACCTCCCCGGCGCGCACCAGCACTTTGCCCCTGGCTGTTTCGATGCGCCGCACCCCGGCCGTCACCACGCCCGCGATGAATGAGTCATGGGCGTGGCGCGGCTGGGCTTGCGCGCTTTTATGGATCAGGCAAAGGGTCAGCCCCGGCAGGTCCGCCGGGCACACCAGACGCGCCGCACACGCTTCCGGGCCGCACTCAGAGCAGCGCCGGCGCGAATTTGGCGAGGATGTAGAGGTCTTCTCCGGCATCGGCCCTCACGCTGTGCGCCACGCCCGCCGGGATAAGACCGCAGATCCCCGGCTCGTAGCGCACGCTTTTGTCGGCAAGCTGGCAGCCGCCCGCGCCGCGGACCACCTCATGCAGCTCCAGGCTGTCCGCGTGGATGTGCCTTTCAAGGCAGCACCCGGCCTGAACGCGCACCAGATGCGCGCTCAAGGCCCCGCCTGTCTGCGCCCCGGTGATGAGATGCTTGAGCGCCACGCCAGGAAAGCTTGGGTGCGGGTTCCAGGGCAGGGCGGCCAGATCCGTGTCCGTCTCCGGGGTGGCGAGGCGGGCGGTTCCAGGCAGTTGCGAAAGATCGGCGTTCATTCTGGGCTCCTTGGTTTGAGGTTGGCGTAACGCCTCCTCTTTGCCAAAAAGCCTTTGTTCCGGTCTTGGACGTTCTTGCAGCGCGGGCTAGGCGCCCAAATGCGCCTTGTAGGCCTGCACCGTGTTCTTCATCAGCATGGCGATGGTCATGGGGCCGATGCCGCCAGGCACCGGGGTCATGGCGCTGGCCTTGGCGCACAGAATGTCGAAATCGCAGTCGCCCACCAGGCAGTCGTCCACGCGGTTGATGCCCACATCGACCACCACCGCGCCTTCCTTCACCATGTCGCAGGTGACGAACTTGGGCTTGCCGATGGCCGAGAACACGAAGTCCGCGCGCAGGCATTGCTCCACCAGATCCGGCGTGCGGGAGTGGCACAGGGTCACGGTGGCGTCGCCGAAGCGGCCGGGCTGCGAGAGCATGATGGACAGCGGGCGGCCCACGATGTTGCTGCGGCCCACAACCACGGCGGTTTTGCCCTGGGTGGGCAGGTCGTAGCGCCGCAAAAGCTCGATGACGCCAGCGGGCGTGCAGGGCTGCAGACCGGGCAGCCCCTGGGCCAAGCGGCCCATGTTCTGCGGGTGGAAGCCGTCCACGTCTTTGTCGGGCAGGATGAGTTCCAGGCAGCGGCGGCTGTCGAGCCCCTTGGGCACGGGCAGCTGGAGCAGAATGCCGTCCACGCGGGCGTCGGCGTTCAAGTCCGCGATGAGCGCCTCAAGATCGGCCTGAGTGGTATCGGCAGGCAGGCGGTGCGGCACGGAGACCACGCCCACCTCGGCGCAGGCGCGCTCCTTGTTGCGCACGTAGACCTGGGAGGCCGGGTCGTCGCCCACCAGAATGACGGCAAGGCCAGGGGCGCGGCCGAGTTTGGCGGTCAGTTCGGCCACTTCGGCCTTCAGTTCGGTGCGGATGGATTGGGCGGTCGCTTTGCCGTCAAGCAGGATCATTGGGGCCTCCGGGCGTGGGTGTTGCTGGCTGGCGCATCCCGCGCCGCGCGCACGCAATTTAGGGCAAAGGCCCTCGCTTGTCGAGGGCGCGGCGGCGCTAGCGGACGGTGATCTCCACGCGGCGGTTTCTGGGCTCGTTCAGGCGCGTGCCGACCACAAGCGGATTGGCCGAACCGTGGGAGGTGATCTCCATGTCCGCACGGGTCACGCCGGCCTTTTCCAGCCACCGGCTCACAAATTCCGCGCGGCGGCGGGAGAGGGCGATGTTGAAGCTTTCGTCGCCCTGGCGGCTGGCGTGGCCCACCACGGCGATGTCTTTGGAGGCGCGCTCCTTGACCGTTGCCAGCACCTGGGGCAGCAGCGCCTGAGATTCCGCCGTGAGCTTGGTGCCGTCGTTCTCAAAGTAGAGCACGAACTTCACGGGCTTGGCGGGCAAGGCGCGGCTTGCCATGCCGAAGAGCGACTCGCTCTCCGCAGCGGTCAGGTCTTCCGGCGGCGTGGGCATGGACTTGGCGTCGGCCACGCGCACGGCGCAGCCCGCCTGCGAAAGCTCGGCCATGCCCGCGCTGGTCGTCACCTGCACAACACCCACGTGGCCATCGGGATCGGCCAGGAGCTGCACCACGTTGCGGGGCTTCTTCGCCGCGCAGCCGGACAAAAGCGCCAGGGCCAGCAGCAGCGGCAAGGCGCATTTGAGGGCGTTCATTGCGCCGCCTCCGCGCCTTCGGCAGCTTCCGCCGGCGTCTCGAAGCCGGGCTCCACATTGAGCAGGAAGTGCGTGCCCCGGATGCCGATGCTGTACAGCGGGGTCTCCACCTTGGCGGCGGCGGGGTTGAGCTTTGTTATTTCACCGGACACGGCGGCCATGGACCCGCGCGAAAGGCGCAGCACCTGGGCCAGGGAGCCTTTTTCCGGCGCGAAGAGAAAACGCTCCACAACGAGTCTGCTTGCCGGACCCAGGGACAGCGTCGCGTTGTCGCGCATCACCAGACCAAGGGAGCTGCCCTTGCCCGTGGTCAGCACGTCCTTTTCAAAGATGCGATCTCCGGGCTGAAGCGGTGCGGGGGCCGCGCCGTTGCGCAGCACCTGTGCCTGGCCGGTGACGGATTTGACGCTGCCTGCGGGGGAGGCCTCGGCCGCGAGCGCGCTGGTTGAGGCCAGCGCCAGAAGCGCAAGGGCGAGGAGCATAGAAAAAAATTTAGCCGAGTGACTGGCCGGATGTTTGGCTGGGCGAGTGGAGCGCATAGACAATCCCCCTATTGCGAAATTACGCGTCGGGTCTGCTGAAGTCAACGCCAGGCGCCCCAGGGGAGAATCCGGCTCAGGGCAGAGGAACGCCCAGCCACCAATGAAGCAAGTGCGGTCCAAAAAGAAGGTAGCCCAGCGCCCCGGCGCACAGAAATGGTCCAAAAGGCAGGCGCGCGTGCAGGCCGTCCTCGGCGCCTTCGGCCCCGGCTTTGCGCATGGCCATGATTCCGGCGGGCAGAGCCATGCAGGCCCCGGCAAAGAGGATGACAGGCACGGCGGCTGGGCCGAGCAGCGCGCCAAAGAGCAGCATGAGCTTGGCGTCGCCCAGCCCCAGCCCCTCGATCTTGCGGAGACGGCGGTACAGCTCGGCTATGAGCCAGAGCCCGCCGCCACCGGCCAGCCCGCCCCAAAGCGCCTGCCGCCAGCCTATGCCCAGGGTCCATAGGGGAGGCAGCAGGGCGGAGCAGGCAAAGGCGAGCGCCGCGCCCGGCAAGGTGAGGATATCCAGCAGGAGGTATGTCTCCAGGTCGATGAGGGAGAGCACGAGGCAAAGGGTGGCGAAGCAGAGCGCCGCAAGAAGGTGCGGTGTGGGGCCGAACACCATTCCCGCCGCAAGGGCGAAGGCCGCGCTCAAGAGTTCCGTCAGCGGGTAGCGGGAGGGGATGCGCCCGCCGCAGAACCGGCACTTGCCGCCCTGGCACAGGTAGCCCAAAAGTGGAATGTTCTCCCGCCAGGTGAGCGTGTGGCCGCAGGCCGGACAAAAAGAGCGCGCCGGGGAAAGCACGCTGCCTTCGCGGGCCAGGCGGAAGCCCGCGCAGGTGGCGAAGCTGCCAAGCACAAGGCCTGCCAGGGCGCAGAAGGCGAGAAACAGGGCGTTCGCCAGGAAAAGAGGTTCGGGCATGGGCTCCTTGCCGCGCATGGGGCGGACTTGCCGAACGGCGCGTTCTGCTGCATGATGCGCCGGGCCGGTGGACCCTTGCGCCATAAGGCCAGCTAGCGCATTTCGTTCGTGTCCACAAGCCCGGAACACAAGCCGCATTCAGGGGGAGACCATGTCCAAGACCGCTCGCTTCATTCCGAAACTCACCGCCGATGAGATCGCCGCCACCCAGTTGGCCGGTCTCAAGTGGACGCTGGGCCACGCCTACGCGGGCAGCCCCTTCTACCGCGCCCGGCTGGATGAGGCGAAAATCGCCCCCTCGGACATCAAAAGCCTGGACGACATCACGAAGCTGCCCTTCACCACGGCCCACGATCTGCAGACCGGCTACCCCCTGCCGCTGCTCTCCGTGCCGGAGGAGCGCGTGGTGCGCATACACGGCTCCAGCGGCACCACCGGCAAGCGCAAGATATTGTCCTACACCCAGAAGGACATCGACGACTGGGCGAGCATGTTTGCACGCTGCTACGAACTGGCCGGGCTCACCGTGCTGGACCGCGTGCAGATTTGCGTGGGCTACGGCCTTTGGACCGCAGGCGCGGGCTTTCAGCTTGGCTGCGAGCGCTTCGGCGCCATGGCCCTGCCCCTTGGCCCCGGCATGCTCGACATTCAGCTGCAGATGCTCACCGATCTGGGCACCACCTGCCTGTGCTCCACCGCCAGCATGGCCCTGCTTTTGGGCGAGGAGGTGGAGAAACAGAACCTGCGCGGCAAGCTCAAGCTCAAGCGCGCCATCTTTGGGGCCGAGGCCCACTCCCCGCGCATGCGCCAGCGCTTCGAGGAAGCGTTGGGCCTTGAGCACAGCTTCGACATCTCCGGCATGACGGAGATCTACGGCCCCGGCGCGGGCATCGAGTGCGAGGCGCACCAGGGCATCCACTACTGGGCCGACATGTACATTCTGGAAATCATCGATCCCGAGACCCTGCTGCCCGTTGCCCCCGGCGAGTTGGGCGAAATGGTCATCACTAGTCTCAAGAAGGAGGCCAGCCCGCTCATCCGCTACCGCACGCGCGACATGACCCGGCTCATTCCCGGCAAATGCCCCTGTGGCTGCGGCATGCCCCGGCACGAGCGCATCCAGGGCCGCAGCGACGACATGATCATTTTCCGCGGGGTGAACATCTACCCCGGCCAGGTGGCCGCCGTGCTGGAAACGCACGCCGAGCTGAACAGCGAGTATCAGATTGAGCTTTCCCGCGTGGATGGACTGGACCACATGCTGGTGCGTGTGGAGAAGCGCCCCGGCGTTTCGCCCGCTCCCACAGAGGCCGAGGGCTGCTCCTGCGTGGACGAGAACCTTGCCCGCGCCGTGGCCGACGACATCCGCAGCCACATCCTGGTGCGCAGCAAGGTGGAGGTGCTGGAGCCCGGCACGCTGCCGCGCAGCTTCGCCAAAACCAAGCGCGTCATCGACGCCCGCGACAAGGACTAGGCGCGGGCGCAGCCTGCCGCACAACGGCCCGTGACGCCGGGCGCGCCGCAACCATCGGAGGGTTCTCCATGCCGAGCCTCGACGCCCTGGCCGACCGGCACGTGGTCATCGACCGCCGCCCCGGCAACTACCTGTGCTTTCCCGACGTGTGCCGCACCGACGACGGCACGCTGCTCTGCGTGTACAACGAGTTCGACCGCCACGTGGGCACCCGCCGCAGGCTGCTGCTCAAGACCAGCCGCGACCATGGCCGCACCTGGAGCGGGCGGCGGCTTCTGCGCGCCGAGGACTCCCACTGCCCGCGCCTTTCCGTGCTGACGGGCGGCCTCATCTGCCTCATCGACGACGCCGGGCCGGTCATCCTCTGGAGCACCGACAACGGCCTGTCCTGGGCGCAGTCCCCGGGCTCGGGCATACTCCACGGACTTACGGACCGGGCGCTGGAGCTGGGCGGGCAAACGCTTTTCACCACCGGGCACCAGCACCGGGGCACTCAGGCCCGCGCCAAGATCCGCCAGGCTCCCAGCGAACAGATGGCCTACATTTCCCGCAACCTGGGCCGCAGTTGGGAGGCGTTTTCCGTCATTGCCAATGAGAAATGCCTGGTGCTGTGCGAGGCTTCGGTCATCCGCCTGCCGGACCTTGAGGGCGAGGAGGCGGAGAATCTGGACGATTCCGCCGCATCCTTTGGCGAGACCGCCGCTCCCGCCGCCGCGCCGCGCCTTTTGGCCCTCATGCGCGAGAATTCCTTCGTCGGCGAGCCCATGTACTATTGCCTCAGCGAGGACGGCGGCAGCAGTTGGAGCGCGCCGCTGCCCACGCCGCTCATCGGACACAGGCCCACCCTGGGCTGGACGCGCTCCGGCCGGCTTCTCGTCACCTACCGTGATGTCGGCCCGGACCCCGGCACCAAGGCCTGGCTGGGCGATCTGGACGAGCTGACCTCCGACTTCGCCGTGCATGGGCTGCACCCCGCGCCGCACTCGGCCGTGCTCACGCCGGACGGCCTCTTGGTGAACAGCGCGGAAGGGCCGGACGAGATGGTGCGCTATTTTCTGCGGCCCATGACCGACCCGGAGTTCGCCCGCGCGGAGTTCGAAGCCGAGGTGTTGGTGCGCCACGCGGACGAGGACGGCTGCGGCATACGCCTTGGCGTTTGGTGGAAGCTCTACCAGGACAGCATCGTGCCGGACGTTACGGACGCCGAGGGCGGAGCAGGGGCCATCTCCTGGGAGCCGGACTGCTGGCACACGGTGCGTATCGTGTACGAATCCGGCCTGTGCAGCCTGTTCATTGACGGCAAGCCGCGCGGCGAGTACCCGGTGGACCCCCTGGACGGCGATACGCGGCCCATCCTTGTGGGTGCTGTTGCGCGCAAGGGAGAGAACGG
>Ga0209373_10004476_pt1 | contig 12015 bp, 14 predicted proteins | sample Higcelweek5metaG_FD_187173 | JGI IMG/M metagenome (GOLD analysis project Ga0209373, IMG submission 187173) | Freshwater pond sediment microbial communities from the University of Edinburgh, under environmental carbon perturbations - High... | ecosystem: Environmental > Aquatic > Freshwater >... | reverse complement strand
ACTGCTCGTCCATTGCATCGATAGTACGATTAGCGACCCTATGAAAGCATATGAAACGGTACGAAAAGAATTTGAATTATATAATCCATCTCTTCTCACAAAACCAGAAATAATTTTTTTGAATAAAACTGATCTTATCGATCCAATAAAAGAAAAAGAACTAGTAACGTTATTTGGAAATATGGCCAAAACGGTTTTGACAGGATCTATATATAAACCTGAAACAATATCAGTCCTCAAAGAGGAATTGATAAAAGTATTAAAATAATACTTTTATTTTTCAAAAAGAAATACCTTCAAGCTACTCCGGCTTATATTTACCAGATGCATTTCTACATCTATTATCTTTGTTATCGCATTGATTTTGACAGCTTGGATCGTCAAGATACACAAATGGACACAAACTCCTATCTGGATCATCAAACACCTCACACGATCCCACCGTCCCTCCTCCAGGTGCGCAAACATAATTCAATGGCATTTCTGAAATAATCTCACTCGGCGTTTCTGAAGGAATTATCGTTGGTGATACATCTGATGGAGGATGAGTTGGTTCACTAGGTATTGTTGAAGCTATTGCTTGTGACCATAGACATGCTGTCACAGATATATTCGAACTTGCTACACCAAAGTTATATGCACATTCTGGTCCACACCCATCAAAACACCCAATAAGAGGAATAGATAAATCTGCATTTCGTTCTAGATGGGTATATATTTTATACCATTGATATTCTGTGTATTCATCTGTGATATACATATATGACTCATTTGTTTTTGGGTCACAAGGAAATGAGTCAAGGATAATTTTTTCACGAAACAATAATGGCTCACCACATGATGGTATAGACAATGGATACGCACTTGCTGCGTCGTAATAATACTCCATAACCACGGCAAGATCCTTCAAGTCCTTTTTCCGACTATAATCACGTGCTTGAGCAAAATATGAGGGAATACCGACAAATGCAATGGTGCCTATAAGACTCATTAATGAAATGACTACCAGTATTTCTATGAGAGTGAAAGCAACAGGTCTTTTCAATTTTCCAAGCTGGTAATATTTTCGAAAGAGGTTCGTATATTTTTAGTATACAACACTAATCATCACTTGATATGTGTTCTTGTCGATCAGCAATACCCTTTTCTATTGCCTTTATCACTTCATCATATATGGGATTACTTTGGAATTTTTGAAGCGCTGTTTTTGCTTTCTCAAATTCATCTTCATATTCACTAACTCTATTCTTCTTGATTGCATAACTTTTAATTACTGTGAGAAATTTCTTCTCTGTCACATCAAGGAAACCTTTGTCATACACTGCATCCCGCACGATGTTCGTAATCTGTCCCCATGGGATAGATTCATCGCTCGATAATATGTTGTACACCGCTTTTCGCAATGAAGCACCCACACCGCTATTAGTATAAATAATTTCTTCCAACGAGTTTAATTGCACTCCATTCTTTTTCAATGGTGTAATCATCACTTCCCGCCCAGAAAAAATAAATAGTTTTTTCACTTCTTTTACGGAAAGAGTAACATATCCTTCTTCCACTAAATATGCCAATGCTGCCAAAACAAGTGTGACAGAGAGTGGTTTGACTGGTAACTTCCCACCACTTGGATGAGAATAGGTGTTAATAAATTTCGCGCGATCCGATATATATCTATCAGCAAACAAAAAAATTATTTCTGAAAATGTTAGTTTGACTTGCGCCATAGCACATCTCCTTCTCTCTATTTTTCCAATATATAGTATCATTTTTCGTGATATCATTACAGCAAACAGAAATAATTCTTCCTCACTATGAAAACTATTCGCACAAAACAAAAAAATAGATTATCAAAACAAATTATTGCAGTACTCATTCTGTATGTAAAAACACAATTTGTAGTCATGATGACTGTGTCTCTCATCACTTGGACACTACTCACACTTCTACATGTTCAATATGCTTTACTCCTCGCGTTTATTACGGGGGCTTTTTCTGTAATTCCATTTTTCGGAATGACAATCGCAGCGGTACTCACGAGCCTTGTCGCCATATTTGACACCGCTAGATTTTTACCACAGATGCATCAAATATTTGAAGGAATTTCCATACTTATCATCTATTTCATTCTCAATCAACTCGTTGATCTATTACTTGCTCCATTTCTTATCGGAAAAATCACCAAAGTCCATCCACTACTTCTCCTTATGTCTGTCATTGTGGGAACGACGCTTTTTGGAATTATTGGAACACTTGTTGCCATTCCTGTAGTTTTAGTTTGTAAAACTATGTGGGAATACCAAAGGTAATGCAACAATGTTGAATACCTACATGCGAAACTGTTTCATCTCTACTTCAATGAAGATAAAAATCCGTTAATGATAGCAAGTACTATAGCCGCAAGTATTGCTGTCCCAAATCCATCAACTTTAAAACCGGGTACGAAACTGCTGGTAATCAGAAGTAAAATCGCATTTATGACAAAGGTAAATAAGCCTAAGGTCAAAATATTTATAGGCAATGTCAAAATCACCAATATTGGCTTAAGAAAGATAGTAAGTATTCCCCATAAAACTGCGACAACCAAAAGTGTTGGCCATCCACTAATTGTCACTCCTGGAATCACATACGCTGTTATATAGAATGCAATTGCATTAATGAGAAGTTGTATCATATATTTTTATTATACACATTCGGTCAAGGCTCAACCAGTTATAGTAATTCATTACTACCTTCTTTTTTCACCATACCAGATAGAGGCAAAACGAAACGGAATGTAGAACCTTTGTTTTCTTCAGACGTAAAAGAAATTTTCCCTCCCGTTCGATTAATAATTTCCTTCACGATGTACAAACCCAACCCAGTCCCGTCAGGATCAATTGTTTTCGCATTATCCGCTCGAAACATTTTTGTAAAAATTTTCTTTTGTTGTGCTTCAGGAATGCCTACTCCTGTGTCAGCAACGGTTAAGACGATGTCAGTCCCTTTTTTGAGAATCGTAAAATCAATTTTTCCACCTATAGGAGTATATTTAATTGCATTGGTAAGCAAATTATTTAGAATTATACCAATAAGCTTTTGATCCGTAACAATAGCAGGAATATCTGCTCCATATTTTTCTTTAAAAATAATTTTCTTTTTCTTTATTTGCGGCATCAATTCATGAATATACGATTTCGCTATCTTTTTTATTTCTACCAATTGTGGTTCGACGACAAATGTTCCGAGTTCCAAACGAGACGCATTGAGAATAGCATTCACAAGTGCAATCATCCGTTTACTCGCGTTGTGTATTTCATCTGCGTATTCTTGTTGCTTTTTATTTAATGAACCATTGGCTCCAGATGCGAGAAGTTCAGAAAGCCATCGAAGTGTAGTAATTGGAGTACGAAGTTGATGGGAAGCAAGCGACACAAACTCTGTCTTTGCTTTATCAATTTCACGTTCTTGAGTGACATCACGAAACACAACCACACACCCAATTATTTCGCCAGCGGCATTCTTAACAGGCGCAGCTGAAGTCGCAACTGGGGTTGTATAATTATCTTTTCTCACGACAAGAGTATGATTCACCATTTTGGTTGGTTTATCCTGTGAAATCGCCTCATGAATGAAATCGTTACTCGGTTTCCCATCACTCTCTTTCACAAAAGAAACAGACACACTATATGGTTTATCGATAGCCTTCTCTCTTGATACACCAGTTAATTTTACAGCTACATGATTAAACAGAACTATTTTGCCATCGGTATCAACAGCGATAACCGCATCACCAATAGACTCGAGAATCGCTTCATCTCTTTCCTTGAACTCCAAAATTTTTCTCTCTGCCTGTTTCAGATCATTGATATTTGCGATACTCGATAGAATGCACGGCTTACTATTGATGAACATCATGTGAGCAGAAAACAAACCCATTAGCTGTTCACCGTTTTTTGTTTTGAAAAGGTATTCTCGATTAATGACAGGTCTCCTTGCTTGTAAGTCCGCTACCATCTCATTGCGATCCTCAATGTTCGACCATACCTGAAGTCCAATGGATGAGTTTTCGAGGGCTTCTTTTTTAGTGAAACCTGTGAGGGAGAGAAAAGCATTATTCACATCAAGAAACTTCAATCCGTGTAATAGTGATTGCGTATGGAGACGTTTGGAAAGCCCCAGAGAATTTCTCCTCACTTTGTCGAAGGACTTGTATCGCACGCAAACGTGCTTGTAATAATCGAAAAATGATATACCCAAGAAGGACAACAAGAAAGATTAGTCCGGGAATTGCAGGATATACCCAAACAGGAATCATCGTTTCCACAATTATCATGCCTTCTAACCCATGATTCTTCAGGGATTGATAGTACACACTTCCCTGCTCCGACTTAATTTTTTTCACCCAATAGTCCAATTTTTCAATCAAATATGGATTTTCACTATGACTCTTTGTAAAAGCAAACCGCAATTCCGTTGGACTGAAAAAAATATCAGTGCTTTTGATGTTGGGATATTTCTTTGCATTAGTCACAGCAAAAATTCTACTGACCACAGCTGCATCAACGTCCCCTTTATTCAAACGTTCATATACTGCAGCATATTCATCTACATATATAAACTCTGCCTGTACGCCAAATGCGTGTAAGTATTGATCTATTGCTTCCGGCCCACCTAAATAGACGCTGGATTTCAAGATAGCTATTTTTTTCCCTTCAAGATCAGGGAATGAATTAATAGAAGAATTTTTCCGAACAGAGACAACGCCCCAGCTATTGAGCACCGTCTCATTTGTGAAATCATACTCTTTTTGTCTGTCTTCTGATGTCGCTACATCAACCATGATGTGAATCTCACCGTTTTTTAGACGACTCAATCCTTCTTCCCACGTCCCATAGACATATTGAATACGCCAATTTTCCTGTTTCGCTATGAAGTTTAGTATGTCTGGATATAAACCAGAGATAACCCCCGATGCATCACGATATACTTTCGGACTATTCTCATACACACCAATTTTCACTGTCCGTCCTTCAGTCTGGGTGACAGCAAAGATGTTATTTGGGAATGAAAAACTAGTAAGAATAATGAGGATAAAGAAAAATATTGCAAAGAAATTCTTCATCATTTTCCACCATTTCATACTATAATGTAGTGTGAAACTTTTCGAAAATAAAGTCAATAAAAGTAGCTCTATAAATGTCCACCACCGTTTACGTAAATAAATGTACCATTCCAAAAGGCCGTTTTGTTTTCGATAATTGCGAGCGCTGTTTCCCCTACGTCTTCTGGAGTAGATACTCTTCCGAGTGGATTCTCTTTTGCAAATTTTTCCCATGCCGCATCCGTCGTCAAACCAGCTTCTTTCCAATACCCATTATTTGTTCTTGTTTCAGCAGGTCCTATGCCATTGGTTCTAATGCCATATTTTGCTAGTGCCTTTGCCATTACTTTCACAAAACAAATCGTACCCGCCGTACCAACGCTGTATGGGATATCATCTGGGTCAGGTCTCTCTCCCACACTTGACATAATCACAATAAGATCTGCCTTTCCTGGTTTTTTCAAAAGCGGTAATGCGTATTTAGTACACAAAAAATTACCATCAATCTTTGTTCGAGTGATTGTTTTCCATCGATCAAATGTGCATGTCTCTATAGGAGCAATTCCATCAACAGCGGCGTTGTTTACAAGGACATTGAGGTATCCATATTCTTTCGCTACAAAATCAAAACAAGATTTGACACTCTCTTCGCTTAACACATCAAGTTCATGTATTACTGCATTCCCTTTATTCTTTTTTATATCTGCAACAATATCCTCTGCCCATTTTTTATGTTCTTTGTATGTCACAATCGTAACGTATCCATGGGAAGCGAGAACCTTCGCAATTCCTGCACCGATACCAACCGAAGAACCTGTGATGAGAGCAATTTTTGGTTTATCCATATATATGGATTATACCAAACCGGAGGAAACTGAAATTACTCATCTTTAGAAAATGCGTTCTTACTACTTTTTCTTAAGAGGACAAGTTGAAATGCCAAAAATAGTATACAAGCCACAAAATCCAACAATTCCTGTAATTAGAGCAACTGCGCCTATGACAATAGCGACAATTTGTGCAATTCCTGTCAACCAAAATAGTCCGCTTGCAAGCGCGATGATGCCAATCACGATACGAATACCTCTATCTGTTGAACCCTCATTTTGTTTTATCATAATAGTATCCTTTCATTACAATTATACTCCTCCATACGAATCATATTTTTCAATACCTTTGTTCCAATTATTGATTACCTTGCCCACTTGGCATACGTCCCTGCCCTTGACCCCTCAAATATGGAGAATTTTGCTTTTCAATTTGTTGATACAATCTCCGCATTTGTCCCTGACGTGACAAAAACGTAGCACTTCAAAAAAGAATAAATAGAGTATCAATATAAACTATCATCGGTTTTCAGCACAACAATCATTTCCTTTCCCTACGTATCAGTACGTTAGCTTAAATGGAGAGTGTAGACGTATTATTATTCAATTTCATTACTGTCTTCAGTTCCTCTACAACTATTGTGTTTCCAACTAAAATTGATTTTTGAGTAAATATTGAAAAGGATTTTTTGAGATTATAAGGATCTATCATTACTCCACCCGCTTCAGAAAGAATAAGATTTGCTGCAGCAATATCCCATGGCTTTAGTCCCGCTTCTAAATATGCTCCCAATCTGCCACAACTTACCCAAGCACATTCCAATACAGCTGAACCAAAATTCACTATTCTTGTACTGTGTTGATGAAAATTCCGACCATATGGATACGTTATGTTAAAATTCGCTTCATTATAAGGAGAACCTACGTTAACAATAAGTCCTTGCAGATCATTTTTGTCACTTATTGTTATTCTCTTTTTATTGCAAAATGCACCTTTCCCTTTTTCTGCAGAAAAGAATTCATTTCTATTGGGATCAAAAATTCCACCTGCTTTAACAACGCCTTCCTCTACATAAGCAATAGAAATTGCAAAAAATGGAATATGATATTTTGCATTGGTAGTTCCATCGAGCGGATCCACTATCCACAAATGATCTTTTTTTTCAGGATTTACTATCTGATCATGCGTTTCTTCAGATAAAATTGCATGGTGAGGAAACGTTTCTTGTATTGCTTCTATTATGAAGTGTTCTGTATCCAAATCCGCTCTCAATACTACGTTTCCACCACCGCCTTTTTCTTTTATTACACTCCGAGAGGATTGAAGAAGTATCTCACCTGCGCTTTTAATTGTTTTTTCAATAAACTCAATCATTATATTGATTATATCAAAACAGAGCAAACTAAAAATTCAAAAGCTACCATGCTAAAATATTTTTATAATATCGCACTCACAACCTAAACTATCATTTCTTGAGAAGCATAACTGAAGAATCAATCAAAAAAAGAGTGGAAAAAGCAAAATACTTAAATCTATTTTCTTCCCCAAATAACTTGATAAATTAAACTCGCTATTAAATATAAAGGGATTACTAAAACAAAAGCTGAAGGGTTAATAATTTCGGGGAACCCCCAGGACAAACAAGATTCACAATAGGGACACGACGGATTTGGCGCACAGCCAATTTTTAGGAATACTGGATTATTACATACAAAACTCCCAATCAAATACACCAAAAATCCTAGGAATAATGTCAAAAACACTTTAATTTTATTAGGCTTTAATGTATCAATAAGATTCATTCGCTTATGATAACATTTTTGTAACCACCTAACAGCTCAAACTCATCAGGAACTCTTGAAGTCCCACCTTTAACGGAATGTTTGAACTTATTATGTGAATCTAGATTAGACCGGAAAAAAGCAGAATCAAAACAACTGCAGTGATACCTGCGAAGATAGCTACTGTTTTAACAAATAAATTGACTGCTTCTTTTTTCTTTCCTTCAATAAATAGCAAAAGGGGTTGGTAAAAAAATAGATAAGCCATGACTGCCACAGAAAGAGTGAGTACGAATAAAACAGTGATTGGAGCAAAAAAGGTATCAGGTTTGTTTTTCAAAGGTTGTGTCACGAGGGTCATTACAGTGACAACAAAAACAATATACGCTGAAGCACCGAGAGCATTTAAAATAGGATTCTTAGTCATAAGTAAACATACCAAATTTTCTACTAAATGGAACGCTTTGAGAACTACTTTTCCTTAATTCTCCAGTTTATTTCAAAAGAAATAGAATACTTGTTAGGTATTTTCCAATAAGAAAATCTTAAAAAAAGAAATTGAAATTTATTTTCAGCAATTTTTCCTAAACCAAATCTATTTAATGTGAGCTCTATGTCTATAACCATGTGAATAATTATATCATTATGTATTTATTCTCTATAAGGGTGTTCAGAGCAATAATCACAATTTCGAACAACTGACTGGAACAACGAGCTGGATTATCTAGAGTATACGGCGAAGGAAATCAAGAGATTCCTTAGCGGCTAGATTAACCCGCCCTTCACAAGTCTAAACTCTTTCTTGTTTTCCCAGAGATTTTTAAGTTGATCAAAATTATCGTCTGGTTTCTGCATCAACCTTGCCAGATCATCTATTTCAACGAGTTGTTTCTCCGACAATTTATCAAACTTGCCAAAGTTAGTTATTTCTGGTGCATGGAGATAAATGAGCTCGTCATTCATTAAACAGTGGAAATCGTAAAAAAGTTCCCAGGAAATTGCCATTAATCCTTCGTTCCCACCACCATTCCAAAAATGATCACCGTTGATTTTGCCGCTCCTCACTGCCAACCAAGCATCGGCAGAAAAATCAAAGGTTCCCTCTGGTATATCATAAGGGTCAAACTTCAGATAACCTTCGATACTTCCATCGACATCAATAGTGATCCACCTTGACTCTTTTTCGTTCCAGTATTGATTTATCCAATGGTCATCGCTTTTACCGGCTGGTAAGCCATCCACGACAAAATAAGGTGCGAATCCGGAACGTACGCGGGCGGGAATACCCTTCAACTTCAATAAAGAAGCCATGAGAATCGTGGTAAATCTGCAAGTGAGCACCAACTTGTTTTCAGCGGCTCTGTCAGGCACTAGACCTCTTGCATCTCTTCTGAATAATTCAGCCAGTATTGCAGGAGCAGTGATAAACACGTCATCCTCTGGTTGTCTGGTCCAAGGCACTTTGGTAATATCTCCATATCTCAAGTCTGCGTTTGAACCCGTATTGCCATTTTTCAAAACCATGCGATGAATAAACTGCTTTCTCACCAATAAACCAATTTCCCTAACGTCATTGGGTAGGTTTTTCTCAAGAATGTCACCGTACAGACCAGGGTCGGTGTACTGACTAAATTGAAGATAGAAATCCAAAATGTTTTTATCCATACTCGAAGTATACCAAAACGTCATACACTAGAATTCGTACATTTGTACGATAAATCGATGTATGAAAATTTTTACAATTTATTTCAATAATGTAAATGTTGAAAGAATTTTATTCAGTGGCGTTAGAAATTCATCTTCTTTTTCAACTATTCGTTCTTGATTAATAACAAAAACATTATTCCCCTTTTCAATGATAATAACCCGCACTGCATGCGTTGTACTGTAACCACCTGGTATTGGTATAGGCGGGTCTAGTACGAAACCTTTAATATTCGGTAAATCTAATGTCCGTGTTATTACTTTTTTCCAACATCTTGAAAAAGAAGGAATACACACCTCATCTTCTTTTATGTAATCATCCTTTGGCTTAATAAAAATATTTATCGTGAATAGCCTCATCTCTCCTTTATTATGCACCGGTGGTCCATCGATGAATATTTCTGGAGAGCTTGCATTATCGATTATTTTCCAATTTTTTGGGTATTCAAAAGAAAACCCATATTTGCTATTGGAGTATGTCTTCTGATTTACCTTTGAGAAAGTATACGCAAAGGTATCCAAAATAAATGGTTCTAAATGATATCCATAGTCATTCCAAGGAGTAGCTGACTCGATGACGAATCCACCGTCGTCAGTAAGATTTGTTATATATGAAATACTAAATCCTGCAACATTTTGATTTCCCTCTTTATGTATATGATAGATTCGATTTCCTTGAGCATGACGAATATTTGAACCATCAATGTTTATCTCATATCCGACTTTTTGTTCCAGATCAGAAATATATCTAGACAATGATCGATCCTCTTTTTTTATAGTAAAACATTCTTTTGCGCTTTCTTGATTTACTGCATAATCCTTTGGACAAACTAAAATCAAATCGACTTTTTCTTCAACAGACCATGTTGTAGGGTATTGAAAAAATATACCCCATTTCAAATTGTTATACTCTTTTGAATTAACCAAATCAGCATGTCCACTTGGCATAAGAGTTGGGGTATTTGTGGGTTGAATTGCAGCCGATTGAAAATCAATTTTCCTTATATTTCCTATACAAATGCCCATAAGAAAAACGCCAATGACACTGACTAATCCTAATACAATTAGTAAAATAATTTTTAATCTAGGATACAACGAAGAAGACAATCGAACCATTTTTAATTTATCCATATAATAGGAGTATACCAAAAAATCGATCCATTGCTTAACAATAACATCTTACCATTCCATAGTTTATACGATCTTGGTACTGATAAGGTTAAACTAAAGGTTTTTTTAACGGATAGAGAAATAGAAAAAGTAAAAACAATTATTGTTGTTATAATAATGATTTGATATTCTTAATATATGAAAAAGAAAGTTCAAAAAAATATCAGACCTATCCAACCCAAGCAACGAATCTCATCTATTGCCTCTTCATCAAAAATATTTGTGTTTACATTACTAGGATTTGCAATAATTGCAGGATTGGTTCTCATTCGTATTCGCATTAACCAGACATCTTATCAACAATCATTAGTAAAACATCCAACAGCTAATCCTATTCAAAAAATAAATGAAAATTGGAAAACATATTCACCGACAGATGAGAATATACAATTCAGATACCCAGAAACATGGCAATTATTATCTGATGAGGGGGGCAATTATATTACTGATTCGAACAAGAAAGCTATGGTAAGAAGAACAGGTTGGCTTAAAGAATCAACGACAAAAACAGATTTACACAATTATCTTGACCGCTATACAAGCTATAAATATCAAGGTGTGCACTATCTTACCGAAAAACCTATTGCCGTCGATGAAGCGAATGGATGGTACGCGCATATAAAAAGTGCACTGAATAATGAAGAACAAATATATGTATTTATCGAAAATAATGATTTATCCGATCAATATACAGGTCTTAAGTTTGGCAATTTTTCTAGTTCTGATATACCAATTTTTGACCAAATTCTCTCAACATTTGTATTTACTAACCGTGACCTTGAGATAGAGAAACTAATGAGCGATTCTCCAATAGAATGGCAATCCTATGAAAATACTAATTTAAAAATTAAATTTGAATACCCATCGATATGGAGCGTAAAAGGTTACGCCGGAGACGTAGAAAATTATAAAAATACCACCTCTACGTTTACAAGTTTTAAAATAGAGGAAAAGAGTCCACTAATTGGATCAATGACTATGTCTGTATCGCAAACCCCTCCACATGACTTTACCTTCGATTCTTGCACAAAAATTGAAAAAAAACCTTCATCTGTAGTACTGGTCGATGGCATTCAATTTAGTAAAGAAATTATTATTGATAATTGTATGGAATCTGAAATTATTATTTTTAGCAGTGCCTCAAAAAATATTTACTTAAGTTTTCTTTTGCGTGGCTTAAAAGGTCGAGAATTTACTTATCCAATTATTGATCATATTATCTCAACCTTTAAATTTATCAATTAAATTAAATTTGAAAACACTTTTAGAACAATTACTCATTTTTCGCGCTAATCAATGCGAAATGACACTAGTCTACCCCGGTCTGTCCTGAATATATCGAAGGATGAATCAAATTCAGGAGGAATTAAAAAAGGTACAACAAATAACCACTATCCTTCACAGACAATAGTTTCCCCGTCATGAAGAGCCTTATATTTTATCCCTGCTTTC
>Ga0209373_10004475_pt1 | contig 12016 bp, 12 predicted proteins | sample Higcelweek5metaG_FD_187173 | JGI IMG/M metagenome (GOLD analysis project Ga0209373, IMG submission 187173) | Freshwater pond sediment microbial communities from the University of Edinburgh, under environmental carbon perturbations - High... | ecosystem: Environmental > Aquatic > Freshwater >... | reverse complement strand
GGCCGTCAATGTGCAGTGCCACTCCGCCCGGCACGAGGAGGTGGAATTCTAATGCCCACATACTCCCTCAACACCCCGCTCACCGATGCGGACATCGAGAAGCTGCGCGCGGGCGACGTGGTGCTCTTAAACGGCATCATCTACTCCGGCCGCGACGCCGCGCACAAGAAGCTCGCGGACCTGCTCGACGCGGGCAAGCCGCTGCCCTTCGACCTCAAGGGCGCGAGCATTTACTACGTCGGACCTTCCCCGGCGCCTCCGGGCCGGCCCATCGGCTCCGCCGGACCCACCACCAGCTACCGCATGGACGCCTATGCCCCGCGCCTCATCAGCCTGGGCCTCAAGGCCAGCATCGGCAAGGGCAAACGGTCGGATGAAGTGAAGAAGGCCATGCAGGAGCACAAGGCCGTGTACTTCGGCGCCACTGGCGGCGCGGGCGCGCTCTTGTCCAAGTGCATCACCGCGTCCAAGGTCATCGCCTTTGACGAACTGGGGCCCGAGGCCGTGCGCGAAATGACCGTGAAGGACTTCCCGCTGCTCGTCATCAACGACGCGTTCGGCGGGGAGCTGTACGCGAAGCCGAACCTGGAAGAATAAGCAAAGACTCCCGGGGGGGCCGGCGCGTGGGCGCTACCGCAGCCGGCCTTGCCTCCTGCCCCCCGGACGCGGCGTTTGGACAGGCCCCTGGTGCCCCGGATCATCAGGAACACCCGGTCCATCCGCCAGCGATGACGAGAGAAAAGAGGACGGACCTGGGCGCGGGCGGGAAGCTTCCCCCCGCGCCCTTGCCAGTGCCGGGGCAGACCATTTGCCTGAATTCGCAGGAAAGAATTCCAAGCGCATCCGCCCCGCGCCCTTGCCCTTCAAATCCCCCTCTGCTAACCTTGAGGACGCTGGTCGGGATTCCCCCCGCATCACCTACCCCGGGCTCCGCCCGGAGGAGCCGCCCATGCTGAGCCCAAGGCAGACTGTCGATCTCGTCGCCGAGCGCGACATGGCCTTTGTTGAGGCAGTGGCGCGCGAGAGCGGCCAGGACCTGAAAAGCTGCTACCAGTGTGGCAACTGCACCGCAGGCTGCGCCTACACCCACGACTACGACATCCCCGTGCACCAGGTCATGCGGCTCGTCCAGCTGGGCCACAAGGAGCGCGCGCTCAACTGCCGCTCCATCTGGCTGTGCGCCACCTGCCAGGCCTGCACCACCCGCTGCCCCAACAACATTGAGGTGGCCACGGTGATGGACGTGCTGCGCCACATGGCCCGGCGCGAAGGCCACGCTCCGGAGCGTCTGGTCAAAAGCTTCACCGACGGCTTTTTGGCCTCCGTGGCGCGCCACGGCCGCGTGTTCGAGGTCGGCCTGGCCGCCGTGTTCGCGGTCATAAGCGGCAAGCCCATGCAGGACGCCGGCCTCGGTCCGGCCATGCTCTCCCGCGGGAAGCTGGCCTTTTTGCCGCACGAGCCCAGCAGCAAGGGCAAAGAGGAAGTCGCCGCCATCTTCCGGCGCTTCAAGGAAGGCACGCCCGGCCATGCCGCCGGGCACGGCTCCGGCCAAATCTCCGGGGAGGACGCGAAATGAGCGCCACGCTCGGCTATTATCCCGGCTGCTCGCAAAGCGGCACCGCCGCCGAATACGACATCTCCACCCGCGCCTGCTGCCAGGCCCTGGGCGTGGAGCTGGCCGACGTGCCGGACTGGACCTGCTGCGGCAGCACCCCGGCGCACACGGTGGACCACCACCTGGCCGGCGCCCTGGCCGCGCGCAATCTTCTCCAGGCCGAGGCCGCGGGCTTTGCGCGCGTGGCCACCCCCTGCCCCAGCTGCCTGGCCGCGCTCAAAACCGCGGACGCGCACCTGCATGGCCCCGGGGCCGATGAAACCTACCGCGCCGAGGTGGAACGCCTGCTGGGCCGCCCCGTTCCCGGTCCGGTGGAGTCCGTCAGCGTGTTGCAGGTGCTTTTCGAGCAAGTCGGGCCGGAGGCCATCCGCAAGCTGGTCAAACGGCCGCTCACGGGACTGCGCGTGGCCCCGTACTACGGCTGCATCATGAACCGCCCGCCAGGGCTCATGACCTTTGACGACCCGGAGAACCCCGTGGCCATGGACGAGATCCTGGCCGCCTGCGGGGCCACGGTCGTGGACTTTCCCTTCAAGACCGAGTGCTGCGGCGCGGCCTTCGCCATGCCCCGGCTCGACATCATGCAGCGGCTCTCCGCGCGCATTCTGGACACGGCGCAAAACGCCGGGGCCGACTGCGTCGTGGTGGCCTGCCCCCTGTGCCAAATGAATCTGGACCTGCGGCGCGGGCAGGTGAACGCGGCTTCCGGCCAGGACATCCGGATGCCGGTGCCGTACTTCACGCAGTTGCTGGGCCTGGCCCTGGGCGTGGAGGAAAACAAACTCGGAATGGGCAAGCTGGTACTGCCCCTGGCCCCGGCCCTTACGGCCGCGCACAAGCGCGAGCAGGCCCTGGCGGCCGAGCGCGCGGCCAAGGCGGCGGCCAAGAACGGCAAGCCCGCCGCCCAAAACGGCGCCGAGCCGTGCAAGGAGGACGCCCCATGCGCATAGGCGTCATGGTTTGCCATTGCGGCAACAACATCGCCGCCACCGTGGACGTGGAAGCCGTGGCCGCGGCCGCGCGGGAGTTCCCGGACGTGGTCTACGCCACGGACCACATGTACGCCTGCTCCGACCCGGGCCAAAAGAACATCGAGCAGGTCATCCGCGACCTGAAGCTGGACGGCGTGGTGGTGGCCTCCTGCTCGCCGCGCATGCACGAGGTGACCTTCCGCCGCGCCGTGGAGCGCGCGGGCCTCAATCGCTACATGTTCGAGATGGCCAACATCCGCGAGCACGTGGCCTGGATTTCGCTCGACCGCAAGCGCAACACGCAGAAAGCCACGGACCTTGTGCGCATGGCCGTGGAAAAGCTGCGCGTGGACCGGCCGCTGACACCCAAGAGCTTCGACGTGCAGAAGCGCGTGCTCATTGTGGGCGGCGGCGTGGCGGGCATACAGGCCGCGCTGGACTGCGCCGATGGCGGGCTCGACGTGGTGCTGGTGGAGCGCAAAAGCTCCATCGGCGGCATCATGAGCAAGCTCGACAAGACCTTTCCCACTGTGGACTGCTCCGTGTGCGTGCTGGGCCCCAAGATGGTCGACGCGGGCCAAAACCCGCGCATCACCCTGCACACCCTTTCCGAGGTGGATGAAGTCTCCGGCTATGTGGGCAATTTCGAAGTCAAAATCCGCAAGCACACCACCTATGTGGACTGGACCAAGTGCACCGGCTGCGGCGCGTGCGAGGAGAAATGCCCCAGCCGCAAGGTGCCCGACGCCTTCAACGAGAACGTCAGCTTCACCACGGCCATCGGCATTCCCTTCCCCCAGGCCATTCCCAAGCGCGCCACCATCAACGCCGCGCACTGCATCCGCCTCACCAAGGGCAAGTGCGGCGCGTGCGAAAAGGTCTGCCCCACCGGCGCCATCGACTACGACATGCAGGACGAGGTGGTGACCGAGAAGGTGGGCGCCATCATCGCGGCCACGGGGCTCAATCTCTTCGACCACAAGAAGTGCGGCGAATACGGCGCGGGCCGCTACCCGGATGTCGTCACCTCGCTGGCGTACGAGCGCATGCTCTCGGCCTCCGGCCCCACGGCCGGGCACATCAAGCGCCCCAGCGACGGCATGGAGCCCAAGACCGTGGTCTTCATCTCCTGCGTGGGCAGCCGCGACCGTTCGCTCGGCCGGCCGTATTGCTCCGGCTTCTGCTGCATGTACACGGCCAAGCAGGCGTTGTTGACGCGCGACCACATCCCCGACTCCAAGGCCTTCGTGTTCTACATGGACATCCGCGCCAACGGAAAGGGCTACGAGGAGTTCGTGCGCCGGGCCCAGGAAGAATACGGCGTGGAGTACGTGCGCGGCCGCGTGGCGCAAATCTACCCGCGCAACGGCCAGCTCATTGTGCGCGGCGCGGACACCCTGCTGGGCGCCCAGGTGGAGGTGGCCGCAGATCTGGTGGTTCTGGCCGTGGGAGCCGAGGCCGCCCAAGGCTCGCCGGAGCTGGCCGAAAAGCTGCGCATCTCTTACGATGCTTACGGCTTCTTCATGGAAAGCCACCCCAAGCTGCGCCCGGTGGAGACCAACACCGTGGGCGTGTTCCTGGCCGGAGCCTGCCAGGGCCCGAAGGACATTCCCGCCAGCGTGGCCCAGGCCAGCGCCGCGGCGGGCAAGGTGCTGGCCCTGCTCTCCAAAGACAAGCTTGAAAGCGATCCGCAGATCGCCCTGGTCACCACCAACCGCTGCATCGGCTGCGGCAAGTGCGAACGCACCTGCCCCTTCGGCGCCATCCGCATGCGCGAACTGCGCGACGGAAGCCTGCGGGCCGAGGTGGTGGAGACCGTGTGCCAGGGCTGCGGCATCTGTAGCGTCACCTGTCCAGTGCGGGCCATCCAGCTGCAGCACTTCACCGATTCCCAGCTCCTTGCGGAGGTCAATGCGCTATGCCGGACATGGGACGAGACTACCGAATCATAGGTTTTTTGTGCAACTGGTGCTCCTACGGCGGCGCGGACGCGGCCGGCGTGGCGCGCTTCAGCCAGCCCACGGACCTGCGCATCATCCGCGTGCCCTGCTCAGGCCGCGTTGATCCCATGTTCGTGGCCAAGGCGCTCTTGTCCGGGGCGGACGGCGTGCTGGTCTCCGGCTGCCACCCGCGCGACTGCCACTACTCCGAGGGCAACCTCTACGCCCGGCGCAGGCTCGAGATGCTGCGGCGCTTCCTGCCCATCCTGGGCGTGGACGAGGGCCGCTTCGAGTATGTCTGGGTCTCGGCCTCGGAAGGCTCCCGCTGGCGCGACATGGTGACCAAATTCACGGAAAAGATTCACGAGCTCGGCCCCATGCCGCGCATGACCGAACCGGCGCGCACCATGTGCTCGCTCGAAGGCATGCTCGGCCAGTCCCTTTCGCAGCCGGACATGGCCCAGCCGGGCTTGACGCTGCCGGACTGGGACAAGCCCGCCGAAACCGTGCTGACCCAGGCCGACATCGCGGGCATCCCCACGCCGGGGACCGCCAAGGAGGACGGCAATGGCTGAGAACGACCGCACCGGCGACGAGCGCATCAAGCGGCTGCGCGCCGCCGTCATAAGCGAGCTGCCCAAGCTGGACTTCGTGCTGGGCTACGCCCGGGGCTTCGACCCTCTGCACGCCACGCCCATCACCGTGCGCACGGAGGCCGACGCGGAGAAGCTCATCTTCGACGCCACCTGCGTGCAAAACCTGGCCACAAGCCTGTACGGCCTGCGCGGCAAGCGCATCGGCTTGGTGGTCAAGGGCTGCGACTCGCGCTCTGTTGTGGAGCTGCTGCAGGAGAAGCTGCTCGACCGCGAAAACCTCGTCGTCTTCGGCCTGCCCTGCGAGGGCGTCATAGACCTGGCCAAGGTGCGCGTGCGCGCGGACATAGCCCAGGCGCGCGGCGCGGAGTTCGTGGGCGAGGAAGTGCGCCTGCTCCTGCCCGAGGGCGAGAAGGTTCTGCCCCGGCGCGACGTGCTGGCAGACAAGTGCCTGCGCTGCCGCTACCCCAACCCGCTCGTCTCCGACCACATGATCGGCGCGGAGGTGGCGACGCAGGGCGACGAGGACACCTATGCGGACCTGGAGGGCTTTGAGAAGCTCTCGCCCCAGGAGCGCTTCGATTTCTGGAAACGGCAGATGAGCCGGTGCATCCGCTGCTATGCCTGCCGCAACGCCTGCCCGCTGTGCGTGTGCAAGCACGTGTGCCTGGCGGACAGCCGCGAACCGCACTGGCTCTCGGCCGAGGCCACCCTGCAGGAGAAATGGCTGTTCCAGGTCATGCACGCCCTGCACCTGGCCGGGCGCTGCACCGAGTGCGGCGAATGCCAGCGCTCCTGCCCCATGGGCATTCCCATCCTGCTGCTCAAGCGCAAGATGAACCGCGAGCTCAAAGAGGTCTTCAACTACGAGGCGGGTGTGAACCCAGAGGCCGTGCCGCCTTTGCACACCTTCCAAATGGAAGAGGACAAGATCAAGGACCGGGGGCAGCTATGGTAGCGCGATTTCTTGCACACGACGCAGTGACGGCCCAGGCGGCCGCGTGGGCGCGTGACTATCACCTGCTGGCCCCCGTGCGCGAGGGCCAGGCCGTGGTCTACCGCCCCTGGGCCAAGGACATGCACCCCTTCCTGGGGCGTCCGGCCACGTCCTCGGCCAAGCAGGCGCTTGTGCCGCAGACCGAGAACCTGCTCACCTACACCTACCGCAAGGACCACGCGGACCTGACGCGCACCGAGGTGTTCCTGGCCGAGCCTCTGCCCTCAGAACCGACGCTGGTGCTGGGCTGCCGCCCCTGCGACGCGCGCGGGCGCAAGCTGCTCGACCGCGTGTTCCTGGAGCGCGGCGTGAAGGACCCGCTCTACGAGGCCAAGCGCGCGGCCACGCTCTTTGTCACCGTGGCCTGCGAGCGCATGGAGAACACCTGCTTCTGCCATTGGACCGGCGGCGGGCCCATGTCCGAGGAAGGCTCGGACGTCATGCTCTTCGAGGTCGGCGGCGGCTATGTGGCCAAGGCCATGACCGAGGCCGGCGAAAAACTGTTGAGCACTTTGCCCGATGCCTCGCAAGACGCCCAGCAGGAACTGGCCGCGCTGCTCGCAAGCCCGGCTGAGCCCGGCCCCGCGCCAGACCTGCGCCAGGTTCCGGAGCGCTTTTTGCGGCTCTTCGACAACATGGATTTCTGGATGGACCAGTCGGCGCGCTGCCTCTCCTGCGGGGTGTGCACCTATCTGTGCCCCACCTGCTCCTGCTTCAACATCACGGACGAGAACAGCGGCCTCAAAGGCAAGCGCCTGCGCACCTGGGACACCTGCATGAGCGCCCTCTATACCCTGGAAGGCAGCGGGCATAACCCACGCATCAGCCGGGCGCATCGCCTGCGCAACCGCGTGGGCCACAAGTTCTGCTACCACCCGCAGGAATTCCCGGCCAAGGGCGACGGCCAGCCGGAGGTCTCGTGCACGGGCTGCGGCCGGTGCATCAAGTCCTGCCCGGTTTCCGTGGACATCCGCCGCATCGTGCTCGATATTCTGGAATACGACATTCCGGAGAAAGGGGAAAAACAGTGAGCCAGAACCCCTACATGCCGCAACTCGCCACCATCATCGAAACCTTCGATGAAACGCCGGACATCAAGACCTTCCGCGTGGTTCTGCAGGACGAGGCGGCCATGCGCGCATTCCGCTTCGAGCCGGGCCAAGTGGGCCAGCTCTCGGTCTTCGGCACCGGGGAGAGCACCTTCGTCATCTGCTCCCCGCCGACCCGCATGGAGTACCTGCAGTTCAGCGTCATGCGCGTGGGCGAGCTGACGCACCGCCTGCACACCCTGCGCGAGGGCGATCCCGTGGGCCTGCGCGGTCCGCTGGGCAACCACTTCGACTACGAGGCCATGAAGGGCAAGGACATCATCTTCGTGGGCGGCGGCCTTGGCCTCGCCCCCCTGCGCACCCTGCTGCTTTTCATGCTCGACAACCGCGCCGACTACGGCAAGATCACGCTGATCTACGGCGGCCGCACGCCGGAGCACCTGTGCTTCAAGGACGAACTGAAAGAATGGGCGGAGCGCGGCGACATGCGCGTGGAGCTCACCGTGGACAATCCGGACAAGGGCTGGCAGCACCGCACCGGCGTGGTGCCCGCCGTGCTCACCGACCTTGGCGTTAGCCCGGAGAACGCCGTGGCCGTCACCTGCGGCCCCCCCATCATGATCCGCTTCACCATTCAGGCGCTGGAAAAGCTCGGCTTCAAGGACGAGCAGATAGTGACCACCCTGGAGCGGCGCATGAAGTGCGGCGTCGGCCTTTGCGGCCGCTGCAACATCGGCGAGAAGTTCGTCTGCGTGGACGGCCCGGTGTTCACCCAGGCGCAGCTCAAGGGGCTGCCCCAAGAATTTTAGGCTTGCCCCGATAGGTGCATTGACATCCGGCCGGAAAAGCGTACCTAGGACTCATAGGCCCTTTCCTTCAACTTACCAGTGGAGGACACACCAATGGACCAGGAAGCTTCGTAGCCGGTTGAGGGATGGTTTCTCCATTTAGAGCCAGCCCGGCTCATTCGCAGCCAGGCACGCCGCCCGCAAGGGGCCGTGGAAAACCAACAAGTACCTGACCCGTTTCCGTAAGACGCCTCCCAGGAGCTTGAGGGAGGCCGCCCGAGACAACCACCAGGAGCGCCCAAAGACCGGCGCAAAATCTGCAAAGGCAGAGGTGGATCGTCGGCGAAGAAGGCCGAGAACAGTACCCGGGGCAGAGGACGCATGATGGCCAGATCCTGCAAGCAGTCACGGATCAGGCAGGCGCACTCCGCCTAACGCGCCGCCCAGGGTTACAACGCAGTTTGAGGCAGCGGCATAAAAACGCCGCAAAGACACAAAAGCAGCAAGACCAAGGCCGTTCCGGGAAACCGGGGCGGCCTTCCTTTTGGCTCAGGCCCGCGTTGACATTCCCCGCGCCGGGCGTAGGAAGGATAAAGCCCCCTCACCCCGTTACAGGAGGAACTTCCATGTCCAAACGATTCTCTCGCTTTTTCTGTCTGGTCGGCTTGTGCGCGCTGCTCGCCCCTGCCGCGCTCATGGCTGCGGATGCGGCTCAAATGCCGGGCATGATGACCGGACAGGGCGCGGCGAACGCGCAAGACATGATGGGCGGCAAGGCGGCCATGGGCGCGCAGGGCATGATGGGCGCGGCCGACGGCGCTTCCCTTTTGCGCCACATCCTCAAAACCGACCCCTACATGAAGTGGGACCTGATGCCTGGCACCACCAGGATGCGCCAGGGCAAGGAGCCGCACGGCGCCCTGCAGAACGTCTATGTGAACAAGCTGGCGCTGAAGGCCATAAATGACAAGGCGGGCATGCTGCCCGACGGCGCCATCATCGTGAAGGAGAACTACACCGCCGCGGGCAAGCTGGCCGCCGTCACCGTGATGTCGAAGCGCAAGGGCTACAACCCCGCGGCCGGAGACTACCTGTGGCTCAAGTACGGTCCGGACATGAAGATCATGGCCCAGGGCAAGGCCGACCCCTGCATCCAGTGCCACAGCGCGGCCAAGGACAACGACTACGTCATGCTCGCGCCGCTCAAGAAATAAGCGCGGCGCAAGCCGGAAAAAGGCCGCCCCGGGTTTCCGGAGCGGCCTTCGCTTTTTGATGGGCTGAAAGTCCGGTGCCGCTAGAACCGGAACAGGGCAAACTCGCTGGGGCTCAGCGAGGCGTCATGATCCGCATCAGCCCGGGCAAAAGCCTCCCGGTGCTTGCGCGCAAAATACGCGTCCAGGTCCTGGCGGCTCACGTAGCCGTCGCCGGTGAAGTTCAAATCCCGCGCATCCACGGTGCCGCAGGCCTCAAAGCCCGTGATGCCCGCCTTGCGGAATTCCTCCTGGGTCAGCTTGCCGTCGCCGTCCAGGTCCACGTCGGCAATGCGGAAAGGCTGCACGGCCGCGCTCTGTTTGGTGGCGTAGGCCATGACTTCCGCCAGGCTCACCCGGCCGTCGCGGTCGCCGTCCAATTCGTGGAAGGCGGGCGCGCCGATTTTTGCCTGGGGCGGCACCTGGGCAAAGGCGGGCGCGCCAAGGCAGAACAGGACCAGAGCTGCAAACAATGGGATGAGGATGGCGGAGCGGCGCATTCGGGTTCCTTTCTTGTCGTGTGTGGTTAGAGAAAACGCACGGGCGGATGCTTGCGCTCCGGCAGGCGCTTGAAGCCGTACTTCGGGCGGCCCAGCATGAGCGCGCCATAGATCTTGTGGCTTTCCGGTATGCACAGGGCCGAGGCGATGGACTTACTGCGCCCGGCCGCGTGGGTGAACAGCCCGGCCCAGCAGGTGCCCAGCCCCAGGGCATGCGCCGCCAGGTCGAAGTGCGCCAGGGCCACCACGCAGTTGGTGGTGTTGTCCATGCCGCCCTTGGGCGCGTGGGCCACCACAAGCTGCGGCGCGTTGCGCAGAATCAGGTCGATGCCCTGATCCCAGGCGTTCAGATAGGGCATGAAGTACGGAAGGCGCCGCAGCGACTTGGCAGTCAGGTCCACCAGGGTCACCATGAGGTCCGGGTCCTCCACCACAATCCAGTTCACGGGCTGGGTGTTGATGCCGGAGGGCGCATAGCGCGCGGTGTCGATGCAGCGGCGCACCATGTCCTTGTCCACGGGCTTGTCGCGGAAGCGGCGCACGCTGCGGCGCGAGCGCATGAACTGCTCCGCCGCCTCGGGGAGGATCTCAAGCGCGGGGTCCAGGGGAACCAGCTCATTTGGATGCTGCCCGGCCAGGGAGATTGCGCCCGTGGTGCACACGGCGATGCAATGACCGCACAGGATGCAGCGCTCGGCCGCTTCCGGCACAACCACGGGGAATTTGTTCTTGCCGCGCTCGAACAGAAAGGCCGGGCATTCGCTGATGCACAGGCCGTCCTTGTTGCAAAGGGAAAGGTCGATGTCGATGTAGGCCACGGTCGTCCTCCTTCTACAGCTGCGAAATAACGCCCACCACGGCACCGGTCATCAGCGAGGCGATGACTCCGGCGAGCAGCGCGCGCATGCCCAACCCTGTGATTTCGCTCCGGCGCTCCGGGCACAGGGTTCCAAGTCCCGCTATGAGAATGCCCACGCTGCCGAAGTTGGCGAAGCTGCACATGGCGTAGGCCAAAATGAGCCGCGTCTGGGCGGAGAGAGCCTCCGGCGGCAGGGCCGCCATGTCGATGAAGGCCAGAAACTCGTTCAGAATGATCTTGGTGCCGATGAGCGCGCCAGCGGCCTGAGCCTCCATCCAGGGAATGCCGATGAGCCAGGCCACGGGCGAAAGCAGCACGCCCAGGCCGCGCTCCAGGGTCATGGGCGCGCCCGCGACCGAGGGCAAGGCGCCCAGGCCCAGGTTCACCAGCTTCACCACGGCCACGAACACGATGAGCATGGCCACGATGTTCCAGAAGAGCTGCAAGCCCTCCCAGGTGCCCCGGCACAGGGCGTCCACCGAACCGCCGGCGGCGGACTTGGGCATTTCGCGTCCCAGGGTGGGCTGGCGGTCCTCCGGCAAGAGCACGGAGGCGATGAGCAGCGCGGCCGGGGCGTGGATGATGCTCGCCGTGAGGATGTGCCCCAGGGCGTCCGGTATCACCGGGCCGAGCACCGAGGCGTAGAGCATGAGCATGGTGCCCGCGATGCAGCTCATGCCCGTGGCCATGAGGGCGAACAGCTCGCTTCTGGTCATGACGGCCAGGTACGGACGGATCAGCAGCGGCGACTCGATCATGCCGAGGAAGATGCAGCCCGCCGCGCCCACGCCGAGCGCGCCGCCAATGCCCATGGTCTTCTCCAGCATGAAGGAGAACAGGCGCACCACGCGTTGCAGCACGCCCCAGTAGAACAACAGCGAGGTGAGCGCCGCGATGACGATGACCAGGGGCAAGGACTGGAAGGCCAGGCTGAAGTTGAGCGCCGGATTGGCGGAGACGTAGGGCGCGGGGCCGCCGCCCACAAAACCGAACACGAAGCTGGTGCCCGCGCGGGTGGCTGTCTCCGCCGCCTGCACAATGGAGTTCAAGCCCATGAACACGGCCTTGAACGCGGGCACCTTGAGCACAAGACCGGCGATGGCGAACTGCAAGCCCAGGCCGCCCAAAATCATGCGCCAGGGAACAAGGCGGCGGTTGGAGCTCAAAAGCCAGGCGATGAAGATGAGACAGACGAGACCAAGGGCGCTGTGCAGCACGTCACACTCCAGAATTGGCGGTCAATGTCGGCACCATGCGGGATTTCGGCGCGTTTGTGAAGAGGGAGGAGGCGTGGCGCGCCGTGAGCGGGGCCGCATTGACCGTGCGCAGTGACGCAGGTATGCCTTCATTTGACACATATGCGCCCGTTGAGGGGAGGAACGACCGTGGAGAATGAGCCGGGATTGTTGAAAAAGAGCCTGCGGTTCGCCCAGGCCGGGCTGGGAGAAAACAGC
>Ga0209373_10004474_pt1 | contig 12017 bp, 7 predicted proteins | sample Higcelweek5metaG_FD_187173 | JGI IMG/M metagenome (GOLD analysis project Ga0209373, IMG submission 187173) | Freshwater pond sediment microbial communities from the University of Edinburgh, under environmental carbon perturbations - High... | ecosystem: Environmental > Aquatic > Freshwater >... | reverse complement strand
CCGGGTGCAAGCCCGCCGTGGCCCTCAACCCGGCCACCCCGCTTTCGGCAGTGCGCCACCTGCTGCCGCAGCTTTACATGGTGCTCATCATGAGCGTGAACCCCGGCTTCGGCGGGCAGAAGTTCATCGGCTACAGCATGGACAAGGTGCGCGAGCTCAAGGCCATGATCACCTCGGCCGGCGCGCAGACGCTCATCCAGCTTGATGGCGGCGTGACGCTTGAGAACTGCGCGGAACTTTGCGCCGCAGGGGCCGATGTCCTTGTCTCGGGCTCGGCGTTTTTCGGCCACCCGCCCTATGCCGAGCGTTTGCGCCAGTTCGAGGCGCGTTGCCGGGTCTGAGCGGCCTTACCCCCGCCCTGGCGGGTTGCTAATATTAATTAACCTCGCTATCTTGGCATGAGGCATGGGGTGGGTGTCCACCTCCATCAACAGCCCGCAGGAGCGAACATGCCGGGTCGAATCGCGCAGGTCTTGGTTCGCGTCGTCCTTCTGGCGCTGACATTGAGCGTCCTTCTCGCCCCGGCCTATGGGGCCGAGCGGCTTGGCGTTGTGCTTCTGCACGACAAGAACGGCTCGCCGGGGAAGGCCATTTCGGAAGTTGAGCGTGTTTTGCGCAATGTGGGCTTTCTGGTCATTACGCCAGAGCTTCCGTGGTCGACGAAACGCGGCTTTGACGCCACCTTTCAGCAGGCGCTGGTGGAGATAGGCCTTGCCGCCCAGGAACTGCGCGTGGAAGGATGCGACAGGGTCGCGCTGGTGGGGCATGGCTTGGGCGCCAACGCCGCCCTGGCCTATGCCGCAACTCGGCCCGGCATCTTCGCCGTCGTGGCGCTTGCGCCCTCGCACTCCCCGGAACTGCACCAGGAAATATTCCTGCCCGATGTCCGCAAGGCGCGCTCCATGCTGACCATAGGCAGCGGGCAGAAACGCTCCCTGTTCACCGACTTCAACATGGACAAGGACTACGACCTCTCCACCACGGCGGAGGTGTACCTGAGCTTCAACGATCCCGAAGGCGAGGCTGTGATGCCCCGCTCCTGCGAGGCGCTCAAGAAGGACGTGCCGCTTTTGTGGACGGTGGGCCTGCACGATCCGCTTTCGCACCTTGGCCGGTATTATGCCTACGCCAAGGCTCCGGGCAATCCGAACAGCCGGTATGAGGAAGTCGCCGCGGACCACCTGGGCGTTCCGCGCATGGCGGCGCAGATGGTGGCCTCATGGTTGCGCGATTTGGTCCGTGCCAGCGATAAGGCGGCTGGCAAGGCTTCCGCTACCCAGCCGTGATGCGTCCGGGGTCGTTGTAGACCCAGAAGCTGTCGGCCTTGATGTTGCCGATGAGCGTGAGGCCGATGGTGCGCGCCAGCTCGACCGAGAAGCTGGTTGCCACGGCGGTGGAGGCCAGCACCGAAACCCCGATGCGCACGGTCTTGAGCAGAATTTCCGAGGCCACCCGGCCCGTGGACACGATCATCTTGTCGGCCGTTGCCACCCCTTCCAGAAAACATTCCCCCACGATCATGTCGATGGCGTTGTGCCTGCCTATATCCTCGCGGAAGAGCAGCATCTCCCGCGGGGTGCACAGTGACGAATTGTGGCAGCCGCGCGTGCGCCCATAGAGTGTGCTGCGGTGTTTCAGCTCCGCGGCCAGGGCCAGTATCTGCGCCGGGCTCACTTTCAGGTCGGACTCCACGCGGCGTTTGGAAATGGTCTCCACGTTGCGGTCGAAGTTGGTGCCCTTGCCGCAGCCGCTGGTGATGGAGCGCTGGATTGTGCGGCCCCCGGCAAAGGGGTCGTGCCGCACGCGCACCTGTGCCGTTATGCGTGCCCCCTCGTCGGAAATATCGATGGATTCGAGTTCGGCCGGGTCGGAGATGAGCGCATCGCTCTTGAGGAATCCCACGGCCAGGTGCCGGGGGTACTTGCCTGTGCAAAGCAGCGTCACCACCTCGCGGTCGTTGAGGAAGATGGTCAGGGGAACCTCGCGGATGGCCTCTATGGCCACCGTCCGCGAACCCTGGGCCGTATACTCGCGCACCTCGAAAGTCTTCGCGTCCGTCATGGGGCCTCGCTTGTCGGAATTGCTTGTCATGCCGCGCCGCCGCCGAAAAACGTGTCCCAGAGCAGCAGCATGTTGAGTCCTACCACCACGAAGCTGATGCACGCCAGAACGAAGTTGTGCCACGGACTGTTTGCGAATTCGCCCATGACCTTGCGCGAGGACGTGAGGCGGAATTGCAGGTAGATGGTGAAGGGGAGCTGGATGCTTAAGAGTATCTGCGAAACCACCAGCCCGGTAAAGGGCGAGCTGATGAAGAGGATGGCCAGGGCTGCGGGGGCAAGGGTCAGCGCCACGCCGAGCCTGCTGTGCGGGTCCTTGATGTCGAAGGGCTCGGAGAAGATGCCCGCGAAGATGCTGCCCCCGGCCATGGCCGCCGTGACGCTGGAGGAAAGCCCCGCCATGAGCAGCGCCAGGGCGAAGACCACGGCGGCAGAGCTGCCGAGAATGGGGCGCAGCATGGATTGCGCCTGCTCCAGTTGGTCAACCGGGGTGCCCTGGGCGAAAAATGTCGCTGCGGCCACAAGGATCATGGCGCTGTTGATGCCCCAGCCCGCGAGCATGGAGAACAGCGTGTCCGCGAACTCGAAGCGCAACTGGTGGCGGATGACCTCCTTGTCCTGCAAATTCCACTGCCTGCTCTGGATGACCTCGGAGTGCAGGAAAAGGTTGTGCGGCATTACCACCGCGCCAAGCACGCTCATGATGATAGGGATGGAGCCGGGGGGCATGCTGGGGGTGAACCAGCAGGCGGCGGCGTGGGCCCAGGGGATGTCGACCAGCGTCAGTTCATAGATGAACGATACGCCGATGAGCGACACGAAGCCGATGATGAACTTTTCCAGGCGCCGGTACGAATTTGAGTAGAGCATCCAGGCCACGAAGGCCGTTGTGATGAGCGTGCCTGCCCATATGGGCAGATGGAAGAGCATGTTTAGGGCGATGGCCGCGCCGAGCAGTTCCGCCAGGGCGGTGGCCACTGCGGCCAGCATGGCCGAGCCCAGCAGCAGCCTGGCCCTCAGCTTCGGCATGTGGGCCACCGTGGCCTCGGAGAGGCACAGGCCCGTGGCGATGCCCAGGTGCGCGGCATTGTGCTGCAACACAATGAGCATGAGCGTGGCGAGGCTCACCATCCACAAGAGCCTGTAGCCAAAACCCGCCCCGGCGGCCACGTTGGCGGCCCAGTTGCCGGGATCGATGAAGCCCACCGTGACCAGCAGCCCCGGCCCGATGTATTTCAGAATCTCCAGCCCGGTAAAGTGCGGCGTGTGCCTGTGCGCGAACCAGTTTTTCAGCCGCTTGCCCATCACATCGTGGCTCCATATTTGCACCAGAATAGCAGTGCCGCCAGCATTGAACATCTGGCGCCCACTCTGTCCTGTGTATCCGCAGGGGCCGCGTCTGTCCAGTTGACGGCGAGAGGCCGTGTTTCAATCGATTGCCAGATCGACTCCAGTTAGGTATGGATTGAGTAATTGCAACCGCAGCTTGACGGGAGATCGCCATGCGCCTTTTGCCTGGACTCGGAATTGCGCTCTGTGCGCTATTTTTGCTCACTGCCCCGGCTCTGGCCGGAAACAGCGGGCGTTACGCCCTGGTCATTGGCAACTCCGCCTATGGCGACAAACCCCTCAAAAATCCTGCGAATGACGCCCGCGACGTGGCGCGGACACTGGAGCGCCTTGGGTTTGACGTGCAGCTCAAGACCGATGCCAAGCTGCGCGAGATAGAGGAATCCATCCGCGATTTCGGCGTGAAGCTCAAGCGCGGCGGCGTTGGGCTCTTCTATTACGCCGGGCACGGCGTGCAGGTGCAGGGCGTGAACTATCTGGTGCCCATCGGCGCGCGGCTCGCCACGGAGTCCGACGCGAAATATGAATGCGTCGACGCTGGCCGCGTGCTCGGCAAGATGGAGGACGCTGGCAACGAGCTGAACCTCGTCATCCTTGATGCCTGCCGCAACAATCCCTTCGCCCGCAGCTTCCGCTCCATGGAGCAGGGGCTGGCGCGCATGGACGCGCCGACGGGGTCGCTTGTGGCCTATGCCACCGCGCCCAATTCCGTGGCCTCGGACGGGGGCGGTAAGAACGGCGTGTACACCAAATACCTGCTGCAAAACATCGGCACGCCGGGCATACCCATTGAGGAAGTGTTCAAGCGCGTACGCATCGGCGTCATGAGCGAAACCGGCAAGAAGCAGGTGCCGTGGGAATCCTCGTCCATCGCCGGATATTTTTTCCTCGCCGGCGGCCAGCCCCAGGGCTATGCCGCCACGGCGGCCAGCCAGATGGCCTCTGCCCAGGCGTCCCAGCAGCAGCGTTTGCAGGAGCAGAAGCTGCGGGAATACATAGCCGGTTTGGAAGCGGAGAAGAAACTGGTGCAGCAGCAGAAGGCCGAGCTTGAGCGCCGCAGGCAGCAGCTTGATGCCGACGACGCGCAGAAGCTCAAGTCGACCCAGGCGCCGCAGGAGCAGCAGCTCAAGCAGCAATTGGCCATCCTCGAAGCGGAGCGCCGCAAGCTGGAGCAGGAGAAGGCGGAACTGGCCGCGGCCAGAAAGCAGGCCGAACAGGCGCAGAAGCTTGCGGATCAGCAGGGCCGGTCCAAGAAGAGCACCGTGCAGGTCGCCAGCATCGACCCCATGCCGCAGCTTCCTAAAATGCAGAGCAGCAAGCCCCAAGCGCATTCCTACGACGACCGCAGTTCCATTTTGGACCGTTTGGCCGGCGTGTGGCGGTTGGAGACCGATGGCGGCTTGCGCCTGCCCATGCTGGCGCTCAAGCCCGGCGGCGACACGCTTTACGGCACCTTGCAGGGCGACTCGCGCCTTGTGGACCGCATGACGATAACCGGGCTGGCCATGGATGGGGGCAGCCTGCACCTGCGCCTGAGCGTGGAGCCGTCCATGCCGCCGCGCCGGGAGTTCCGCGACCCGGACGGCTTTTTGCGCAACGTCATGCGCGCGCGTCAGTCGGTGAAGATCTTCGAGTGTGTGGGCAATCTGCGGGCGCAGCTTGAGGGCGACATCCCGCTCTCGTGCGAGCGCGTGGACGGCGCCGCTGGCCCCAATGGTCAGCGCGAACAGGTTTCCGGGCGCATGGTGCGTGTCGGTTCACGCGGCGGCTGGTAGCGCAGCCCGGTCTTCGGGCTAGCTGGCCAACATGCCCGCGTAGCCAACCACGCGGCGCATTTCGCCGTTGACCTGCCCGGAGGTGGCGTAGCCCGTTATCTCCGTTTCCGAAGCGCCGAGTTCAATGGCCGCCGCAATGCCCATGGTCATGGGCAGCACGCCGCACATGCTGATGTCGTTGCCGCGCACCGTGTCGTAGAAAGCCGTCGCATCCAGGTGCAGCGCAGGGTCAAGCGCCCGCGCGTCCTGCTCCTTCGCCAGCTCATGGTGCACGAAGTGGCTCATGTCGGAGCTCACCAATATGCTGACCTTGCGGGGGAAGCTGCGTACGGCCCGGCCAATGGCGCGGCCCACGGAGAGCAGCGTGTCGAGCCCGGGGTAAGAAACGCAGATGGGCACGATGCGCGTTTGCGGGTTGAGCGCCGCCAGAAAGGGCACCATGACCTCAAGGGAGTGCTCCCGCTGGTGGGCAAGGGTATCCGGGGTGAGTTGCGGTTCTTGCCCGCACAAAAGCGCAGCCAATTCCTCGTCCACCTTGAGCGCGCCGCCCGGGTAGAGCCAGCGGCCATCGGGCCAGATGGCGAAGGGCTTGCCCAGGCCCGTGTGGTTGGGGCCGAGGAGCAGGACCGTTTCGCCCAGGTTTGCCTGCCCCAGGGTAACGCCGGTGATGATGCCCGAATAATAATAGCCCGCATGGGGCGCCATGGCCAAGATGGTGTGGGCGGCGTTTTTCGGTTGGGCCTGGGAAAGATAGCCCTGGACCTCGGCCAGCAGGGCCGCAGGGTCATCCGTATAGAACTGGCCTGCCACGGCGGGTTGGCGGTCGTGGCTTTGCGTATGCGGCATGGGCATGGCTGGCTCCTTGTTGCTTCGCTAACGCGTTGTCGTCTTGATGTAATTTTGCAGGCGCTGGTCGAGTGCGCTGCTCTCCAGGGCCTGGGCGGCCATGCGCGCATACACTGTTCCCGGCTTCTTCTGGACTATCTCGCCCAGCAGGGTTTTCCACTCGCCCAACTGGTTGCCCCGGCGGTACACCTCCGCCAGCCGCAGACGCACGGGCGCCCAGTCCGGGTCCGTGACGGGGATGATGCGGTCGAATTCGTTGCCCCACTTGAGCGTTTCAGCGAACCGGCCGGAGCGCTCGGTGGCGGTGATGGCCATGAGCAGGCAGTCCTTGATCTTCTCCTTGTCGCCGCCGGTGGCCAAAAGCTGGTTGAGCGCGTCCTGCGAGAGGGCGAAAAGGCGGAACATGTCCTGCTTGCGCGCGGCGTCTTTGGCCAGCACATAGGTGGCGTAGGCGCGTGTGGCGGGGTCGGTGGTGGTGTCTGCGGCTATGCGCGTCCACAGGGGCAGGCTCTTCTCGGTCTCGCCCTGGTTCTCCAGCGCCATGGCGCGCGCGGTTTCGAACTGAACCTTCTGCCGGGGCGAAAGCTTCCAGGCAGCATTGGCCCTGGTGGCCAGGTCGGAAATACGCTTCCATTCCTTGCGCTCCATGAAGATGTTCATGGCGAGATCCAGGGCCATTTCCGAGTACTTGGGCACCGGCTTCTTGCCAAGGAACCGCCCGGCAAGCTTCAGCGCGCGGTCGGGCTGGCCGCGTTTCCAGGCGCTCACGGCAATGGCCATTTGCGCCTCGTCCCCGATCTTGTTCTGGTTGTCCTTCACGTAGGGGGCGGTATCAAAAAGCTGCAACACGCGGGCGTAGTTGCCGTCCTGCACAAGCCCCGGCAGCGAATGCAAAAACGCCTGGAATCCAAGCTCGTTGGCTTTGCCGACGAGATCGCTCTTCGGGTACTTCGTCAGAAAGGAGTTCACCGAATTCAAGGTGTCCAGGTACGCCTTGGAGTGGAACTGCCACATGCCGAGCTTGATGAGCGCAAGGGGCGCCAGCGGGCTCTGCGGAAATTTGTTGACGATGAGTTCGTATGTCTCGTTGGGCTTGAGCGGCTTCGGCCTGTCGAACAACGCCCCCATCTCCGTCATGGTGGGATCGTCGAAGATGCCTTCCTCGGCCAGGCGCATGCGCGCCACGAGTCCACCATCGCTGCTGGGGAAGTCGTGCACGACCTTTTGATATATCTCGCGCGCGGCGGGGCGTTTGTCCTGGCGTAAATAAATGTCGCCGATGCGCACCAGGGTGATGTCCGCGTACTCGTTGTCCGGATTCAGGTTGTAGAAGGTCCAGTAGTGGTCCTTGGCCTGGGCCAGCTTGCCCACCTTTTCCTCAATCTCCGCGGCCAGCCGCAGGAAATTCGGGTTCTCCATGTAGAAAAGCGGCCAGCGCTTGTCCAGGTAGTCCACAATCTGGAAAGCCTTGTCGTAATTGCCCAGCTTGCGCAGGGTCTGGGCCAGGATGAAGGCGGTGTCTTTGGTCAGCCTGCTGTCGGGATAGTTCTGGATCAGGCTTTGATACTGCTCTGCGGCGGCCTTGAGGTTGCCCTTGTTGCGGTAATACTCGCCCAACGAGAAAGGAATGGTGGCGGCGTTCTGGTCCTGCGGGTATTTCTTTTTGACGATGTTGAAGTAGGCCTTGGCCTCGGGCAGGCTGTTCACCTTGAGGTTCAAAAGGCCCAGGTTGATGAGCGCGCGGGGCACAAACCTGGACTTCTGGTTGGAGTTCATGGCGGCCAACTGCGCACCGGCAATCTTGTCGAAATTCGGGCCCGGGTTGTCCCGGTATTGCTGCATGTAGGTGTCGGCCAGGGCGTACATGACTTCTTCGCGCTGTTCGCCCTTCAGGTTGGGCTCATGCATCAGAACTTCAAGGGCCTTGGCGGCGGCGTCCCATTTGCCAGCCACCATGTCCGACTGGGCCTTGAGCACCTGGTCCTTGATCTGCTCCACGGTGAGCGGCCCCTGGGGCTCTTTGTCCTTGCCGCCATGCCCGCCGCCTTCCTTGGCTGCGCCGTGGCCTGCGTCCGGCTTGGCCGCAGCGCCATGCGCATCGGCCGCCGGAGCGGTGGCGTTGCCGGGGGCGTGGGCGGCGTGCGGATCGGACGCGTTGGCGCTGTGCGCTTCCGCGGCCGGGGCGGGGCTGTGCTCGGAGGCGTTTGCCGTGGGGCCGTGTTCCGGGGTGGGGCCTTTGTCCGCCTGGGCTGCGTGGCCGGGTTCCGGCGTGGGGGCGCCGCCCAATTGCGGCAGGGTGGCGTTTGCGCTGGAGCCCGTGGGCACCAGCACCTTCTGTACAGTCTGGCGCACGGCCCAGGGCTTGTTGGGCAGTGCGTGGGCCTCGGCCGGTTGTCCTTGCGGCAACTGCCCGGCGGCGGGTGCCCCGGCGGATGCCCCGGCGGGCTTTTTGGTGGCGGCTGGCAGGCCGGAGAGCACCTCCGCAGGGCGGGGATCGCCCGGGCCTCTGTGCTCTGCGCGGAAAAGGACCAATGGTTTGCCGATGGCCGGGGTCACGTCCATGGGCGGTGCCACGCCCGCGTGAGCGGGGCCCGCGGCACTGGGTTCCGGCCGGGGCGCCTGGACCGCTGTGGTCTGTTCCTGCAGCAGTGGTCTTTCAACAACGCCTGGTGGAATCCGGCCACCGGTCTGGCGTCCTTTGGCCGGAGCCTCGGGCTGTGCTGCCGGTGCGGGCGCGGCGGCCACCTGCGCAGGCGATTGCGCAGGCTGGTGTCCTGCCTCCTGGCCCTCAACCGGGGGCAGCGTGGTGGTCGATCCCGTCGGCGCGGCCAGCACGGTTTTGTCCACCGGGGCGCGCATGGAATAGGGGACGGAGAAAAAAGGCTGTCCCTGGCTGCCATTGGCCGGGGGCGATTGCCGCTGGGCGGGCGTTGCCGGGGCTGTATGCGCCGGAGCGGGCGCGGCCTGCGGTGCAGGCGCGGGCGCGGGCTGCGGGCGCGACTGGTGCCGGGCCTCGTCCGCGGCGTGCCTGCCGGCTTCTTCCTTGGCTTTGAGCTTGGCCTCTTTGGCCTGCCGGTCGGCTTCATGCTTGGCTTGCGCTGCCTCAGCCTTTTGGCGCGCCGCCTCCTCGGCCAGTTTCTTCTTGTCAGAAGCGGTTTCGGACGGATGCTTTTCTTTCTGCGCTTTTGGCTCAGCTTTCTTTTCGATGCTCTTTTCGGCTTTTTTCTCCGCTTTGGCGTCTTTCTTTTGGTCTGTCCAGGTGGCGCCGATGGCATCTGGGAAAATCTGAACCTTTATTTGTGACTTCCCCTGGTTGACGGAATTCACATAGCCGAAGGCGTTGGTCTTGAGCAGTATCTTGAAACCGCCGGGGATGGCGCGAACGCCGGAAACCAGCTTTGAACCACTGACGCCAGGGGGCAGCGCGGGCTTTTCGCCCGGCGCGCCGGAAAAAGTGAAGGTGAGCTCCTGCGCGCCGGTGCGGCGCACGGAGTACTTGGGCAGGGTGCCGCCTTCAGCCGAGAGGGTGAGGGTATCCGAATCGCCACCGGCGGAAAAGCCGGACTGCATCGCGGTGGCGTCCAAAGGCCGCACGCCTTCCCCTGCGCCGAGAAACGCCAGGAGTCCAAGGGTGACGGTGAAACGTCGTAAGGTCACGGGCAAGCCGATCCCCTGCAACCTTATCCTTCCAGGAGGTTGCGCTTCTTCAGTTTTTCGATGAGCGTGGTCCGCTTGATGCCCAGAATCTCCGCCGCCTGGTTCTTGACGCCGGCGGCTTCCGTCAGGGCCTCTTGCAAAAGGCGCTCCTCGATCTCGTCCAGAAACTCCTTGAGTCCCTGTCCCTTGTCGCGCATGTCGTTCAGTTCCGGCCAGCGGAAGCCTTGCGGCGCAGCGGATTCCGCAACTGGCTGCCTTGGCTCCAACCCGGCCGCGCGCTGGATTTTCTCCGGCAGGTCCTCCGGCGCCACCTGGGGGCCTTCGCACAGGATGGACAGGCGCTCCATGAAATTCTCAAGCTCGCGCACGTTGCCCGGCCAGCCATAGTTGGTGAGCAATGCCCTGGCCTGGGAGCCCAGCGCCAAAAGCTTGCGCTCGCGCAGTTGGCAAAAGCCGCGCAGAAAGTGCTCGGCCAGGGCCATGACGTCTTCGCCGCGTTCGCGCAGGGGGGGCAGGTGCAGGGGAATGACGTTCAGGCGGTAGAACAGGTCTTCGCGGAAGCGTCCGGCGGCCACCTCGATTTCCAGATCGCGGTTGGTGGCGGCCACCACGCGCACGTCCACTTTTTTGGAACCCGTGCCGCCCACGCGCTCTATTTCTTTTTCCTGCAAGGCCCGCAGTATCTTTACCTGGAGGCTCAAATCCATCTCGCCTATTTCGTCGAGGAAAATGGTGCCGCCATCGGCCAGTTCAAAGCGGCCCGGACGCGAGCGGATGGCATGGGTGAAGGCGCCCTTTTCGTGGCCGAAAAGTTCCGACTCCAGCAGTTCCTTGGGGATGGCGCCGCAGTTGATGGGCACGAAGGGCCTTTCGTGGCGCTTGCTGTTCTTGTGCAGCGCCCGCACGAGCAGCTCCTTGCCGGTGCCCGATTCGCCGGTGACCAGCACCGTGCTGTCGGTCGGGGCCACCTTCTCCAGGATCTTGTACACCTCGCGCAGGGCGGGGCTTGAGCCAATGATGCCATCGATGTTGAGCGCCATTGATCCTCCGCAGATCATGTCCCCTGAGTGCGGGCGCAACAATAGACGCCCACGAATCGTGCCTTCTCACTGTCAAGGAAATGACGGGGTGTCAATTGTTTTCTAGAAAATATTTAGCATTGTGCATTGGCGAAGGCCGCCGGTTGTTCAGCCGCCCGCCAGCCGCCGGGCGATTTCCTTTGAGGGGATGAGTCCGGTGGCCGCGGCGGAGACGATGTTCCCCGCCACGCCGGGGCCGTCGCCCGCGACAAACAGCCCGGACACGGCGGTCTCCAGGTTCGCGGTGGTCTCCACCTGCGTGGCGAAGAACTTGATCTCCGGGGCGTAGAGCAGGGTCTCGTCGTTGGCAACGCCCGGCACAACCTGCCCCAGCTTCTCCAGCCCCTCGACTATATTGGTAAGGATGCGCTCGGGCAGGGCCATGGCGATGTCGCCGCAGACCACGTTTTTCAGCGTGGGCTCTATGGAGCTGTTCTTGATGCGCGTCCAGGTGCTCCTGCGGCCGCGTTTCAAGTCGCCGAAGCGTTGCAGAATGGGTTTGCCATCGCCAATGAGCGAGGCCAGCCGGCCGATATGCTCGCCGTAGGCCTGGTTGTTGGTCACGGGGTCGTTCAGCACCACCTTGGACAAAAAGGCGAAGTTGGTGTTGCCGCTTTTCTTGTCCATGTAGGCGTGGCCGTTGACGCAGACGAAGTCCTGATAGTTTTCCAGCGCCACGAACCCGCCGTCGTTGGTGCAGAAGGTGCGGGTCTGGTCGTCGTATTTGCTGGTGCGGATGAAGAACGTGGGGTCGTAGATGACCTCGCAGAGTTCCTGCATGACCTCGCGCGGGACCTCCACCCGCACGCCGACCTCTATGCCGCGTTGCGAGAGCCCGAGGCCGAGTGTGCGGGCCTGGTTGCCCATCCATTCCGCGCCAACGCGCCCAGGCGCCAGGATGACGGCGCGGGCGGCGTAGTCGGCCTTGGTGGTGGAAACGCCCTTGATGACGCCGTTTTCCGCGCGCACGTCCTTCACTTCCTCGGAGGTGTGGAAGATGACCCCGCGCGACTTTACGTATTCCGTCATTTCGTTGATGTGCCTTGGCAGGTTGTCGCTGCCGAGGTGCTTCTGCCGGATGATCAGGAGGTCGATGCCGGTCTTGCGGGCCTGGGCGCGCACCTTTTTGGCCTGGTCCATATCGGTTGGATAGACAGGCCCGTCCATGCCGAAGCGGTTGAACATGGCCTCCGTCTCAGCAATGAGGGCGATGGCCTCGCTCTCGGCCATGAACTGCGTCAGGTCCGTCT
>Ga0209373_10004473_pt1 | contig 12022 bp, 7 predicted proteins | sample Higcelweek5metaG_FD_187173 | JGI IMG/M metagenome (GOLD analysis project Ga0209373, IMG submission 187173) | Freshwater pond sediment microbial communities from the University of Edinburgh, under environmental carbon perturbations - High... | ecosystem: Environmental > Aquatic > Freshwater >... | reverse complement strand
CGCCAGATCCTCAAGCGCGGCGATCGTCAACACGGTGCCGGACCGGCGCAAGGCCGAGGCGGTCAAAGGCGCGCTGGAGGGCGAACTTGGCAATCTCTGCCCGGCCTCGATTTTGCGCACGCACCCGGACGTGACGACCTTCCTCGACCGTGAATCGGCTTCGCTGCTGGAGCGGCGTCATGCGTAATCCGGGCTGGGTCGATCTTCAGGTCAACGGCTGCCTGGGCGTCGATTTCTCCAGCCCGGCGCTGACCGGGGACGAGTTTTTGCGCGCCGCCGGGCACGTGCTGGAGTCGGGCGTCGCCGTTTTCCTGCCGACGCTGATCACCAGCCCGCCCGGGGTCTACCGCCGCAATCTCCGGCTGATCCGGGAGGCGGTGGAGCGACGCGGACTGACTGCGGAGATTCCCGGCGTTCACCTGGAAGGACCGTTCCTCTCCGCCGCGCCCGGTGCGGTCGGCGCGCACGATCCGGCGCTGGTGCAAGTTCCTTCGCCGGAGGCGGTTGAAGCGCTGCTCGGCCTTGCCCCCGGATTCATCCGGCTGGTCACGCTGGCCGCGGATGCTCCGGGAGCTCCCGAAGCGATCCGGCTGCTGCGGAGCCGCGGCGTGGCGGTTTCCCTCGGGCACCACATGGCTTCGGCGGCGCAGGTTTCCGCCGCGGCGGACGCGGGGGCGCAGGCGCTGACCCACCTCGGCAACGGGGTTCCGGGGGTGCTGCCGCGCCACGAGAACCCGATCTGGGCGGGGCTGGCCGAGGACCGGTTGAGCGCGATGATTATCGCCGACGGCCACCATCTGCCGGAAGCCGTGATCCGGGTGATCTGCCGGGTGAAGGGGGCGGAGCGAACGATTGTCACCAGCGACTCCTCGCCCGCGACGGGGTGTCCGCCGGGCCGCCGCCGGGTGCTCGGCAACGACGCGGTCCTCGAACCCTCCGGGCGGCTGTACAACCCGGCGACCGGCTATCTGGTCGGCTCCGCTGTGCTCTTGCCGGAGTGCATGAGACGCCTCGACTCCCTCGGCATTTTTACCGAAGCGGAGTTGAACAAAGTCGGCCGTGACAACGCACTGAAGTTGATTCAGGGGTAACCAACCGGATAAAAAAAAGGCCGGGAGAACGAGGTTCTTCCGGCCTTTTCAGCGTTTTTGGAATCGAACTCAGTCGAGCTTGAGGCCCGCGAGGGATTCGTTGCTGAAGACTTCGCCCATGTCAACCATGGATTCGCCCGGCTTCAGCGCGGCGGTGTATTCTTCTTCGGCCGCCTTGAGGTCTTCGGCGGAGAAGTTCTCGCCGGCGGCCTTGATGGAGAGACCGATCCGGCGTTCGTCGGTATCGACCTTGATCACGCGGGCTTCGACGTCGTCGCCGACGTTGAGCACGTCCTTGACCTTCTCGACATGGTCGCGGCTGAGCTGCGAAATGTGGATGAGGCCGTCGATCTTGTTGGAGAGTTCGACGAAGGCGCCGAATGCGGCGATCTTGGTGACTTTGCCCTTGACGACATCGCCGACCTTGTAGAGTTCGTTGATGTTGGCCCAGGGGTCGGTCTCGGCCTGCTTGAGGCCCAGCGAAATGCGCTGCTGTTCCGGATTGATGTCCAGGATGATCGCTTCGACTTCCATGCCCGGCTTGAGCACTTCGTTCGGGTTGTTGATCTTGCGGGTCCAGCTCATGTCGGAGACGTGGATCATGCCGTCGATGTCGTTCTCGATTTCGACGAACGCGCCGTAGCTGGTCATGTTGCGGACCTTGCCGCGGATGCGACGGCCGACCGGGTACTTCTCGGCGAGGACTTCCCACGGATTGCGCTCCTTCTGACGGAGGCCGAGGGAGATCTTGCGGCTGTCGCGGTCGATGTCGAGCACGACGGCTTCGACTTCATCGCCGATGGAGAGAACGTCGCTCGCCTTGCTGACGCGCTTGGTCCAGCTCATTTCGGAGACGTGGATCAGGCCTTCGACGCCGGTTTCGATTTCGACGAACGCGCCGTAGGGCATGATGTTGACCACCTTGCCGTTGATCTTGCTGCCCTTCGGATACTTGGCGACCACATCGTCCCACGGGTTGCGGGTCTTCTGCTTGAGGCCGAGCGAAACGCGCTCTTTTTCCTTGTCGATGCCGATGATGACGACTTCGAGGTCCTGGCCGACCGAGAGAACTTCGGACGGATGGGAGATGCGGCCCCAGGAAATATCGGTGATGTGGAGCAGCCCGTCGACGCCGCCGAGGTCGATGAACGCGCCGAAGTCGGTGATGTTCTTGACCATGCCCTTGCGGAGCTCGTCAACCTTCATCTCGCCCAGCAGCTTGACGCGCTGGTCACGGAGCGATTCCTCAAGCAGTTCGCGGCGCGAAACCACGATGTTGCGGCGGTCCTGGTTGATCTTGATAATTTTGACATCGAACTCTTTGCCGATGTAGTCGTCCATATTGTGCACCGGGCCCACGTCGAGCTGGGAGCCGGGCAGGAAGGCCGGGAAGCCTTCGACATCGACCATGATGCCGCCCTTGACGCGGTGACGCATGAAACCCTTGACAACATAGCCTTCGCCGTACTCGGTGGTGATGCGGTTCCAGGCCTTGATCGAGTTGGCTTTTTCGAGACTGAGTTCCGGCATGTTGTTGCGGTTTTCGATCTCTTCGAGGAAGACGTCGATTTTGTCGCCGATGGCGACCGCGTCGAACTTGATGAACTCATTGGCCGGAACGAACCCCTCGGCTTTGTAGCCGATATCGACGAGTGCGCCGTCCTGACGTTTCGCGACGACGATTCCTTCCACGATCTTGCCCTTGGTGAAGGTGCCGGCGCCTTCGGCGGACGCCAGAAGCTCTTCCATCGAGTCCGGGATGTTCGAGAAGTCCAGGAAGCTGTCCGCGAATTTGTTTTCTTCTGCCATGTTGTTTTGTGTTCTTGTTTTTTGTTGGTTACAGGTTAATGATTTACCCGAAAACCGGCGCGAATCGCCGATTCCGGGGCCACATTCGCTTAAAATATCGCTATTTCCTGTAAATTGCAAGCAGTTACGGAGTTTTTTCGAGAAAAACAATCGGGCTCTCCGAAATGAGACGCAGGTTTCACGGGGAGGGACAAGATGCCGCCGCGAAGGAAACGGTATTTGATGTCGGACTCGTCCGACTCGGCGGACCTGTCCGACGGGTTGCCGCGAAGGTCATTGGGGGCTCGGAGAACCCCCGGTGATTCTGTGGAGAACGCGGGAATTTGTTGTTTTTTTCGCCCCGCCCTCTTGACATTCGCCGCGGAATGCGTCATAATAACCCTGGATTGCATCCGGAAACAATGCAATCAGAACCGTCGTTTTTATTTTCACAAATTGCATTGGTAACGGATTCAATTATGAATAAACCGTCAAAATCCGACCTCCTCTACCGGCTGCTTGCCGAGCGTATTTCGAGCCTCGGCGACGGGGAGCGGTTCCCCACGCTCCGCGAGATTATGAAGGAGTACCAGGTGGGCCAGTTCACCGCCGCGCCCGCGCTCCGGCGGTTGCAGGGGGACGGGCTGCTCGTTTCGCACGTCGGCCGGGGAACCTTTGTCGTCCGCGGCCGCAAGCCGCGCAAGGATGCGAAAATCCTGTTCCTGCGCCCGGACTGGCCTTCCAGCTCGCTGACGGCGATGGAAGAGGCGTTCCGGGAGGCGATCCTGGCCGCCGGATACCGCTGCGAAATCCGCCGGTATCCGGTCAACACCGACATCTACCGGGCGTTGCCGGAATATGAGGCGGACGCGGTGATCCTTTCGCCCCTCCAGGCCGACCAGTTCACCGCCGAGCAGCTTCAGATCCTGACCGGCTCGACCCGCCCGGTCGTTCTCTGCCGCCCGACGCTTCCGGTGCTCAACATCAAATGCGTCGGCGCGGATTTCGTGGCGACCGGGCTCTCCGCATTCAGCTATTTGTACGGCAGGGGGCATCGCAAAATCGGCATTCTGCTGAGCGAGCACCGGGCGTATACCGCCGCCACGCTGATCGACACCATGTGCCACTGCGCCAGGTCGCTGGGCGGGGAAATCTCGGTGCTCGACGTGAATGTGCAGTACGGCATGGATTCCCGGGTCATGACCCGGAAGTATCTGGAGACGAATTTCCCGGACGGCAAATTCCGCGACTTCACCGCTCTTTTCGTCTATACCTATGAGGCGGCGTTCGAGGTGAAGGATTTCCTGGATGAGAAGGGCGTGTCCGTCCCGAAGGACATCAGTTTGATGAGTTACGGGTTCTGCAGCATTCCGGGGCGCGGCCAGGACATCACCTCGATCACCGCCCCCCTCCCGAAGCAGGGCCGGGCGATCATGGAGATCATCGACCGCCAGTTCGCCGGCGAATTCGACTGTCCGGGGCAGATCACGATTTTGCCTGAAATCATCGAGTGTCACAGTGTCGCAACCCTGCCCCGGGATCGGCAGTGGAGGATGCAGTATGAAACAATTTCGAACTGATTGCACGATCAACGCCGGTTCGGCAACAACCAAAGGAAACACGCTATGAAGAGGAAACAATTCACCCTGATCGAACTTCTGGTCGTAATCGCGATCATCGCCATCCTGGCCTCGATGCTGCTGCCCGCGCTGACGCAGGCGCGGGAGCGGGCCAGGAGGGCCGATTGCGTCAGCAACCTCAAGCAGATCGGCGGGGCGCTCGTGCTTTATTCCTCCGACTACGGCTATTACCCGGCCGCCAACTGGACGCCGGAAGGGACCAAGAACTATCAGATATGGTATCACCGGATCCGTCCCTATCTCGGCAGCAACGATTTCTCCAACGACTGGAAGGTGGCGACGGAAAGCGCCCGCAAGGGGCCGCTCTTCTGCAAAGCCACCGACGTGGCGTTTTCCGGCGGGCTCAGCGACACCGTCTCCTACGCGATGAACGCCTTCGCCCGGATGAGAAACTATCAGCAGCTCAGGCCCGCGGTGATGGTCCCCGGCGGCTCCCCCACCGACATGACGATCCCCTATGCGATCAAGCCGGAGAGCAGTTCGCCCCTGGTCGCCACCAGCAAGATCATCTTCGTCGGCGAGCTCGGGAGGCATTACACCAACGCGAAAGGGTACACGCACCCGTCGATCCGCAACGGGTCGTACCTGCTCGGCAGGGACTACCAGCCGGGAATCGATACGTTGAGCGCCTTCGCCCGCCATCACGGGATCAATCTCCTGATGCTCGACAGTCATGTTGAATTTGTGAGCTCCGTCGCGCCGCAGGGCCGGATCGCTTACGACGTCTTTCTCAACTGAAGGGAGCCGGTTGGATGAAACAGCTTTTTCTATTGGTCCTGGCCTGTGTGTGTTCCGTCGGCGCGGCGGAGTTCCCCTGGCTCAATTTCGACAAGTTCGAAGACTATCAGCGCGTGCCGCGGGACGGGGACCGTGTTCTCCGCTTCACGCAGCGCAAATTCCTGCTCTACACGTATGACTCCCCGCGGGCGGCGGTCTTCGACTGCACGCTCCGCTCGAACTCCCCGGCGCGCCTCGCCATCTCCGGCGTCATTGACGGGAAACCGTTCCAGGCGGAGAGCGCGCCCTTCTCTCCGGGCCGGAACCGGGTCCGGGTCGAAATTCCCCGAAAGGGAACCGTCCGCATCGCCTCGTTCGAGGTGATCGCCGACGCGGGAAAGCCGGAGATCGATTTCCACCGCGCGACGCTCGAATACGATACCGACGCCGCGGGGGCGTTCCGGGTGGGGTTCGTGCGCCCCGACAAGCTCAATTTCTTTCGCCCCGGCGAGAAGATCGAGCTGCGGCTCGCCAATTACGGCGACAAAGAGGCGCCTTATGAGCTGGAGGTGAAATTTACCGCCTTCTCCGGCAAAACCGTCACGTTCCGCGCGGCCGGGAAGGCCGGGGCGGGAGAGGGCATGAAGATTCCGATCCCGGCGCTGCCGCTTCTCGGCCAGTGGGATGTCGAGTGGAGCCTGCGCTCCGCGAAGGGCGCGGCGAACGGGAAAACCGCGCTGGCGATCCTCCCTGATCTACCCGATTACCGTTACCGCAAAGGCGATTTCATGTTCGGTATGTGCGCCCATTCCGGCCGCTGGCCGGTGGGCGACCGGGAGCTGGAGGCGAAGCTGGCCGCCCGGCTCGGCGTGAATTTCGTCCGCACCGGCGTTGATTGGAGCAACATTCAGCCCGGACCGGATGCGAACGACTTCGATTACAGCACCTTCGATTCGCTGGTGGACATCTACGGAAAGCAGGGGATCGAGCTTCAGGGGATGCTCGGCTTCACGGCGAAACTCGCCGCCCCGGAACCGCTCCGCAGCGCCGCCGACTGGAGGGAATGGAACCGCGCCAAGCCGGATCTCGAACTCTGGCGCAAATATGCGGAGAAAACCGTCGGCCGCTACAAAGGAAAAATCAATATCTGGGAAATCTGGAACGAACCCGATCTCCGGATGTTCGCGCATTTCGGCGTGGAGGATTATCTCGACCTCGCTCGCGTCGCCAGCGAGGCGATCCGGAAAACCGCTCCCGAAGCGCTCGTGTTCACCGCCGGGTTCGCCGGGCTTGCCCAGCACCCCAACCGCCCCGACCCCGATTTTCAGTTCAAGGCCATGCGGGACGGCAAGCAGTACTTCGACGTTCACGCCTACCACGGCCACGCCGGATTCGTGCCCTTTTCGGAGCAGATCGACCGCAAGCTGATGCCGCTGCGCAAGGAGGCGGGCGTCGCCATCCCGTGGTACGCCAACGAAACCGCCGTCTTCTCGCTGAACGGGGCGGACAAGGCGCAGGCGGTCACGCTGTTCAAAAAGCTGCTCTTCTGCTGGGCGCGGGGTTCGCTCGGCTACAACTGGTACGATTTGCGCAACGACGGGTTCAACTTCAGCGACCCCGAGAACACCTTCGGCACGGTGACGTTCGAATACGAGCCGAAGCCGGTCGCCAGTGTTTATCACACCCTCGCCCGTTTCCTGCGGGGAGCGCGGTTCGTCGAAGAGCTGAAGTTGCCGGAGGGCTGCCGCGGCTACCGCTTCCGCAATGGCCGAGACCAGTTCATCGGGCTGTGGAATGAAGACAACGGCTTCGCAGGTCCGGTTCCGGTGGAGGCGCCGGGAGCGGCCCGCGTGGAGCGGATCGACGGCATGGGCAACCGCGCCGCGGTTCCGTTCGCCGACGGCCTGTTCTGTCTGGAACTCTCCACGCAGCCGTTCCTCTACCGGGTGGAGAACGCGGACGACATCCGGGTTCACGACACGTTGGTCGATCTCGTGTCCGCGCCGGTCGTCGGGGAGGGGGTGTTCCCGGCGACGCTCACCGCCCGGAATCCGCTTGACCGCGCCCTCCGGCTGAACGTCCGGTTCACGGGAGGCGAGGGGATGGAAATTCCGCTGGCTTCCGGCGAAACGAAGACGCTTCCGCTCCAGGTGCCGGGCGCGAAAAACCTCACGCTTTCCTACGCGCTGGCCGGCTCCGCGATCAAAGGCGAAGTCGATGTCCCCCTCCGCCGCGCGACCCTGATTCCGCGGGGCGGCGGCGACTATCGGCGGAAACCGGATTTCCGCCTCGACAAAGTCGAACAGGTGACCTCGATCGGGGAGGGCGACCCCGCCATGCGCGACCGCACCTGGACCGGCCCCGGCGATCTATCGGCGACGGCCTGGCTCCGGGAGGACGGGGCGTTTATGGAGCTTTACATCAGTTGCCGCGACGACGCTTTCGTCCAGAAAGGCGGCCCCAAAGAGCTCTGGAAAAGCGACAGCCTTCAGGTTGCGCTGGTGATTCCGGGGCAGCAGGGCGGCTGGAAGATCGACCTTGCCCGCCTCGAAAACGGCCGGAGCAGCGCCTGTGTCTGGATCGCGCCCGCCGGTTTTTCGCCGGAAAACGCCGCCGGGGCGATCGTGCTCACCACGCACCGGGACGAGGAAAAGAAGATCACCGGCTACCGGGCGCGTTTCCCCTTCGCGGCCTTCGGGCTCTCCCGGGAGAAGATGAAAGAGGGAATTCGCTTCAATCTGCTCATCAACGACAACGACGGCTCCATCCGGGAAACTTACATGCAGCTCTTCCCGGGGCTCAGTCAGTGGAATAACCTGAGTTATTTCCCGCTGATCGTCTTCGAGTGATCGGTCAGTTCCCTTCGCAGCGGTTGCGGTAGAGGCGGGGCGTGATGCCGTAGCGGGCGCGGAAGCATTTGCGGAAGTAGGCCAGATTGTCGAATCCGGCCTGGGTGGCCGCGTCGATGATGGAAAAATCCCGTCGGGCGAGCAGTTCCGTCACCTTGCGCAGTTTCAATTCGAGAATGTATTCCCGCGGCGTCATGCCGTAGTATTGCCGCAGCGACCGGCAGAGATGTTCGCGGGAGCGGCCGGCAAGTTCGATCATCCGGGGGATTCCGGCCAGAAAATTCTCCGGCTTCCGCATTTCGGTAAATACGGTTGCGAGCCATTCCGGTTCGTTTCTTTCGTCCCGGACGGTCCGTTCCAGAAAAAGGCAGATCACTTCCTGCTGGATATTGCGGCTCAGTGCGTTGCGCAGGAAATCCGGCAGCCCGGCGTTGTCCTGCGCCTCCATCGCTTTCTTCAGCCGGAAAATCAGACCGGGCAGTTCCGGCGAAGCGGAGAGGTCGATCGTCTGCACCAGATCGTCGGCGCTGCACCGGCTGCTGTCGGTCAGGAAGGAGAACTGCGGAATGAATTCCTCTTTCCTGATATTGCAGTTGTAAATAACGCCGCTTTCTCCCCCCTTCACCGGAAGCGGCTGGTGGATGTCGCTGGGGCGGATCAACTGAAGCATTCCGGCGGCCAGGATCTTTTCGCGTCCGTTGATGCGGTGCAGGATTCTGCCGGAAACCACCAGAAAAAATTCGTAGAAGTCGTGGCAGTGCTCCGGATAGGGAATCAACTCCTCCCAGAACTCCTGCCGGGTGAAATACGAAGGAGCCTGGTAGAGAATCGCCTGCCGGTACTCCACTTTTTTCATTTCGTCTCCTCCGCGTCGCGGGTCATGTTTTTTCGCTCTTTTATGTAATATCCGGGTCAACTGGAATATAGTTCCTCCTGCTGTTTTTTCAAGCCGGAAAGAATGATTGATATCACACAGGAATCCTTTCGGTCATTCTCTGTTGTTTTTTCCCCTGCTCTCCGGCCATAATAAAAGCAAACGCACCCGATCAAACACACGGAGATGAACAATGCGTCGTTTTTTTACTTTGATTGAACTGCTCGTGGTAATCGCGATCATCGCGATTCTGGCCGCCATGCTGCTGCCCGCGCTAAACCAGGCGCGGGATCGGGCGAAAAGCATTCAGTGCATCAACAACCTGAAGCAGATCGGCCTCGGCCTCATTACTTACAACGCTTCCTTTCAGGGGTTTTATCCGGCCCGCAACTATTGGGATGACTCCGCGAACCCGCGCTACTGGGCGGGAATTCTGCTCTCGACGCGGTCGCTTCCGAGTTCCGCGTCTTTCGCCTGCCCGGTGACCAACCCGATGGCAACCGGCAGAGTCTCCGGTTCCTCCACCGACACCATCGGTATGTATATCCAAAAAAACAATCCCTATCTGCAGGATCGTCCGAACTGGACCGGCTGGGAGCAAATTTCCTACGGCTACAACTACGGAGTGCTCGGCGTCGGCAGCGTTGCCAAGTTTAACGGCATTAAGAATACGCGGCTGAGAAAGCCTTCGCACCTGATCGCCGTGGCCGACTCGACCGCCGACCGCAAAAAAGGGTACTATTCGATGCGTTCGACTTACGGGATCTCCCTTGACATCGCCTATCCCTGGCACGGAACCGCCTGCAACGTGCTTTACGCGGACGGGCATGTCAAAAGTGCCGTCGCCCGCGCCCGCGGCGAGGCCGGAGCCGCGCAACTTTACAGCGCCACCGGCGTTCTCAGGAACAAGGACGCGGTCGATTCCCCGTGGGTCAATCAGTGACAACCGGCCACCCTATTCCATCAGGAGATGAAATGCAATCGTATTATCGCAAAATTTCAGGCTTCGTCCTGACTGTCCTGCTGGCCGCGGCATTGCAGGCCGAGGTCCTGACCACCGGTTACGACAAGGGCACGCCCGAGGAAACCGGGCTGGGGCGCATCGACAACGCGTTCGGCAGCAAAACCGAGATGTCGGTGAATCCAAAGGCGCTGACTCCGGACGGGCAGAAGGTCCTATCCTGCAAGGTGATCACCCGCGGAGAACCGAAGCGGAACGAGAGCTGGAAAGGCGAAAACCACTTTGCCTCGGTCCTCTATCTGGCCTGCCCCGGCACGATGCGGAAAGGGCGAGACTACCAGGTTTTCGTTTGGGTGAAGAGTTCAAAATCCACGCCGGTGCTGCTTACCGTGAAAAACAAAGCGGGGTACCCCGTCGCCGGATTGGGAAAACCCTGTTCGCTTTCCACCGAGGCGGGAACGTCGTGGAAGTGCCTGAAACTGCCGTTCACCGCCGGGGACGACTGGAAGGCCGGGGAACTCTTCGCCCAGCTCTGGTTCGGGCTGCTCCCGGCGGGAGGGACGCTTGACGTCGGGTCGCTGCTCCTCGAAGAACTGCCGGACACCCGGCCGCTCGACCTCTCCGCCGTCGCCAATCTGGATCTCAGGGACGAGGTCGCCGGAGACGGCGGGGGCGGCTGGTCCGATCAGGGGCCGCAGAACGATATGCGCGACTTGACGCCGGGCCGTCACGAGTTCGACGGAATCGCGTTCGACATCGCCGACCCCGCCCGGAACGGCGGGAAAGCCGTCCTGACCTTCGACGGAAAACAGTGCAGAACCCAATTGACCGAAGCGGAGTTGACTTTCTCTTCCCCTTATCCGAACGGGCGTTATCTCTATTTGCTCCACACCAGTTGCTGGAACGGGAATCCGAAGGGGACCGCGATCGGCACGGTTTCGTTTCAACTGGCCGATGGCGGCACGGTGACGCGGAGTATCCGCACCGGAATCGACATCGCCGACTGGTGGGGCGCGGCCGGTCTTGAAAACGGGAAGGTCGTGTACAAGAAGATGAACGGCACGACCGCCGTCGGCCTCTATCTGACCAAACTTGAAATCGCTCCGTCCGCGGAGAAAATCAAACGCATCACGCTGAGAACCGCCGGAGACTCCACCTGGATCGTCGTCGGCGCGGCGGTGTCCAACCGCGATCTCGACATGGCGCTGCCGTCGAATACCCGGTTCGAGGCGAATCGCGAGTGGAAAGCCGCCGATCTGTCCGAAATCCGGATCGAATCCGGTTCGGCGCTGGACCTCTCCGCCGTATCGGAGCCGGGTCCGGCCGGCGAACACGGCCGGGCGATCGTCGGCGCGGACGGTTCGCTCCGCTTCGAGAAGGCTCCGGAAACCCCGGTCCGGCTGACCGGATTCGTCTTGGGGTACTGGGGAGCCAAGGCGCTCTTCACCTACACGCTCCCCGGCTCGACGCCGAAGCAGGACATCGCCGCCTTCGCGGAACAGGTGAAACGGCACGGGTACAACGTGGTCCGCATGCTTTGCATCTGGGACGAATATGTGGTGGACGGCTCCAAAACAGACGGCGTCCCCGACCCGGAGAAGATGGACCAGCTCCACTGTCTCATCGGCGAACTCAAGAAGAACGGCGTCTACACCTATCTCGATATCGCCGGATACAACCTTGGCTATCGCAAACCGCGAAAGGGAATCGACAGCACCGCGATGAAAGCCGGCGTGATGATCGGCGACGAGGAGCTCCGCCGCCGCTGGCGGGAGTGCGCCGAACTGATGAAGCAAGTCAACCCCTACACCGGGCTGGCCACGGCCGACGACCCGGCGGTTCTGTGCGTCAATTTCTTCAATGAGCAGGCGACCGGAGTCAAGATCGCGCTGAACGACCAACGGGACCACTTGCCCGCCCGGATTCTGGACGAATATAAAAAACAGTGGTGCGAATGGAACCGTTCGGCCGGGGACGTCCCCATTCCCGGCCTCTATGCGAATACCCCGACGGCGGCGGAATTCCACCGGTTTCTGACCTCGCTCTCTTTGAACACCCTCCAATGGTACACGGACACGGTCCGCAACCTCGGCTATCGGGGG
>Ga0209373_10004472_pt1 | contig 12026 bp, 11 predicted proteins | sample Higcelweek5metaG_FD_187173 | JGI IMG/M metagenome (GOLD analysis project Ga0209373, IMG submission 187173) | Freshwater pond sediment microbial communities from the University of Edinburgh, under environmental carbon perturbations - High... | ecosystem: Environmental > Aquatic > Freshwater >... | reverse complement strand
TTTACTTAGGATTCTAATTTCCGATAAGGGGGATACAATTATGGGACTTTTTCGCAAGAGAGAAGAGAAGAAACCGGAGAACACAGAGGCTCCGGCAGTAGCGAACACGGGATCTGAAGCAGGCCCTGCGCGCGTGAAGGTACTCGGCAGCGGCTGCGCCAAATGCAACCAGCTCGAAGCCGCGACGAAGGCCGCGCTCCTACAGCTCGGCATGGCACCGATCGTCGAGCATGTCACGGACTTCACCGTGATCGCGGCGTACGGCGTGATGTCGACACCGGCACTGGTCCTGGACGACAAGGTGCTGTCCTACGGGAAAGTGCTGAAAAGCGAAGAGATCGTCAAGCTGATCCGGGCGGCACAGAAGACGTAATCATAACTGGCAAACACGAGAAAGGACCGGTTCCTTGAAGGAGACGGTCCTTTTTGTTCGTTAAGGATTAGACTCTTAGGAAAGCGTAGCGGAGAAATCGACGTCTCGCGCTCTGTCTGTAATAATGGTCAGACGAATCCGAGTTCCTTCGGGGAAGTCGAGAGGAATGGTTGTATGATTGACGACAAATTCATCGGTGCCGGATGACAATGGATAGGACATACCCACGAGAGGTGTCTCATCAGCTAACGAGACCAGAACTGTAACCGTACCGGAGGATGCGGTAGCATCCAATATTAGCTCATCCTCAAGCTTATCCGTAATGTAGAAGTCCCTCGTCTGCGTCTGCGTCGAATACATTGCCGTATAGGTCCATTCATTGCCGACCCCGTTGGAAAAGGAGCCGATGCTGATGTTATTGAGACCCTCCGGTGGCTGGGCGACGGCGGAGATGAAGAAGCCGAAGATGGAACCAAATCCAACGGCTAGGGCGATGCCGAACGCGACGAGCCATTTCCTCGCGTTGCGGAAGACAGGGATCTTCGCTGCATCGATCGGCGTCCCGCATTCGGAACAGTGTTTGCCTCGTGTAAGTGTCTTCTCTCCGCAATTCGGACAGGCGAAGCGACTGTCTCTTCGGCCGATCAGCACATAGAGTAGGATTCCGAGGAGATCCTTCGAGAACAGAACGACGATAAAGGTCCATAGACCGGCGGGGAGTCCCCGTTCCTTGGCATCCTTATAGGTCCAGATCGCAACAAAAACAGCGGCGGAGATAAAGGAAACACCCATCAGTAGAAAGAAAATGAGAGAGATGACCGAAAACATATTCATTTGCTATACACTCCTTCCAAAAATACGAAGAGCCTCCTGCGAAGAAAAATCAAGGCAAGAACCGCAGTCATCGAGAGGGTTACGTGAAAAACAGCCAAAACGCGTACAGGCAGGTAGGGCAGGAGGAGGAATACGGCGGATTCTGAGAACAGGGTCATCACGGCGTTCAATACGATCGTCATCGCAAACAGCCGGTGCGTATTCTTGGGTTCCTGCGTGCGAACAGCTCGCCGAAGCTTGCGGTCCACATCCACAGGTACCTCTTGCTCAGGAGATAAAGCCGATCGAAGCAAGAGATCTAGGTCACTGTCACGTAGCTGTTTCATATCCTGTCGCCTCCAAATCCTTGCGCAGAATCGACCGCGCCTTATTGAGCCTGCTCTTCACCGTCCCCTGCGGAACGCGAAGGATGCCGGCAATCTCCAGGACCGAAAATCCATTTCCATAGAAGAGAAGTACTGTCATGCGAAGAGGTTCTTTCAGGCGTTGAACGGCTTTGCGCATCACCGATGAGAGTTCTCCGGAAAGCACTTCGGCCTCTACATCCGTATCGCCGGCCAAGAGTTCGGCATTCTCGTCCGTGATATCTTCTCTTGGCGCAATGCGGTCACGCCGCGCCAGTTTTCGCATCCGGCTCTTATAGAGGGAAGCCGCAATCGTGAAGAGGAATGCTTTCGGATTTCCCGCGGGATCGATACGGTCACAGAGCTCGAGCGCCCGAAGGAACGTCTGTTGGTACAGATCATTCGCATCGTCGGTATACCCTGTGAGCCGGCCGCAGAAAGAGTACAGACTCTTCCCGTGATCGTCGATCAGATTCTCGAAATCCTTCCGGTCCACGCTTGTCTTCACCCCCCTACACCTACATATCGCCGCCAAAGCGGATAAGGTTCACAAGTTTTGGATTTTTTCGCGAAAAAAACTATACGCCGGTCCTATCGAACGGGGGAATGAAGCTCTCCTTATCCGTCCCCGCATCCTGAACGAACGCGTTTCTCTGTCCGTTCTCGACAAGAAAGTCGATCATCGCCTCGTAGTGCGCCGGGGAAAGAGATCGGTCCGGCGCCTTCTCTCGCGGAGGGTTCGGTGGGGTGTACTGGTTCATCAGGCTGATAAAGATGGAATTTCCGTAGCTGGCCAGTAAATGTGAAAGAACTCGTCGCGTATCGAACAATTCGCCCGGTATCATCAGGTGTCGGACGACTAGACCTCTCGTCATCATCCCGTCCTCGTCAAGAACAGGAGAGCCGACCTGACGATACATCTCACGGATCGCAGCGGTCGCCCGCTCGAAATAATCGGGCGCTCCGGCGTATTTTCGCGCGACACGAGGATCGCAGAACTTCAGGTCCGGCAGATAAATATCAATGAGACCATCCATCTGCTTCCAGGCTTCGACGCTCTCATATCCGCCGCAATTTGCGAGGAAGGGAAGAGCGAAGCCCTCTGCTTTTGCCGCCCGAATCGCCTCTGCGATCAGCGGTAGATAGGGGGTGGGGGTGACGAGGTTTATATTGTGCGCGCCCTGTTCTTGAAGCTCGAAAAAAATCTCGCTAAGCCTCGGCACATCGATCTCCTTGCCATAGAGGCCCAGACTGATCGTCGCGTTCTGACAGAACGTGCATCGCAAGCCGCATCCGGAGAAAAATACCGTGCCCGACCCTCGTGTCCCGGAAATGCAGGGCTCCTCCCAGTGGTGTAGGGCCGCTCGCGCGACCGTAAGACTACCCGAAGCCCCGCAAATCCCGCGCTCACCGTCGATGCGGTTGGCCTCACAACCGCGCGGACACAGCGTGCAACGGGAAAGGATGGCTTTTGCGGATGCGTCTTGAATCATGATTACGGGTCTCCTTCTTGGACAAAACGGCTGAGCGGGGGGCTTTTTGTCGATTATAGCACGCCGCTTCACAGGGCAAATTTGTTTTTCACGTCGCATTCAGGCTTAATCTGTAATAAAATGAAGGGTAAGACAAAATGTACGAATCGGAGGAAGCTTCATGACAGCAGCCAGTGTCACACTTTCAAGTATTGTCAAAGCGTTTGATCTCGAGATTCTCTATGAGCCGGCAAGCCTTGACAGCGTTCTCATCACCGTGGCTGACGTCACGAGACCCGGCCTCCAGCTGGCAGGTTACTACGACCATTTCGGGCCGAACCGCATGCAGCTGATCGGCAATATGGAGCATGCCTACCTGGATAAGCTCTCTCCGGAGATTCGCCGGAAACGACTGAATCTCCTGTTCTCCAAGAACATCCCGTGCCTGATTCTGACGCGCAATCACGAGCCTCACCCGGAGTTAATTCCCTGCGCAAGGCGCAAGAAGATTCCGATTCTGCGGACCAAGCTTGCGACTTCCGAGTTCATGAGCTCACTCGTTAAACACCTGAACATTGAGCTGGCGCCGCGCCTCTCGATGCATGGCGTTCTTGTCGAGGTCAACGGTGAAGGAATTCTGATCTTAGGCGAGAGCGGCGTTGGTAAATCGGAGACCGCCCTTGAGATCGTGAAGCGCGGTCATCGACTGATCGCGGACGATCAGGTCGAGGTCAGAAGAGTCTCGGAGACGACACTTCTCGGTCGTGCGCCGGATATTATAAGGCATCTCATTGAGATTCGAGGTATTGGCATCCTGGATGTGAAGGAGCTGTTCGGAGTATCCTCCGTCAAATTGCAGGAGAATATCGACTTCGTCATCAATCTCGAGCTGTGGGATGAGAAGAAGGTATACGATCGTCTTGGGATCAATGACGAGACGACAGAGATCCTGGGAATTCCGGTTCCCTCGATTACGATTCCCGTTGGACCCGGCCGCAACCTCGCGATCATTGTCGAGGCTGCCGCGATCAATTACCGCGTGAAGAAGATGGGTCACAACGCGGCAAAGAGCCTGATCGACCGGGTTTTCCCCGGCGGCAACAACACCCTATTCTGAGCCGCGGACGAGGGAATATATGACCGACAATTTGGATCGAATACAGAAAGAGGAACTCTTCCTCCATACTTTGCGGGGAGCTGGTTTTGACGAACTGGCTGAACGCGTACAACGGGACGAGCCTCTTGCGCCGAGAACGACGATGCGTGTCGGAGGTCCTGCGGATCTTTTTGTTGAGCCTCTTGGCTTATATGAAGTGACCGCACTTGTCCGGGCCGCCAACAAAGCCGGAATCCCGTATTTTGTCATGGGAAACGGTTCGAACATCGTTTTTTCTGACGCGGGTGTCGAGGGTCTGGTCATCGCTTTCGGCCGCGGATTCTCCAAGACGTGGCGCGAGATCGATCCGGAGAACGAGCATGCAACCCTGGTGAGTGTTTTCGCGGGGGCGATATTGGCGAAGACAGCGTTCGAATTGTCCCGCGAGGGCTTTGATGGGCTATGGTTCGCGGCGGGCATCCCGGGTAGCGTCGGCGGTGCCGTGTTTATGAACGCCGGAGCCTATGGCGGACAGATGAGCGATGTCGTATGCAGAACGACTTTCCTCACACCGGACGGCGAGTGTAAGACCGTGACGGGTGACGATCATGAATTCGACTATCGAGACAGCGTTTTCACGCGTAATGGCGGATTGATATTATCGACGACTTTGCGACTTCTCCCCGGTGATCGGGTGGAGATTCTGGATAAGATCGCGACGCTCAACGCCAAGAGGGCGTCGTCGCAGCCTTTGCAACAGCCAAGCGCCGGCAGCGTTTTCAAACGCCCGTCGGGTTATTTTGCGGGAACACTCATTGAGCAGACGGGGTGTAAGGGGCTCTCGATCGGCGGTGCGTGCGTATCACAGAAGCATGCGGGGTTCATCGTTAATACGGGAGGTGCGACAGCTTGTGACATCGTATCTCTCGTCGAGAAGGTGAGCGCGTGTGTGCTTGACAGGACAGGAGTTTTGCTGGAACCGGAGATCCGGTTCGTCGGGCGGGGATTTGGCCCAAAGGGGGACTAGAAAGATGGATGTTATTATACTTACGGGCATGTCGGGAGCCGGCAAGAGTCAGGCTGCCAATTTTTTGGAGGACATGGGATATTTCTGCGTGGATAATCTTCCGCCGATGCTTCTGCCGGAGATGACGCGAACCTTCCTGAAGGGACAGGGCGGCGAAGGCTTCGGCATTACAAAGCTGGCCTTTGTCGTCGATATACGGAGTAACGAGCTCTTGCGCGGGGTGGGTCCGGCGCTCAAAGAACTCGACGAACTCGGATGCCCCTATCGGATCATATTTCTGGAAGCCTCGGATGAGACCCTTGTCAGCCGCTATCGCCAGACACGGCGTCGTCACCCTCTGTCAGACGGCATCGGGCTCTCTGAATCCATTGATAAAGAACGCACGATGCTGCAGGGCATTCGCGCGAGAGCGACACACACCATCGATACCTCGATGATGGCGACCTCCGCACTGCGGGACGAGATTTATCATATTATCTCCGATGACGAGCGTGATCCGCGAATGAAGGTTCTCTTCCAATCCTTCGGATTCAAGTACGGCAGTCCCGCCGACTGCGATAACATTTGTGATGTGCGATTCCTGCCGAATCCGTTCTATGAGCCGGAGCTCAAATTGCTGTCCGGACGCGACGACGGTATTCGCGAATACCTCAATCGATTCCCGGAGACAGAAGTGTACCTTGAGAAGCAACTGGACCTTCTGACCTTCATGCTTCCTCTCTATATTCGGGAAGGGAAGGCGCGCCTTGTCGTAGGCATCGGATGTACCGGCGGAAGACACCGTTCCGTATATGTCGCCGAGACACTGGCAGAGCGATTGGCGAAACTCGGTTACGGTACTTCCGTACAGCATAGGGATATTAATAAGGACCCCCGCTATGCCGCTCCGCCAACGAGACCGGATACCGGTGACGTACAGGAGCGCGAATGATGAGTGCCTCGACATTTTCGGGACGGATTAGGGCAGAACTCGCGCGGGTCAACGCCCGGACCGTTGAAGAGATGCGGGCAGAACTCACGACGTTCTTTCTCTGCGCCGGGAAAATGGCGGATCCTTCCGATGTTGTCCCATCCTATGCGGTTACCTCTTCTTCCGTCCTTGCCGAACGGCTTGTCGGTCAACTTCGTGCAATCGGGTACGACGCTCTGGCGGAAAAAACCATCGGCAAGTCGAATACCCGGTGGCAGCTTTATCCGTTACCTTCCGGTGATACGGATTTCTCCCGAGACCTTCGGACAGCCAAAGATGAGATAACTATTGACCGACTGAGCTCAAGGCCGGCGGAACGCCGGGCGGCGCTCCGCGGCGCGTTTCTCGCCTGTGGCACGATGAGTGATCCCAAGACGTCCTATCGCGTTGAGTTCCTCGTGCGAGACCGTCAGACCGCAGATATGCTCGTCCTATTCCTTCACGCGGAGAATATCGATGTTTCGGTGACGCCCAAAGAAGCTCGGCAGATGGTTTATTTTAAGGAAGGCGAGGCCGCCGCGAATTTTCTGGCGCTTGTCGGAGCGCATACCTGCCTTCTTAACTTCGAGAACATTCGCGTCGATAAGGAGTTGCGGAACCAGGTGAATCGCGTCGTCAACTGCGACACGGCAAACGCACAGCGTCAGGGAAATGCGAGCGCCCGCCAGATTCGATTAATGGAAGCCTTGCTTAGCGAAGAGGACACAGCCGGTATTCCGGGTGAATTGCTGGAGGCGGCCCGCGTTCGGGTAGACAACCCGGGGTCGTCCGTTCGTGATATCGGCCTTCTCATGAATCCGCCAATTGGTAAATCCGGCATGCACCACCGTCTGAAGAAGCTTGAAGAGCTCTGCAGTGATATTGGAATTACGATCAAGGATGAGGCATTGTCGCGGAGTTCCGAAGCGTCGTATAATATCGATCAGGGCTGATTCGTTGGAATCGCCGGGCTTGGTATAGGAAAGGGAACATGTATGTCCAGACCAGATTATGTGCACGATGAGCCAGACAACGATTATCGCAGACGACGTGGCCCGGGACAAAGTTCGGGCCTTATTCTTCTTGTTGCCGCAACGGCAGTTCTGCTTGTTACCGTACTTATTGTCTTGATCGCTACGGTCATGAACGGTGGATCGGATTCGCAACAAACGAATAATGGGAACGGCGGATCATCAAACACCACGATTGCCGCGAACCAGAATGTTCTGTTGCCGGCTGTGACAGAGTCTGCGGCTCTGGTTATGGCCGTAAACCAGAATCCTGTACTCTATCCGTCTACGGAGGCGATGAACATTCTCCCCGGCATACTGTCAGAGGATGTCTCCGTGGCCGCAAGAAGCATTCTGCAAAACGTATATCAGGAACAGGAAGAGCTGACGGGATACCAGAGAGCGTTTCCGGTTTTTTTCGGAACACCGATGACGTATCAGGGCGTTCCGGGTATTTTGACGTTTCGAGGCAATAATTTTCGCAATTGTGCATCCTGGGGAACGGTGCCATCCGGTGCGACGACACTTGAACAGGTATGGGAATACGGAGATCTCGGATCGCTGGCATCCTCCTTCGACTACAACTGGTCGGGTACCGGATGGACGGGTCAACCGATCGTTGTCACATGGAGTGACGAAGTCAGAGCCTGTATGAACCTCTATCCCGAAAAGAAGGCCAAACAAGGCCTCACAGAGATTATCCAGGTCGCGATGGATGGCAAGATCTATTTTCTGGATATGGACGATGGGTCTCCGACCCGGGATCCACTTAACGTGGGCTTCACGATCAAGGGTACACCATGTCTTGACCCACGCGGATATCCGATTCTCTATGTCGGCCAGGGAGATAATAACGGCGTCGAGAATAAGATCGGGTTTCGGATCCTGAGTTTGATTGATTATTCCGAACTCTACTTCCAGGACGGTGTTGACGCGCGAGCGCATCGATCCGGCTGGGGTGCATGTGATTCTTCGCCGATCGTGAACGCAGCCTCGGACACGCTGATTTTTCCGAACGAGAACGGGTTGATCTATACACTCAAGCTTAATACGGTCTTTAACGCCGCTATGGGAACGCTCATGATGACACCCGAGAATGTGGTTTATCGTTATCTTCCCGGCGACGTCCCGGGCTCGAATCTCGGCATCGAGAGTTCGATCGCGGTATACGGACAATATGGATATGCGAGTGATTATTCGGGCAATCTGATCTGCCTGGATCTGAATACCATGCAGATGGTATGGATCCGGCAACTGGATGATGATTCCGATGTTACGCCTGTCATCGCCGAGGAGGATGGTCATGTATATCTTTACACCGGTACAGAGGTGGATTGGCAAAGAGAAGACGTCCTGAACTATCTCGGTGCTGCGTATACCTACAAGATTGACGCAATGACGGGAGAAGTCGTCTGGAGGACGTCTGTGGATTGCTATACGAAGAACGGGGAGGACAAGGCGGACGATGTCAACGGCGGAATGCTGGGCACCCCGGTCGTCGGCAAGAAGTCGATCGAACATCTTGTGATTTTCTCCTACTGTATGACCAAGGGTGAGTCCAGTGGCAACCGCCTCGTCGCTTATGATAAGGTGACCGGCGAGACGGTGTGGACCTATGACATGAATTATTACTCGTGGAGTTCGCCGGTTGATTGTTACGACGCACAGGGCAACGCATATATTGTCGTCTGTGACAGTATCGGGCAGATTCACCTTGTGAACGGTTTGACAGGCGAGCGGATTACGTTCTTGCAGACGATCCGCGGCAAGGGCACAGAGAATGAGACCAAGAGCGGAATCAATATGGAGTCTTCGCCCGTGGTTTTTGGCGATATGATCATTATCGGCTCCCGTTATCGCGATCAGGCCGGTTCGGTATTCGCGATACGAATCGGGTAACACGCCGCGGTCAGGCCATTTATGGTAAAACCGAATAAGATGTGCTATCTTATCCTTTGAACTATCTGTTCTGAAAAAGAGGAATAAACACATGCGAGATCCTATGTATGTCCGTTACGATCGTTCGTACGGCAAGAAAAGACGCAAGAAGAATTCTTCCGGACTTCCGGTTCTCGTCGCTGTGACGGCGGTGCTGGTTGTAACGGTTTTCGTGGTATTTCTCATCTCTCTTCTGCAGGAGAAACCCAAGGTTCCGATTGATCCGACCGCAACCTCCTCGCCCCTAGCGACGACAGATGGATCGGTTGTGACGATTCCGATTGTTACGACGACTCCGGTTCCGGTGGTGACGATCGCGCCGTTTCAGAATCCGGTGATCTATCCGGCATCCGCGCAGATGAATGTTCCGATGGGTACCCCGGGAGACACTCTTTCCGTTGCGGAGAGAGGCGTTTCCGAGAACGTTTTTGTCGGTCCGGATACGGTCTCGCCGTATAATCGCGAGACCCCGATCGTTTTTGGCGATCCGTCCGAGTTTCAGGACATCCCCGGAATCCTTACGTTTCGCGGGAATAATTTCCGCAATTGTGCCGCCTGGGGCGTCGCACCGACCGGCGCCACGACGCTCGAACAGGTTTGGGAATATAACAGGATCGGTTCGATGAAGTCGTCTTCCTGGTCTTTCTACTGGTCAGGAACAGGCTGGACCGGACAACCGCTGGTCATAACCTGGAGTGACGAGGTCCGTCAGGTGATGAATATCTATCCGGAGAAGAAGGCGAAAGCCGGATTGACGGAAGTCATTCAAGTCGCGATGGACGGGAAGATCTATTTTTTCGATATTGATGACGGCACACAGACGAGAGATCCGATGACGGTCGGATTCACGATCAAGGGAACACCCTGTGTTGACCCGCGCGGCTATCCGATCCTCTATGTCGGTCAAGGAGATAATAATAGTGCCGAGAAACAGGTCGGATTCCGCATCATAAGCCTAATCGATTATTCGGTACTGTATTATCAGAACGGCATGGATGACCGTGCGCACCGTACGACATGGGGAGCGTGTGATTCTTCGCCGATTGTTAACAAGGATACGGATACACTGATCTATCCCAATGAGAACGGCATGATTTATACGATCAAGCTGAACACGTACTTCGATCCCGCGACGGGAGCCCTGTCCATTGATCCGGAGAGCGTCGTCTATCGTTATCTGATCGACGGCCTTCGCGGCAATGATCTGGGAATCGAGAGTTCGGTAGCCGTATACGATCATTTCGCGTATTGCAGCGACAATACGGGCAACCTGATCTGCGTAGATCTGAACACGTTGAAGATGGTCTGGGTGCGGCAGCTCGACGATGATTCGGACGTCACCCCGGTGATTGAAGAAGAGAACGGACGCGTGTATCTGTATACCGGAACCGAGGTGGACTGGCAACGCACCGATGTGTTGAATTACCTCGGAGATTCCTTTACCTACAAGATTGACGCGATGACGGGAGAACTAATCTGGCAGGCGTCTGCCGAATGCTATACGAAGAACGGCGAGGATAAGGGCGACGACGTGAACGGCGGTATGCTCGGTACCCCGATCATCGGAAAGAAATCCATTTCGAATTTGGTCATCTTCTCCTACTGTATGACAAACGGAACATATAGCGGAAACCGTATGGTAGCGTATTCGAAGGATACCGGCGAGAAGGTGTGGACGTACGAGATGAACCAGTATTCGTGGAGCTCTCCGGTCGACTGTTATGACGCGGACGGCAACGCATATATTGTGATCTGTGACAGTGTCGGACAGATTCATCTTGTCAACGGACAGACCGGAGTTCGAATCACCTATTTACAGACCATTCGCAATATCGGAACCGCGGATGAATCGAAGGATGGACTTAATATGGAGTCGTCTCCGATCATTTTTAACGATATGATCATTATCGGTTCACGCGCGGGCTCGGTTTTCGGGGTGCGCATCCGATGAATGCAACGCAGGTGGACAGCATGGCGGACCTCGTCGCATGGACGGACGAGGCATTCCCAGAGGCAGATAAAGAGGCAGTGGACAACACGATGTATCATAATATTATTGGACTAGAGGCAGAGTTATCTGCGTACCGCCGCGGTTCCGTCTGTATACATATCGACATCGAAAAGAAGATGGTGACATGGAAAGACAGCCGGCAATGGAATAATAACTTTCTGCGATCCGTGCCCGTCGCCCGTCTCAATCAATTTATCGAGGATCTTCCCTCGACACACCTTCTGGAATGGAATGACCGAAACACTCCCGAAAGCTCTTGTGAATGCACGACATGCATTCCGGCTGAATGGACTGTTTCGGTTTTTTTTGCCGACAGTCCTTCAATCCGACTCAACGGGCGAGATACATACCCAGCGCAGTGGCGACTGTTCCGCAGCCTTGTCGAAGCGGTTGCGAGGAACCCGTTCTGTTTGCGTTAATCTGCAGTCGGTATTTATGAATCGAAACATTCTTGCCACCGTCTCCCGATCGGGACGGAATGCCCCGGAAGTTGTTCTTTTAATGCGAAACGTTATTCTGGTATAATAAGATCGTTTATACCGCCGGAGGATATGAGACGTGGATTATTTCGAAGGCCTTTTTCTGGGAACGCTATGGAGCGACACCGATTTTGAGAATCGGCGTCATTTCGGCTTGTTCTTTTTATACGGGCTTGGGCTCATCGCGATGGTCGGCGTTCATTTTCTCGCAGGACAATTCCATTGGCTTTTAGCGGAAGCTCAGTTACTGAAGCTGATCGTTCTGCTTGTGCTTTTTCTCGCGTCGCCGTTTCTGCATTTCCGCTATTACCGTTTCCCGGTCTGGGGAAAGATCCCGATTCTTCTTCTGGGCATTCTGAAGTATGCGAGCGCGACCTTCCTGATGACCACATTTATCATGCCGTATACGATCGTGACGATGTCCGAACTTCAGGAGAACGGAATCAATTTTCTGAACGGGACACTGGAGTCCTCCACCGAGCGATTTGCTGAA
>Ga0209373_10004471_pt1 | contig 12032 bp, 13 predicted proteins | sample Higcelweek5metaG_FD_187173 | JGI IMG/M metagenome (GOLD analysis project Ga0209373, IMG submission 187173) | Freshwater pond sediment microbial communities from the University of Edinburgh, under environmental carbon perturbations - High... | ecosystem: Environmental > Aquatic > Freshwater >... | reverse complement strand
TCATGTCCCGAAAATAATCGCGCGCGCCAATGATCCGGATCGCAGATACATCTATGACACACTGAAAATTGACAGCATCAGTCCCACGGATCTGAGTGCGAAAATTCTGGCCGGCAAACTTTTCCCGGCGGAATCCGATTCAATCATGGAAATCAATCAGGATTATGATCTTTATGAATTTCCGATAGAACGAACAAGAAACACTTCCGTGGATCACTTTGAGAAAAAATTCGCAAGCCGCGTCGTCATGATCAAGAGAAACGGCACCGCGATCGTAGATTGCCAGAAGCTGACCTTTGAATCCGGAGATACCGTTATGTGTGTGATTCCCAGGAAAGAAAAGACAAAGGTCAGGAGATCATTTTCCGGTGAGGTAACCATATGGCATCCATAATAGTCGGCGGAGGCAAGATCGGGTTTTATCTGCTGAAAACGCTCCTCGAACGAAGAGTGGATACGATTCTGATCGAAAGAGATCCCGTTTTGTGCAAAAAAATTGCCAACGAACTGGATGTTACGGTGATCGAAGGCGACGGCACCGATATCGGCGTCCTGAGGGACGCCGGAATTGAATCGGCCGGGATCGTTGCAGCCGTAACCGGAACGGATGAAGAGAACCTTGTCGTCTGTAAAATTGCCAAGGTAAACTTCGCGGTTCCGATCACATTTGCACGCGTCAACAATCCGAAAAATACGGCTATGTTCAAAGCTCTGGGCATCGACAACACCGTGTGCAGTACGGAAGTCATCGCAAATATGATTGAACGGGAGCTTGACCGGGACGAATATCACGTTGTGCAGACGTTTGAAAACGGAGAACTCCTTCTGGCAGAAGTGATGATCACAGCCGGGAATTCGTGGAACCATCACAAAATCAAAGACTTAAGTCTCCCTGATGAGTGTGTTATCACTTCGATTTTCCGATTCGGAAAGATTCTTTTCCCGAAGGGAGAATCGGAAATTCTTGAATTTGACAAAGTTGTTCTGATCACGAACAAAGCCGGTCTCCTGAAACTGCGCAAACAGACCCGCCATACGGGTACCCGGCTATGAGAATACTGCGCGATGACTGGAAAGGTCTTCTTTGGGAAGTCGTTATCGTTCTGATCTATATGGCGCTTTTATTTGGCGTCACATTTCTACTCGCGAGGTAAAGTATGAATAGCTGCCCGCGGTCCGTGCGAAGTTCGGAAATTATCAGCTACTACACCGGCTATGTCATTCTCGGCACCGCGCTTCTTATGATTATTCCGATTCTGACGGCGCTTCTGTCCCGGGAATGGCTGCCGCTCCTGGATTTCCTGATCACAATCGGTGTAACGGCCAGTGTGGGGTGCATTCTGATTCTGCTGGGCAGGGACGCCGGGAATCATTCCGATCTTGTTCAATGGAAACATGGTTTTGCCATAGCCGCGCTGTCCTGGATTCTTCTTACCTTACTGTGCGCTCTTCCTTATTCCCTGAGCGGGCACACACTGTCCTATCTGGATTCCTGTTTTGATGTTATGAGCGGATTTACGACAACAGGGCTCGTACTAACCCAGGATCTCGACCATCTTTCGAATGCTTTGAATATGTGGCGCCATATGCTGACTTTTATCGGCGGTCAGGGAATGGTGGTTCTGGCGATTACCTTCATCGTCAAAGAGGGGCGCGGAAGCTATATGCTTTATGTAGGCGAAGCAAAGGATATCGAGCTGGTTCCAAACGTCAGGGGTACTGCCCGTATCATATGGAAAATCAGCATGATTTATCTTGTTCTGGGAACTCTCATACTTTGGATTACCGGGATGTGTATCGGACTTAACCCTGTCTCTTCCCTGCTTCACGGATTGTATATATACGAATCCGCCTGGAGTACCGGCGGATTTGCCCCGAATACCCAGAACATCATGTACTACCACAGTTTTTTGTATGAATCCGTATCCATGGTCATTTTCATTATCGGCTCCTTCAATTTCGGTTTGCATTACGCCGTCTGGACAGGAAAACGGAAGGAAATCTTCCGCAATATTGAGATTCAGAGCTTTGCGATTACCTCCTTCATCGCAGCGGCCATAGCCGTCGCCGCACTCGCGAAAACACACCTCTATACGGATGCGGTATCTATGTTCCGGCGTGTTGTATTCAATGTATTGTCGGCACACACGACAACCGGGTTCGGCTCCGTATATGCCAGGCAGTTCGCTCTGGAGTGGGGCTCAACCGGCGTTCTGATCATGACGGCCGCCATGCTGATCGGAGGATCCGCCTGTTCTACGGCGGGCGGATTTAAAGGTCTTCGCGTCGGCATTCTTTTTAAAGGCTGTATCCGCGAGGTGGGTAAGCTTCTTCACTCGGAGCGCAGTACAAGAATATACAAATATCATCATATCAAGGATTCGGTGCTTGATGACGGAGCAATCCGGTCGAGCGCACTGATCGTCCTCTTATATATCGTCCTGTTTCTGGGGGGCACGCTGCTGGGCACGCTTTGCGGATACTCTCTTCCCGATGCCGCGTTTGAGTCTTCCTCCGTGACCGGAAACGTCGGTCTGTCGATCGGGGTAACTTCCGCTGCCATGCCGGCCGTTCTCAAGCTTTATTATATCGTCGCCATGTATCTGGGAAGACTGGAGTTTCTTTCGGTATTCGCACTGATCGGAATGGCCGCAAGGGGAGTGTATCATTTATGCAAAAGAGTTCGCGCCTGATTCTACTGGTATTGATGCCGGTGCTTTGCCTGTGCTTTATGCGGATTCCCACATCCGCCACGCAGGATACGGTCAAGATAAATGACCTTATCGAAAACGCATCCCTTTACGACGGGAAAACGGTTGCCGTCACAGCCGAAGCAATCGGAGAATGCATGGAACGCGGCAGTAACGCGTGGATCAATGTAAATGACGGATCCAACGCGATCGGAATCTGGATGACGAAGGAAGAATCCTCTCAAATCACGTATTATGGGGATTACCGATATACGGGCGATACAATCGCGGTTACCGGTATTTATAACCGGGCCTGCAGCGAACACGGAGGCGAACCGGATATTCATTGTAAGAATATTTCTGTTATGAAAGCAGGCGAGACACGCAAAGAAGAAATTTCCTCAGCCAAAATACTGGCCGCAATCTTCTTCACGGTGTTGGGATCCCTGCTTTTCGTTGGTCAAAAAACGGGCAATCGAAAGAACAGAACAGGCATTAGCCGCTGAACAGTGCGGAGGCTTCGTCAATATTGCCCGTAACAGCAAGAAGAATCAAACGATCTCCTGTTTTGAGCCGGGTATTCCCCTGCGGTATAACGCCTTTTCCTTCGCGAAGAATACAGGCTATAAGACTCTTGGGCGGCAGGGGTATTTCCCAAATCTCCTTGTTTGCCGCTTTGGATTTGGGACGAAGCTGAATTTCCTTAACCACCAGGCCGGGATTTTCCGCAGGAAAGTATTTTCGCAGACTGTCTTCAACCGCCTCTTCGTCAACAACCTCCGCAAGCATATCTGCCATGCATACACATCGGTCAATATCGTTATTCGAGAAGAACGGTATGTTTTTGGAATTTCCGACAAGAGATACCGTCTTCCTGATATTAAAAAGTTTCTTAACCAGCTCGCAGACGACAAAATTCTCCGACTCGCTGTCACCAACCGCGGCAACAAGTTCGGATGGGTGCTTAAGTGCCTGTTTTAAGATTCTTATGTCAAGCGCGTCTCCGCATAACGCAGGCTTCTCATACGTTTCCGCAAAGATTTCACAGGCTTCGCGGTCATCGGACAGAAAAGATACATCATGGCCGCTTTCTGCAAGACATCGGACAAAATGGAGAGAATTCCGCCCCCCGTTCACGACAAGAATTCTCATATTATGCCTCCTCGTCAGCCGCAAGAAGCGTCAGGCATTCATCTGTAAAGAGCATAACCGGGTTGATCACTTTAATACCGAGATTGCGGTACGCCTCCTCATGTGTCGAGTCATAGAGACGCGCGACGACTTTGCCGACATGATACTTTTCCTGCGCCATCTGCGAAATAACGATATTGACCGCGTCGTTATTCGTAGCCGCAATCACGATATCCGCGGATTCTATTCCGGCTGCTTCAAGTGTTTCGGGATCTGTTCCGTCGCCTTCTATCATGCATTCATGAAAAGAAAGCGGCATATCCGCAAAGGTTTTCGACTCCAGGTCGATACACGTTACGTTAAAATCCTGCTCCGCTAAGAAGCGAACAATCGGAAAACCGAAATGACCGCAGCCGATCACAATGAATTGAAGCTGCCTTTGTTTGGTCTTGTTAAAAAATTTCATATCGCAGTATCCCCCTTGGCAAACTCATGTTAGCACGGAGGGTATAAAGCTGGTGTTAAGAAGCAGGCCTATACGGGCACATTCTATTGAACGTCGGCCATACGATATCCGATACCGACTTCCGTAATGATATACCGGGGATTTGCGGGGTCCTCCTTAAGCTTCCGACGGATATTCGCCATAAAGACCCTGAGCGACTGTGCATCGGAATCGAGAAAAGATCCCCAGACGGATCGCAATATATAGCTGTATGTAAGGACTTTGCCGGGATTTTTCGCGAGAAGAAATAAAATGTTGAATTCCATGGGCGTGAAGTGAATCTCCGCACCGCTCATAAAGACCGCATGCTTATCCGAATCGATTACAAGTTCTCCGTTGCGGTATGGCTCATATGTACTCGGCACCGCCTGATTGCTGTGACGCAAAATCACCCGTATCCTTGCCATCAATTCGTTAATACTAAAGGGCTTTGTCAGATAATCGTCGGCACCGGCATCCAATGCATCGGTTTTCTCCCTGTCCTGGTCTCTGGCAGAGACGACAATAATCGGAACAAGAGAGTACGAACGGACTCTCCGGATAATATCCACGCCATCCATGTCCGGAAGACCGAGATCAAGAATTACAACGTCCGGCATTTTCTGCGAAATTGCATTCAACGCTTCCGATCCCGTAACGGCACAAATTGTCTCGTATTGCTGATTCTCCAGTGAAAAACGGATAAAGGACCGAATCTGCTTATCATCTTCCACAATCAGAAAACGTTTCTCATTCTTCATCATGTCCGCTCTCTTTCATCGGGAGTGAAAACCGGATCGTCGCGCCATGATCCGGATTGTTCTCCGCAAAGATTCGTCCGCCATGAGCCTTAACGATGGCCCGCGCTATGGAAAGACCTAAGCCGATCCCTTTTCGAGCATCCTCTTTTCGAGTCTCTTTCGAGAAAAAAGCCTCAAATACATACGGCAAATCCGTTTGCTTAATACCCGTTCCGTTATCCGATACCTGAAACCAGACTTCCTGTTTATTGCTGGTGACTTTGATGCGAATACATCCGTCGTGTCTTGTATGCTTGACGGCATTATCCAGGAGATTGATCAGTACCTGCAAAATGAGTTTGGCATCCATAGGTACGATTAAAATATCCTCCGGAATCTCGACAATCAAGTCTCGCAATCCCGCCGTTTTTCGTATGTGCTTCACTGCCTCACCGACGATTTCCTCAACGGCCTCCGGCTGCTTTTTCAGTATAAACTTTCCGTCGTCCAATTTGGTAAGACTCAGGATATTTTCAACCATTTGCGTCAACCAGGTTGCTTCTTCGTAGATGCCGTGTGCAAGGTTCTTATCGGCATCTTCCTTCAGACTGTATGTCAGAACTTCGGCCGTTCCTGATATTCCGGCCAGAGGTGTGCGCAAGTCATGTGAAATGGCGCAAAGAAGGTTGGACCGGAATTTCTCCCGCTCCATTTCCGTGTTCGCGCGTTTCTTTTCTTCCGAAAGGCGTTCACGGTCCATCGCGATTTGAATCTGCATGGCTATGGCCGGCAGCAGCTTTCTTCTCTCCGGGTTCTCCTTCACGGATATCGCAGGGATGCATATGACTCCGTACCGGTTGCTCTGGTCCCCGATCGGAATAACCTCTTTGTTATCCGTGTAGACGTCAATTTTTTCTTTCCCGATATCCCGGATCGATACATTTCCGCTGCCCAGAGATGCTCGAAAAAGTATCTTTCCTTCATTCTCGGACGGGGTTATGCATATGACCTCCGTATTGAGAAGATTGGACAGGCACAGCACGGAGGCTGCAGCCACGTCGGTGACGCCGGAAGCTTTCGCCAGCGAGCTGGTAATTTGAAACAGAATATTCGTCTGTTCTTCCCGTTCTTTCGCCAATCGTGTTGCAAGAAGCAACTTGCTGGTCAGTGTGCTGGTCAGAAAGGACGCGGCCAGCAATACGGCGATCGTAATGACATCCGACATGTGATAAACATTGAGCGTGTGATACGGTTCCGTAAAGAAAAAGTTATAGCTGATAATTGCCAGCACAGATGCGGCAATCCCATATACATAGCCTTTCGTAAACCGCGCAACCAGAAGTACGGACAATACGTATACAACCACCACGTTCGTTTCAGCAACTCCGATTTCCCGGAGAATCAGGGTAATGATTGTGACTCCGGTAAGTATCAGAAGTACGAGAAAGGACTGGATTCCGACCGATCCGGCGTTCGATGCAAATGTTTGCTTCTTCATATCTCAAAATTCCAATCCGTATACACACTGCTTTAATATGTTTTGATATTAGCACAAATTGGGCTGTTGAATTCTGCAATCTATTATGAGTATCCACTTGACACGTTGGTCTATAAGTTATAGACTCGTCTTGTGGTCTAAAACTTATAGACCAACGGGAGGTGTATGATGAACGACTATTCTATGACCGAGGGTGAACGCAAGCTGGCCGATCTGATCTGGGAACGCGAGCCGATCCGTTCCGGTAATCTTGTAACACTCTGCAACGAACTTTTTACCTGGAAGAAATCCACCACCTATACGGTACTGAAGAAGATTTGTGAACAGGGCCTCTTTAAGAATGAATCCTCCGTCGTCACCGCCCTTATAAGCCGTTCTGCGTACGATCAGAATCAGAGCGAGTCCTTCATTGAGAAGAACTTCGGAGGATCGCTTCCGAAATTCCTGGCCGCCTTTACTCAGAATAAAAAATTAAGCAGCAAAGAGATTGAGGAGCTCCTGAAGATGATTCGCGAGTATCCGGAGGAGTAGTATGGATGCATTTATTTATACGCTGATCGACATGAGCCTTGTCTCCGTATACTGTATTCTTGTTGTACTTCTCATACGCCTGTTTCTTAGAAAAGCACCGAAAACATTCTCATATCTCTTATGGGCCGTCGTTTTTCTGCGCCTTGCTCTTCCTGTTTTTCCTGAAGCACCGGTGAGCCTGGTGCCCGAAGCCCTGAGCGTCGCCCGTTCCTCACAGATTCTTGCACCGGCTTTTGTGAAGCCGGCAGAAGTTGCGATTCCGGATGCAGCACCCTCCGCTGAACTTTCAAATACAATGGCAAAAGATCCGGTCGAAGCAGCATTGGAACCTCACCTTAACCTGCCGGACACCGTTGCCGGCGAGACGCCTGTATCGTCCGGGAACGTCTCGGAACAGACGGTTCCCGGGTTCTCCCTTCCTCATGTATCGACAGGATCGGTTCTATTTATACTCTGGACAGCCGGTCTGTTTTTTCTTACCGCGTACAATGTGGTCTCCTATATTCTTCTGCGCCGCAGGATAAGAGACGCGGCGTTCCATGGCAGTTATTATGTTTCGGACAGGATCCGCTCGCCGTTCGTGACGGGTCTTTTCCACCCGCGCATCTATCTCCCGATGTCACTTTGCGGTGTCGAAAAAGAGTATGTCCTTATGCACGAGAAAGAACATGTCCGACGCTTCGACTATTTTCTTAAGCTTGCCGCTTTTATCATTGTATCCGTCCACTGGTTTAATCCTTTGGCATGGATTGCCTTTCTTCTGATGACCAAAGACATGGAGATGTCCTGTGACGAGGCCGTGATCCGGAATCTCGGCTACCGTGCGCGAAAAGAATATTCGACGACGCTGCTGTCCGTTGCGGCCGGCCGGGATCTGCTGCGTCCCGCTTCCCTCGCCTTCGGAGCGGGCAGCATTAAGGGCCGAATTCGAAATGTGATGAATTTCCGTAAGCCCGCTTCGTGGATTGTTGTAATCTCCATACTGCTGGTAGCCGGATTCTCAATAGGTCTTTTTCTCAATCCCGGGAAACCGGCAGATGCCTCGTCCTCCGAGCCTCAAGCGACGAGTTCAGAATCAGCCGCGCCAGCGGGGACAGATCCCGCTCCTTCTGAGACAAGTGCAGCAGCAGAGTATACGAATTTCTACTTTGACAATCACGGAGAAGATACCGACGCCAAAAGATCACAGGCCGTTAACAGCTGGGCTGCAAAGAACCCCATTGATGTATCGGGATTCAAGGCGCTTTTCGAGAATTACGGATATACGGTATCGGAAAAGCCAGGGCAAAGTACGGGAGACGCGATCTATACAGCTTCCGGCTCGTTTCAGCAGGGCATCGTTCTCTGCACGCGTTTCGCCGACGCGAAAGACGCGTATGCAGCGATGGATTCCTACCTCCTCAATATATATGCAATCGCGGAAAAGAGTCTTGATTCTGTCGGCCAGGCGCCCGAGCTGACAGGCGGCGACAACGCCATCATCGTTTATGATATTGGTAATCTTTTTGATGACAACAGTCTGCACATCGCTTATTTGTCCGGAGCAAGCTTTATTGAGGCCGTTATACCTGTTACCACAGAACAACATTCGGGTATTCTTGCGGCCACTGTCTTTGATGGAGTATTTCCGGTTCATATTGACTCACTTGTTTCGTTCTTCAAAGCGATGGACGACTTAGGATTTGGCTATCCCGGTAAAAACTGCAGTAACATGAAGATTGACTTCCCTCAGGCGGCTGCTGTCTGCACAGAGGAAGAATTTAAAGATATCATGACGGCTGAGGGCTTCGATGTATCCGGTCATGGCAGCGCGGAATTAAGAGATCCACAATCGGACAGCTTCAGTGATGCCGATCCTTCGGACAATGTTTTCTTTGCAACAAATGACAACTTTACTGTAATCGCCACATTATGTGTCGCCGACAGTTCGAAAGCGGACATATTCGACAAAGTATGCCTTTTCGAAATGTACAACGCCGATCTGGATTCCTTCGTCTACCGTAAAACCGGATCCTATAGAATGTTTGCAGCGGAATATCCACTTGGTTCCGTAATATGGATACAACAGGGCAACTCTCTCTTAAAGGTAGAGACAACCTGGGCCTCCGATCCGGATAGTGCTGCTGCAGACCGGTCTTCGGCGGAAGAGTTGTTCCGCAAGCTATGCTTCTCCGTACAGTCATGAACATCCCCTCCGGCCGCTTCATTTGTAGTATATTGAATATATAGCGGATTTGTATCCACGGTATGCTCGCGAAGACCGTTCCGGAGAGGTGTTCGAATGACGATACGATATCCCGACTACAAGAACGGGCTCGTGAATCTGGCCTGTTCGATCCTCAAATACTACGGTGCCGCATACGGGCATCCGACGCTCCCCGTTCTGGACCGTCTGCTCGAAAAGAAGTACCGCAACGTCGTCGTCATGCTTTTCGACGGTCTCGGAAGTGCGGCACTCAAGTACCATTTACCCGAAGACTCTTTTCTTCGCAGGAATCACACCGCCAATATCTCCTCCGTGTTCCCACCTACGACGACGGCGGCGATTACCTCGCTCGAGAGCGGCTATACACCAGTCGAGCACGGATGGCTCGGATGGAGTCTCTACTTCTCCGAAGTGGACAAAATCATTAACGCCCTGCCCAATACCGATAAGGATTCCCGCCGCCCCGCCGCCGAATATCACGTCGCGCAGAGGTACATTCCCTATTTGTCCGTTTTCGACAAGATCGCCGAGGCCGGAAAAGCAGCCGCATACAGCGTTTCCATGTACGGCAGCAACCGGATCCGCGGGCATGAAGAACTGTACGAGGAAATCGAAAGACTGTGCTCGACATCTGAGACAAAATACATTTACTCCTACTGGGATAAGCCCGACACGACGATGCATTTGTCTGGATGCCGAAGCAAAGAAACAGCGGCCATTATCGCCGACATCGACAGGCGAGTCGCAGCTCTGTGCGAAAATCTTCAAGACACACTGGTCGTCGTGACGGCCGATCACGGACATATCGATCTTTCCTATAAATTTCTGAGTGATTACCCCGAACTGGAAGAAATGCTGATACGCCCGATATCCATTGAGAGCCGGGCCGCGGGCTTTTATGTGAAGTCCGAATACCGGGCCGAATTTCCTGCGGCTTTCCGGGCGGTACTCGGCGATGACTTTCTTCTTTTCTTGCGTGAAGAAGCCGCAGCAGACGGCCTCTTTGGCGACGGCGAACCACATCCGAAGTTCGACGAGCTGGCGGGCGACTTTATTGCCGCTGCGACAGGCGGTTACGGCCTTGTCCAGAACCGGCACTCCATGCAGTTTCTTTCCAATCACGCAGGACTCACGGACGATGAAATGACGGTTCCTTTTATTGTCGGTAAGAGTTAAGTGAGTTATTCCGCATATACTTATATAAATATCCGAAAAATCTCGGTCGGTTTGTAATTGTTGTAATTTTGCTCTTGTTTTCATCATGTAATCGTGATAATATTTTTCACAGGGAGAATGTCCGTCTATAACGACACTCGGACAGCTCTTCCATGCTATAATTATTCTATCTAATTATCATATTGGAGGTACGAATATGAAATACAGATGTCCAGTTTGCGGTTATATCCACGAAGGTTCCACTCCTCCCGAGAAGTGTCCTCAGTGCGGCGCTCCGGGCGAGAAGTTTATCAAAGTTGAGGACGAATCTATGGTATGGGCAGCCGAGCATGTCATCGGTATTGCAAAAGACGTAGATCCCAGAATTATCGAAGGACTTCAGATGAATTTCGCAGGTGAATGCACCGAGGTCGGAATGTATCTGGCCATGGCCCGAGCGGCGGACCGCCAGGGATTCCCGGAAGTTGCCGAAGCGTATAAGAAAATCGCATACGAAGAAGCGGATCACGCGGCCCGTTTCGCCGAAATGCTCGGAGAAGTCGTCTCCGCCGATACCAAAGCCAATCTTACCGTTCGTGTACAGGCCGAGTACGGCGCGACACAGGGCAAGACAGATATCGCAACCCTCGCCAAGCAGCTCGGATACGACGCGATCCACGACTCCGTACACGAGATGGCGCGCGACGAAGCCCGTCATGGCAAGGCCTTCAAGGGACTGCTTGACCGGTATTTCGCCTGATATCTGATATCCTGATCCTTAAACCGTAATGATACGAGGGGGCTGTCTCAAAACGAGAGTGGAGAGACAGTCCCTATTTCTTTGCCAATAATGAAAAACAGGATCCGAAGAACCCCGAAAATCAGGACTTGTTCACGCAGCTTGTTCAGATGCTTTTGAATTGACACGTTCCAATACAAACCCAAACCTCGAGGTTGGCAAAGTTTATAGGTAATCATTGAGCACACCGAAGTTTGTCGAGAAATCAATCCTATTTCGACAATTGCTGATAAATATCGACAAAAGAAACTCCAAATAAATAGCTACTTTGGTTTCGTTCATTGACGAGCCTACTCAATCAGCATCTGAGTGCATTTGAGTAGGTTCGCCCCGACTCTCGGCGCGCGTTTTTTATCATTGAGAGCCTACTCAATCAGCATCTGAGCGCATTTGAGTAGGTTCGATGGTGCCCCGAAGAGCGTTTTCTATCATTGATAGCCTACTCAATCAGCACCCGGGTGCATTTGAGTAGGTTCGGCGGTGCTCTAAAGGAGCGTTTTCTATCATTGAGAGCCTACTTAATCAGCATATGAGTGCATTTGAGTAGGTTCGACGGCCTCCCGAAGCGTGTTTCTTATCATTGACAAGCCTACTCAATCAGCATCTAATCGCATTTGAGTAGGTTCGGCGATGCCCCGAAGCGCGTTTTTTATCATTGATAAGCCTACTCAATCAGCATCTAATCGCATTTGAGTAGGTTGAACATCTATTCATTGACGAATGGTTCTGACCTCAAAAAGACAACTTTGCGCCAGTCCCTTTTCGTGCCAGTAAAGAACGGATATAACAGCGTCCTGG
>Ga0209373_10004470_pt1 | contig 12033 bp, 9 predicted proteins | sample Higcelweek5metaG_FD_187173 | JGI IMG/M metagenome (GOLD analysis project Ga0209373, IMG submission 187173) | Freshwater pond sediment microbial communities from the University of Edinburgh, under environmental carbon perturbations - High... | ecosystem: Environmental > Aquatic > Freshwater >... | reverse complement strand
CTCCCCGATGAATCCAGGCATGATGACATCCTTCTCCAGAGAATATTCATTGATCGCCCTGTCTATAGCAGTGTCATAGTTATAGCCCTTCCCGCCTGCCAGAACGAGCTTCGCTCCATCGATCCTGTCTTTCGCTTTGGCGAAGGCTTCAATAAGAAGAGGGATATTCTTTCTCGGCTGAAGAGTCCCGACATATAGGATGAACTTCGGGGGAAGATTGAATTTTTCGACTGCCTCTTTCTTATCCTCTTCGCTCAGGGATTCCAATTCATTGATGAAACTGTCAGCAATAGCATTATGCATCCAGGCGATTTTTTTTGATTTCGTCTTGAAATATTTCATTATTTCCTTCTTCGTGAATTCGGAAACTCCGATTACCTTGTCAGCTCTCTTGATGCTGAGCGGTATGAGCGTTTTAAGGAAAAGAAGGTCTGTTTTTTTGACAAGTTCCGGAAATGCCATGAACGAGACATCATGGATGACGGTAGCTATATTTATTTTCCTCGGCACGAAAAACGGCGTTATGTATTGAGTGAGATATATATCGACCGGATGCTTGCGGAGCCGGCGCTGGACCGTCCAGAAATTCCAGATGAACTTGTTTCCTGACCCCAGCTGAACGACTTTGAAATTGCCGCTCTTGGATATCCCGAGTTCGTCTTTCATTTTTTCAATAGCATCCTCGCTTCTTGAATCGATGAAAAGATAATATTTGTTCTTGTTATCCATCTGGGCGAAATTCCTGACCAGATTGAAAAACACCGCTTCATCTCCGGTCCTCTTTTTCCCGATATTCCTGATGTCGATTCCGATACGCATAATATTGCCATTATCAATATTCTATTTATTGTCATCCCGAGCGAAGCGAAGCGAAGTCGAGGGATCTGCTGACGAATAGGAAAACTATTGATTCTTATAGTCATTAGCAACCAACGACACCGAGATTCCCATCCACACCCAGACATATGCCATCAATATTCCGGCGTTGAACATGTTCGGGACGACGATCGCGAACCAAGATGAAATCAGGAAAATTCCGATCGTCTGATCGATATATGTTCTTCCTTGGAAAAAATACCTGACCCCTCCGAAAAGAATATATCCCAAAACAGCAATGAAAGAAAGAAGCCCGACGATTCCGCTTCCGAGCCAGATTTCCAAAAATATATTGCTGGAATTGAGCACCGCTCCATTCTCGTCTTTTCCAAGCAAAGAGCCGATGCTCCCCCATCCGATTCCGAAAACCGGGCTTTTTTTGATTTCCTGCCATGAAGCAGCATATATGATCGAGCGGATATCGACAGTTGGATCGTTCCTGGAAATTTCCCCCACGCTCAGCCCTTCTGACTTGTTTCTTTCGATGTCTTCCAAATCGATATGTTTGCATCCGGTGTTTTCCAGCTCGGATATGCCATCGATAGGATCCTTGAGCAGATGCAGCTCCGATTCGGTTTTGCAAGCGATTGTGATCTTCTGAAGCCCTGAGCCGGTGCTCGCCGCGCGATTGAAAAGCTGGAAAGCGGTAAGGTGAAAAATAAAAACAAAAGCCAAGGCTATGATAGCCATTGAAACGATGCCGATCTTCATTTTCGCAAATTCCCAGAACTTCCATTTCTTTGATATCGCCTGAACAAAAGCGATGCACAAGAAAACGAAAGTCACCGCTGCCGCGCCGAGCCATGCAGAACGGGAAACCGTGATGAAAAGGAGGACGAAAATCGGGGCAAGGGAAACATACAAGAAAAATTTTCCTGTTTTTGAAACCGCATCATTTGCATTTTCTTCAACGCTTCTTCTTTCATAAAAATATATGACGGCATAAATTGCGGAGAGAGCAAAAACCAAGAACATTCCAAGCCAATCTGGTTCTGGAAAAGTCGCATTGGGACGGCCCGGCATGACTTCGAAACCGTTCTTCCCTGCAATATTCCTAACGTTCTGCCAGATTCCGTATCCTGAAACTATCAAAGCGGAACTCATGAAAAATGGGACTATTTTCCCGAAATCGACTTTATCCTGGATATAATTCCTGACGACGAAATATAGCGCGACGAAACTGAGAAGGATGATGGACAGTTTCAGACTTGCCCCTTTCGATTCGGAAAGGAACGCACTCACGAATCCGGAAGCGACCATGGCGATAACCAGCCAATCCCAAAGCGCAATCCTGACCAATTTGAAGCCGAGCTTTTTCGAAACAAGTCTTGTCAGAACTGCAAGAATGACAAGCGCGCCAAGAAGCTGATATGGACGAACCATGAGGCCGACATTCTCAGGAGCCAGATTGACGTTCTCGATCGTTATCGCCGAAATGAAAAACAGGAATGCCCAACTCGGACGGTATAGCGCCAGACCGAACGCGACCGAAGCGAAAAAGATGAAATCGTTCATCCCAAGCGGCAAGACTCCGGCATTCTGAAGAATAATCAGGAATAAAACCGCCAATGAAGCCCAAAAAACAAGCCCGACCCGGGTTTTGTTAAGGCTATTGACAAATTGTTCTATTTGTGATAGCATTTCATGATTTGGTAGTACATACACATTATAGCATCTATTCAAGGAGCAGCATCATGAAAAAGGAAGCCAATGAAACCCGCGACAACTATAGCATCCCGTGGCATAAGAACTGGTCGGAAGCGGAAAAGGTTCGCGGATTCATAACAATCTTGTTTGTCATATTTTCCGCGTTTTTTTTCTTAGCGCGTTGGTTTTCTTAACCAGGCGCGGGAAATGCTCAAAGGGCTTCGACGAAACTTCGTCGGGGCCCTTTTTCTATTCCAGGCTTTTCATTATCGCTAAAACCTTTTTCGTGAAATTGTTCCAGGAAAATTTCTTCGCTCTCTCTTTGGCTTTTTCGGACAATGATTGGCGGAGTTCCGCGTTCACGATCATGTTCTTCATGACCATCGCCACATCTGCGATGTCGTTCGGCTTGCAATAAAGGACACTGTCCCCGCCGACCTCCGGCATGGATGAAGTCTTCGATGTGATGACCGGACAACCCTGATTCATCGCTTCAAGCACCGGCATCCCGAATCCTTCATATAGAGACGGATAAATGAAAAAGAGCGACTCCGCATAAAGAGCAGGAAGGTCATCCTGAGGAACGCTTCCAAGCAGTTTCACATGTTTTTTCAAATCAAGCTCAGCCACTAAATTTTCCGCATCAATGACAAGCGGAGCAAGTTCCGGCATAAGGTGGCCGAAAATAGCCAGGCGCGGAAATTCATCAATGAAATGCTCGCGCGAATTCTTGTCGAGAAGCATCTTGTATGCCCATATGACGCTTCCGATATTCTTGCGCAATTCCATTCCCCCGCCAGCGAAGACATATCCCGGTTTCAGTTTGTATTTTCCCAGCACCTTTTTGCGCGCTTGGGCGGACGGCTTTTTTTTGTATATATTGTCGACATCGATATAATCGACTGCGATCTTCTCTCCCGAAATTCCCAAATGATTGATGATGTCTTTTTCAGTGTGTTTCGAAACGGCAATCAGCCTGTCTGCTTTCTTGATCGCTGCCTCGGTCAGTTCCTGATATATCTTTTTTCTGGAATTGTTGAGATATTCCGGAAACAGTTTCGGGATGAGATCGTGCACCAGCATGACATGCTTCACGCTTTCCGGCATGACGGTCGGACATTGATAGAGACTGAGAAAAACATCGCACCTGTCTTTTTTGGCACGAGCCGGAAGGGAATATTTCTCCCACCAAATTTTGCGGATCAGGTCGTCGCGGCGATAAAGGGACGGCAAAAAAAATTCGCGCTTGAAGTTGGCTGGCAAGTCGAGCCCTTTCGGAAGCTCCTCTTCCATATATATGACGAATTCGTCCTTCTCACTTGCAGCACCGGAAAGCTCTTTCAAAAAATTGAGAGTGACCTGCCCGATGCCGGTATTAGGTTTGCGGAGAAACGAAGCGTTTATTCCTATTTTCATGATGGAATTATATCATCTCATTCACCTTTTCGCTATGTCTTGTCAAGATATGAAAACTTGCCTAGAATGAAATCCAGTAGGAAACTTAATCTTTCAAACTAAACGAAATGGAGAAGAACATGAAGAAAACGGTCTGTGTGATTGGTCTGGGATATGTCGGCCTGCCGATAGCAGTGAGAAGCGTTGAGAAGGGATATGACACAGTCGGACTCGAGCTTTCCAAGGAAAAAGTAGACATGATCAATAAAGGGAAAAGTCCTATCGAGGAAAAATATCTCGAGGAGAACATGCAGAAGTTCCCAGTTAAGGCGTCGACTGACGAGAAAGTTATCAAGAAAGCCGACATAACTCTCATCTGCGTTCCGACTCCGGTCGACGAATTCTATAACCCCGACTTGAGCCCAGTGATCGGAGCAACCGAAGCAGTCATCCGCAATCTCAAGAAAGGATCATTAGTCGTTCTTGAATCAACCGTGAATCCTGGCGTTTCAGAGGAAGTATTGAAACCGATGTTCGAAGCCGCCGGATACAAAGTCGGGACTGACGTGTTCATCGCTCACTGCCCGGAAAGAATTAACCCAGGAGATCCGAAGTGGAACGTCTCCAATATCCCGAGAGTGGTCGGATCGTTCGACAAGAAAGGATTGGATGCGGCGGTGGAATATTATAGGAATATAACTATCGGAGAAGTTCGTCCGATGAAATCGATCCGTGAAGCGGAAGCGGTCAAGATTCTGGAAAATTCTTTCCGCGATATCAATCTGGCTTTCGTCAATGAAGTGGCAAGATCTTTCAATATCCTCGGCATCGATGTGAAAGACGTGATTGCCGGTTCTGCCACCAAGCCATTCGGGTTCATGCCTTTTCATCCTTCCTGCGGAGTCGGCGGGCATTGCATTCCGGTCGACCCATATTATCTCATTGAGCGCGCTAAAAAGGCCGGATTCGATCACAAGTTCCTGAGGCTTTCAAGAGAAATCAACAATTCCATGCCGGTATACACTGTTGACCTCCTGAAAGAAGCCCTGAACGAAGTGAAACTTCCATTGAACGGAACTGCGGTCGGAATCATGGGAGTGGCATACAAGGCCAACATTGATGATGTCCGCGAATCGCCAGCTCTCAAGATCATGGAACTGGTGAAAAAAGGTGGCGCGAAAATGAATGTCTTCGATCCGCATATCATGAAATCGTCGACTGTCAAAAGCCTTGACGAGATCCTCAAGAAATCGACGGCGCTCGTGATCGCCACCGATCATGCCGAATTCAAATTGATCGATCCGAAAATGTTCAAGAAGCACGGCATCAAAGTCATCATCGACGGCCGGAACTGCCTCGATAAGAACGCCATCAAGAAATTAGGGATAGTTTATAAGGGAATCGGGAGATAAGGAAAGAAACAATACTCCAAAAAGAGCAATGCCCATGCGTTGCTCTTTTTGGAGTATCATATTTGCCTTACAGCATCAAAAAAGGTATAATCTGAGCATATATTATAATCCGACATAAAAAAACAAAAACATATGTTTTCATTGTTGAAATTGGTCATCTGGCTGGCTGGAATCGCGGTTATCGCTTACTTGGTTCTCGGATATTTCGGCTATGAAGTCAATATGGCATATTTCAAGGAAACAAAAGCTGTCTGCCAGGCGAAACTGGATGAATGCAAGGGCAAGCTCATACATAACGGCATCGACAACGCGAAATGCGACTTCGCCTGCGCCGATCCGAAACTAATCATTAGCAAGAAATAACGTGAAACTGATCGTAAACATCCCGGCATATAACGAGGAAGAAAAGATTTCCGAAACCATCGCGCGCATAAGAAAAAGCTTCGACTCGGATTTCTATTCCAAGGGTGAAGGAAAAGAAATAGAAGGAAAATTGATCCAAGTCGTCGATGACGGATCAAGCGACAAGACTGCCGAAATCGCCAGGGCATCAGCCGATATAGTGATCTCATACAAGCCCAACCGTCGTCTTGCCTATTCATTCAAGCGTGCAGTCGAAAGCTCCCTTGAGAATGGAGCTGATTTCATGGTCAATATCGATGCCGACGGCCAATTCGACCCGAACGATATTCCGAAGCTGCTATCCCCTATCCTGGATGGAAAATGCGACATGGTCATTGCCAATCGTTTCGGCGAGCATGAAGCCAAGAACATGCCGTTCATCAAGCATTTCCTCAACCGTTTCGCCGCCAGCATGATCGGTTTCTTCTTGAACTATCCGATTCAGGATCTCACTTGCGGATTCCGCGCTCATAATCGCGAAACGATGCTCAGATTCAATCTGACCAATGTCCATTTCACCTATACCCAGGAAACCATCATCGATGCTATCGGCAAGAATTTGAAACTCCAATGGGTGCCGGTCAAAGTGTCATATTTCAATGATCGGGAATCGCGCATCGTGAAATCCGTCTGGAAATTCGTTTCCAATTCCGCCAAGATCATCCTGAAAGCGGTCCGCGATGTGCGCCCGATGAAGTTCTTCGGCATTCCTGGGCTCGTCATGATGCTTGCCGCGCTTGGGGTTTTCGTAGTCTTCCTTTTTCACTATTTCTCGACTTTCCAAATCACGACCTATCGGAACTATGTCTTCCTCTCGGTGATTCTCTTCTTCATCGGACTCCAGTTCTGGGTCTTCGCCCTCATCGCCGACATGATAAAGACCAACCGCAACCTCACCGAGGAGCAGCTGTATTTCATCAAGAAAGAGAAATACAAGAAATAACAAGAAAAGCAGCACTGCGAAAATGCATGGCTGTTTTGCAAATCACTATTGCGAATTTTGTGGAGACAAGATTTCTCTTCAAAAAATATGCAGGACTGGATATTTCTGAAAAGGTTTGAGATGAGTGATTTTCAAAACAGCCACACGTTTTCTGATTGTTGAGATATCTTAATCTTCATCCATGAAAATACTATTCATTTCTCATTCCTATCCTCCGACTCTTGGAGGTGTGGAAAGCCAGAATTTCAATCTCGCCAAAGGCCTCGGGAAACTGGCCGAAGTCCGCGTCATAGCCAACGGCCAAGGAAAGAAGCATCTCCCTGTTTTTTTGCCGCTGACATTTTTCAAGATTCTTTTCCTTATGCCGAAATATGACGCCTGCCTCATGGGAAACGGAGTGCTCGCTCCGCTCGGAGCGGTTGCCAAAATATTCCACCCGAAAAAGAAATTCTTCTGCGTCATCCACGGACTCGACATCACTTTCGCCAACAAGAAAGGTCTGCTTTCCAAGATATATTCAGCAGTCAATATCCCGTCGCTCAAATTCCTCGACAAGCTATTCATGGTCGGCAATGCCACCATCGAAGAGGCGGCCAAGATCGGAATCAGCCGCGATCATTGCGTCTTCATCCCGAACGGAATCGATGCCGCAGAGCTCAGGAAACCGCATGAGAGAAGCGAACTATCAGCCCTGTTCGGAAACGACACGAAAGACAAACAAGTGATTCTCCGCCTGGCGCGCTTCGTCAAGCACAAAGGGACCAGCTGGTTCATCGAGAGCGTCATGCCGAAACTCCCCGATTCGATCATCCTAATAGCGGCCGGTCACCGCGTCGGAAAGAATACTGCCGGAGACAAAGACAATTTTTCGCTTTGCGAAGATATCATCAAGGAAAAGCATCTTGAAAATCGCGTCAAGCTCCTGCCGTCGCTTCCGCAAAAAGACATGGAAATCCTCCTCAACACCGTCGATCTTTGCGTTTCTCCGAACATAAAAGTTCCAGGAACAATGGAAGGTTTCGGCATAAACGTCATCGAAGCCGGCGGATGCGAGCGCGTGGTCATCGCATCCGATCTCGAAGGGCTCAAGGACGCGATCAAAGACGGAAAGAACGGTTTCCTGGTCGAGCCGGAAAATGCGGATGCCTGGACAGAGAAGATCACGGAAATTCTTGGGAAAGATGAAAGTTTCAGGAAAGAATTCGGCAAGAAAGCCGCAGCATATGTGGAAGAGAACCTGAACTGGGAAAAGATATCAGGAAAATACCTGGAAGAGATGAAGAAAATCATGTAACATATACCTGAACCTGCCGCTTTAATTTGCATTCATTATGGTCATGCTTTCATTCATAGCGCAACAATCCGCGTTCTATCTGACTCTCGTCCTGCTGCTTTTCCTGCCGGGATATTTCGTGCTAGGCGCTGTTTTCAAGAAAGACCGATTCTCTCTTTTTGAACGGATCGTCCTGGGTTCAGGACTCAGCATCATCATCACCGATTTCACGATGCTCATTCTTGATCGCGCCAATGTCCCGCTGACAAGATATTCGCTCGCCCTTTCGATACTCGCGATAACCGCCGTCGCATATTCCATCTCGAAGAAAAAAGGAACCGGAAATTCAGATTTCGCAAAATTGAACTTCACCAAGAAGCAGGGCATGCTGATAATCATCCTCATCTGCTCGACAGTCCTCATAAAAGCCTATTATCTCAGGAACGCTGTCATGCCAGGAACGACAGACCTCGGGCATCATCTCTATTGGTCGAAAGTCATCGCCCAAACGCATCATATTCCTGAATACACTCAAAGGGACGTGATAAGCCGTGACGGAACGAACACGATCGGCGCGCCGAAAAAAATCAGCGACTTCATCATCGGAGAACAGCTGTTCTATGCTTCCATCTCGCTCGTTTCAGGCATCGGTTTCATTTCATATTTCCCCGTGCTTTCCCTCTCCCTGGTGAACACCATGAGCATTCTGGCGCTCTTCGTTTTGGCGCTCGAGCTCTTCAGGAATAACCCTCGAAGAAAAAGCATCGCGATATTGTCATTGCTTTTCATCGGACCGCTTTTTTCGATCGATCCGCCGCAAGCGAAATTCGTCGCAGGCGGCGTGACCGGAAACTTGATCGCCAACTTCATCGTTCCGCTTACGCTCTATTTCTATATCCGATTCTTTCATGAAAAAACGAAGGGTCTTCTCTTTTTCGCTTTGCTTTTTTCCATGGGGCTTTTCTATATCCACCATCTGACAGGCTTCATGTTCCTGATCTCATTCGCGTCTTTCATCATCCTTTCTTCTCTCTTCAATTTCAAGGAATTCTTCACCCTCATCAAAGAGAAATCTAAATTACTACTTTCCCCTCAGATAATCGGCTTTTTCATTTTCGCCCTAGTCTTCGTCGCTTTGATATACACGCCCTCATATCTCACCAACAAAGCTGTGACGACAGTGGTCGGCGCAGTCTCGAAAGCGGGACATGGCGGACTCACTCTCAATCAATTCCGCGACACGCTCGGAGAGACCAGGATCGTTTGGGGAATCATGGGAATCATTTTCGTCGTTTTCCTGATCAGGAAAAGCGTCGAGAAATTCTCGCTTATCATGCTGGCTTCATGGGCGGGAGTCATTTTCCTGGTTTCCATGTTCCCTGATATCGTGAAAATCGATCTCCCCTCCGGAAGGGCTGCCAACTATGCCAGCTATCCTCTCTCCATCCTCTCCTCTTTCGCCATGGTATCGCTCTTTGCGAAAAGCTTCGGACAAGGGAATGCCGTCCTTCAAAAAACCAGTTCTCGTTTCCTGCTCGGCGCTTTCGTGCTTCTTGTTTCGTTCATAATGATAAACGGCGTGAGCGACAACGTCGGCTATCTCATGAAAGACAACTTCTATCCGGACAAGATCCAAGAGACATATTCCGCATCGGATTATCTCGCTTCCAAAATGGACACTCGGGATGTTCTCGCGGATGATCACATATATATCACCGCCGACTCGTTCGTGAAGCTTTTCTTCATGCGGGATTACAACTTCCCGCTCTATCGTGCAAACCTGGAACGATACACCAACAACGTCGACAAGGATGAATTCTGCACCCTCTGGATGATATCGGGACCGGAAACGCCTGACAGCCAGAAATGCTTCCGGGATCTCGGGGTGAATTTCACTCTCGTCAACGGGAAAACCGATGCGGCGCAATTCGAGAAGCTCGGCAATTTCTGGAAAGTATATTCGAACAACGAACTAAATGCTTATTACCGAACAAACTAAATGAGCGAGAAGAAAATAATCATCATCATTTCGATTTTCATCCTCATGACGTTTTCCGCTCTTTCCTGGCGGGAAATGAAATTACAAACAGGAACATATCGGAACGGCTGGTGGGGCGTCTATTTCAACGACCCCAAAGGAACCGGCCTTGATTTCACAATCGAGAACGAAAGCAAGGCGCAGAAGTTCTCATGGAAAGTGCTGTCGGAAGATGGGAACGCCATCCTTCAAGGTTCGGAAAATATTGGATCAGGAGAAAAAAAGGAAATATCGCTTTCACCCATGAATACTCCCGGGAATCAGAAAGTCACCATTGAAGTTTCCGGAAACAACGACGAAAAGAAGGATATCTATAAGATCTTGAAATAACAGAATCGCAGGCTTGTTAGTTCAAAAAAGCTGAGTCTCCAATTGGAGACTCAGCTTTTTTTTCCGATCGATACGTCTGCACCATAAGCGCATCACTTCTGATTCTTATAGATCTCCACATAATTCTTGTCCCGTCCATTTATCGATATCCTCCAGACAGGATCTGAGGAAGAATAATTCACATATTCCTTCTTTATCTCTTTCCAGGTATCGGCATACATGACGGAACCGCGCCTGGTCCTCACGAAATAGCTTATCTTGTCCAATTCTCCGGTGCTGGCATTCCTTTTGAAGGCCAGATCCCCCTTTATGCATATGCCCTTGAAAAAGGGGCAGAAACCGTTCTGGTCGGCCCAGACGACCATATTTTCCGCCCCAGGAAGGGCATTCAGGTGCTGGGCGGCCTCATATCCCCCATAGCCCCATGAATCGGCTATGAGCGATTTTTGAGGCAGGAAAGCATTTGTGTAGTTGAAATAGAAAGGCTTGGCCGACCAAAGGCTTGCGGCGCCTATAAGCAGCAGCCCAGCTGTCAGATATTCTTTTTTTATGCTCTCTATTCTCTTCCAAGAAAACAGCTCCCACATGCCGATGGCCGAAAGAATGAAAATCAGCGGATAAAGCATTATGGTATAGCGGATATTGACCAGAAGGCCTTGATAAATGACAGCTCCATAAAAAGTTACTATGAAAGCAGCCAAAGACACGACTATCCATGATTGCTCCGTTTTTTTCCAAAGCGATTTCATGAGAACGAAAAACAGGAAGAAAAGTGCTAATGGCAAAACGGAAAAAATAAGCGGAGCCGCTTCCAGGAAAATCTTTTCATAGAGCTGCTGTTTTCCGAAAATGATACCCATATCTGAATCGAAAGGTATTTTCCTCAAATCCGGCATAAGACGGAATCCCGAGGAATGATTTATGAAGGTTATCAAGAAAACGGCGAAAACCAAAAAAGCAGGAATGGAAAAAATCAGCCTGCCCGCTTTTGCAATATAGCGGTATGCCAGATTGATGATCCTTCCCCTATTCAGAAATGCCTCGAGAATAAGAAGCAAATCGGCAATGACAGTCGCCCAGAATATTTTTGACATCCCGGAAAATCCGACCGTTCCTTTATAAAATACTTCCGGTTTGACTATGCCTGCTGGCAAAAATATCGCAAAAACAAGAAAAGCTCCAGCAATCAAAGCCAAATGCGCCGCAGCGAATTTCCTTATTTTCTTATTAGTATCATTTTTCCATTCGGAATATTTGAAAATAGCCGTCATTAGCAATATGAACAGATAGAAAGGGATCAGGACAAGGGCAGCATACTTGGTCAGAAGAGCCATTCCCAACGCAGCTGATGATATAAGGATCGATTTCTTCTCTTCCGATTTGAGATAGTCCAGAAAAGAAAGGATCGAAATGGCAGAAAAAAGCCATAGCAAAGCATCCGGATTGACGATTTGGGAAACCCCGACGATTATCGGGCTTGTCAGGATGAGAATGGATGACCATAAAGCTATCCAATCATTTTCGGTTATCCGTTTTATCAACCAAAAAAGGAGGACTACACCGATAGCGTTGAAAATGATTATCGGGATCCGGAAGAACAGCTCGGCAGTGCGTATCTTTTCCGGATCATAGATCCGATAGTAGTCATGATCCAAAAGGATGCTATCCCTTTGCGAGCCAAGGAAAGCGTTGCCTATTCCGGAAACCAGAGCGACAG
>Ga0209373_10004468_pt1 | contig 12044 bp, 8 predicted proteins | sample Higcelweek5metaG_FD_187173 | JGI IMG/M metagenome (GOLD analysis project Ga0209373, IMG submission 187173) | Freshwater pond sediment microbial communities from the University of Edinburgh, under environmental carbon perturbations - High... | ecosystem: Environmental > Aquatic > Freshwater >... | reverse complement strand
TTCCCGCGACGCGCCGGCGAAGCGGGACAGCACCAGCACACCGGGATCGTCGGGATCCTGGGCCGCGACATATTCCTTGGCCACCAGATTCATCCCGTCACGCAGCGGTGTTACCAGCCCCACCTGGGCGGCACGGTAGAATCCGGACAGGACGCGGCGTCCGAAACTGCGGTTCAGGTAACGGATCGGCATCCAGTCGAAATCGGCGAACAGGCCGTTAATATGCCCTGCCATGGTTTCCAATTCCCGCCGGATCACCTGATATTCCGTCACCTCGCTGCGTGAGGGCGGGGCGATCTGCAGGAAACTGACGGCGGACAGGTTTTCCGGGTAGCGGTCCAGCAATTCCTGGAAAGCGGCGAACCGCTGGGGGAGACCCTTGGAATAATCCAGCCGGTCCACACCGATGATCAGCGCCCGCCCGACCAAGCTGTCGCGCAGGCGCTGCGTCGTTTCGCTCTGGCCTGCGTGGGCTGCCAGCTTTTCCAGGTTGGCGGTATCGATGCTGATGGGGAAGACACGCGCTTCCAGTTGCCTTCCATCGGCGGCGGTGATGCGGGCCCAGGCACCATCATCGACCAGTTCCACCGTGCCGGCCCCGGTGGCGGTCACACATTGGGCAAAACAGCCCAGATCGTCGCGCGTGTGGAAACCCACCAGATCATAGGCGCACAACGCTTCAATCAAGTCCTGCATCGCCGGCAGGGCGTTCAGGATTTCTGGCGACGGCCAGGGCGTGTGCAGGAAAAAGCCGAGACGCTGGCCCTGGCCGCGCCGACGCAACTCCTGCCCCAGCGGCATCAGGTGGTAATCATGCACCCAGACCAGATCCTGCGTGCGCAGCAGGGGTGTCACCTTGTCGGCGAACAGCGCGTTGACCCGGCGATAGCCTTCATATGTCACGGCATCGAAGCTGGCCAGATCCAGCCGGTAATGCAGCAGCGGCCACAAGGTCGCGTTGGCATAGCCATTATAATATTCATCATGGTCCCGACGGCTGAGCGGCATTGTGGCATAGGTGATGGACCCCGCCTGTTTCAGCACCGGATCGGCAGGCGCCTGCGTTCGCTCCTCGATCTCCCCGTTCCAGCCGAACCAGATGCCACCCTGGCGCTTCAGGGCTTCCAGAATGGCCACAGCCAGACCGCCGGCCTGACTTTTGCCTTCGCTTACCGGGGCGACCCGGTTGGAGATGATGACGAGACGGTTCACTGACCCTGCCCCCCTTGTTGTTCCATAACCGGCATCAAGGGTGGCGAGCACTCCCCGATGCATCGGGGGTAACGCCGTGACAGGGCAAAAAGGTCCGGCGGCAACTGTTGATCAGCCGTGCATAAGGGAGGGCTGGTTTGACGAAAGGCCGCCGACCCTTGTGGTGTGGCCCTTTGGCCGCTTTTTGTTGCGACGCGAAACAAACGATCGGCAGATGCGGGTTTCTGGCGGTTGAAACAGTCCAGACCAAGGATGCATGCCGGCTTTCTTATTTTGCACTTGCACAATGGGGGTGAGGCGCGCATAGTCTGTCTTGCGACACGGCCCTATGCCCTCTGTCGTAACGCACTTCTTGGGCGTTTCCTCCCTAAACTCAGGCCGTGGCAATGCCACGGCCTTTTTTCTTGCCCATGCCACAATCAGAAACCGAAACCGGTAGTGAAATTACCGATTCCGGTTTGCCGAATGAACGGTTCCCTTACACCCCGTCTCGTCAGGCTGTTGTTTTGGAATATTTCACGCTGCACCCATAGGGGCGGCTGGTGGCGGTGCGTACTGGTTTGCCGTCCAGAATATCCTCCATCGCGGCGCGCACATAATTGATGGCGCCGGGGATATCCTCCTGCTTGGCGGTCGGCTTGTCGTCGATCCCGCCTTCGTACAGCAGGGTACCGTCTGCTCCGATGATGAACATGTGCGGCGTCACCTTGGCATCATAGGCGCGACCGATTTCTCCCTTCGGATCCAGAATCACCTTGGTTGCCGCCCATTTTTCCGCCTTGTAGCGCTCCTTGGCTTCCTGGGGGGTGACATGGCCCTGCTCACCGGGGGCGGAACTGATGATCGTCACCCAGGCGACGCCCTTGTCGGTCAGGTCGGCCTGCAGCTTCTGCATATTCGCGCTGTCATAATGTTTGCGCACGAAGGGGCAACCGTGGTTGGTCCATTCCAGAACCAGCGGTTTTCCCTTGAAATCTGTCAGGTTGACGAGTTTTCCCTCAATATCTGTGCCGCTGAAGGAAGGCGCCGGCTTGCCGGGTGCCAGGGGGGCGGCAATGGCGGGTGCCGTCAGGAAACCCGCCAGCAACCCGCCGCCGCCAATGGCGGTCAGGCAGGTGCCGGCCAGGACAAGGCCACTTTTCTGAAGAAGGTCGCGTCGGGTGGGAGGCGTGGACATCTGTTTGCTCCGTCTCATGTGCTAAGCGACGGGCTGCTATGTGGGGGCGAAAGGTCGCGGGGTCAATTGTTGGCCCCGCGAAATTCGTCGTCCTATGGCAACTGGACAGGGGGCCTACACCACGCGGCGCAGGGCCTCCAGGAAACTGTCGATCTCCTTGTCCAGCCCCTGCGACTGGTGCGCCAGGGCGGCGGCTGATCCCAGCAACTGGGTGGAAGCGGCACCCGTATCGGCGGCGGCGCGGGTGACGTGGGTGATGCGGTGTGACACGTCCCTGGTGCCGGTGGCCGCCTGATCCACATTGCGGGCGATTTCGTTTGTGGCCGCCCCCTGTTGTTCCACGGCGGCGGCAATCGCCACCGTGCTGCCATTCACATCGGCGATGACCTGGGTGATTTCGTTGATGCTGTCCACGGCGGATTGGGTGGCGGCCTGGATATCGGCGACCTGGGTCTGGATATCCTCTGTCGCGCGTGCCGTCTGCCCGGCCAGATTCTTCACCTCGCCGGCCACAACGGCGAAGCCCTTTCCGGCCTCCCCGGCGCGTGCGGCTTCAATCGTGGCGTTCAGTGCCAGCAGATTGGTCTGGGCGGCGATCTCCTGGATCAGGCCCACCACTTCCCCGATGCGCTGGGCAGCCAGCGACAGGGTACCCACCCGGTCATTCGCCGCGCGTGCCCGTTCCACGGCATGGCCGGTGACGGTACGCGACCGTTCCACCTGCTCGGTGATGGCATGGATGGAAGCGGACAGTTCTTCGGCCGCCGAGGCCACAGTCTGCACATTGCCGGATGCCTGCTCGGCGGCGCTGGCAACGGCCATGCTTTCATGGTTGGTGCTTTCCGCCGCCTCCGACATGGTCTTGGCCGTGTCTTCCATTTCACTGGCGGCGGTCGTCACCTGGCTGGTGACGCTGCGGATCTTATGTTCGAACTGGTCGGCCATGCCGCGGAACTGTTCCACCTTCTGCCCCATGGCGGTGGTGGCGGCGTTCATCATCCGGCTGCCGGCCAGGAAGGTGCCGACCATGCCCTTTTCCATGACCCGGCGATAATAAATCTGGTTTGTCACCGCCTGCATCGAAGCGGCGGCTTCGCGCACGAAAGCATCGGCCCGGTCGGTGACATCATTGATCCGGTGCAGCAACTCGCCCAACTCGCCCCCTTCGCGGATGCCGATGATGCGCGCCTCGTAATCACCCTTGGCCAGCCGTGCCATCACCGCATTGGCGGCGATGATGGCGTTGTGCGCGCGGGTCAGCAGCAGAAATGATGCCACCGTGCCGGCCATGGTGATGGCCCCGCCGATGGCAGACAGGATGGAGTGACCCAGTACCCAGCCGGCCAGCCCGATCAAGCCGCCGGTCAGTGCCACGCCCCCGGCGATCTGTGCCTTAAAGAGAGAAGATGAACTGGTCATAGCTCTGCCCCCGTTCCCGCAATACCTTGCCCAGCAATGCCTCGCTCGCCGCCATGCCCTCACGGATGCGGGCGTGTTTGGCCTCCTCGGCCAGCAGCGCCTTGTAAACGGGGGTGATGATGTCGTTGACGATACGCGGATCGGCGGTGCGCCGGTTGGAATGATAACCGATGATGTTGCCGCCCATATCGAAAGATGGCGTCACATGGGCGAAGACCCAATAGTGATCGCCATTACGGGCCCGGTTCAACACATAGGCGAAGATTTCCTTGCCGGCACCGATCTGATCCCACAACAGCTTGAACACCACACGCGGCATGTCCGGATGGCGGATGCAGTTATGCGGTGTGCCCAATGCTTCCGCTTCGGTCATGTTGGCGACGCGCAGGAAAGTTCGGTTGGCGTAGGTGATGCGCCCGCCCTTGTCTGTTTTGGTGACAATCAACTCGTCATCGGCGAAGTGACGTTCCCGCCCGGTCAGCATGGGCCTTTCCTGGATCCTGTCACTCATCGGCGTTCCTTCCACAGCGGTCCCTGTTTCCCATCTGTCATGCCGGAATGATTAGGTCGCCGCATTGATCTAGGTCAGCTACTTCATGGTAGGCTATCGTGGAAAACGCTCTACCTTCCATCGCATTCTCAGTGTCACTATTTCTTAATAAAGCGTAGTTTAACGTGGTTACAGGTGGGGCACAGGCTTGGGAGGGCTTGGCCAATGAAAAACTTCATAGAAAGCGTCATTGCCGCATTGCGGGAGGATGATGCCGGTTTGCCTGCACCGCCAGTTCTATCGCACTATATTTCAACCGAAAATGCCCCTGAAACGGGGTCTGCCGCGTCACGGGGGCAAAGTGCGGCATTGGCACCTGCTTTGCGGCGCATCTTCAGCCAGCGTGACCCCACCCAATGCGGCAGTGTGCATCTGCTGGGGCTTGAAAGCCTGCATGCGCGCCTGAACAATCGCTGGGGGGCCGTGGCGGAACGCGTCCATCAACTGACCGAACGGTTGCTGGAACAGAAACTTGGCACCGCAGACGCCTGGTTCCGGCACGGTGCGGAAAATTATGTCATCGTTTTTGCCCAGATGGGCCCCGATCAGGCACGTCTTGTTTGCGCCAAGGTGCTGGAGGAGCTGCAGAAGCTGCTGCTGGGCGATGTCGATACCGACTCCATCATCGTTCCATACGGCTTGCAGGAAGCCGGATCGGATATGCTGTTCGCGCCGGCCAGACTGAAGGATATGCTGGATGCGGCGGTGGCACAGGGGCGCCAGCCTGCGCCGGGCGGCCCGTCGGGTAGTCTGTCGCCGCAGGGTGCCACCTCCCTCTGGGCGGGGCCGCTGGAGGTGAAATACCGCCCGGTTTGGGATTCACGTCAGCAGGTTCTTTCCATTTATATCGCCCGCTGTTGCCGCCTGCGCAGAGGGCGGCAACCGGCCTGGGGCTATGATTGCCAGGATGACCCCGCAGACCCGCACCAGATCCTGCAAACCGACATGACCATCGCTGCCCGCTCCCTGGAAGTGGCGCTGGAGCTTTACGATAACCGCTTCCGGTTTTTCCTGTCGCTGCCGGTGCATTTCGAAACACTGGCTGTGTTGACGCGGCGCCGGGAAATGGTGGCCCTTTTGCAGGCGATACCCGCCCATCTGCGCGCCTTCATGACATATCACCTGACGGGGGTGCCCGCAGGCGTGCCGGCAGGCCGGTTGTCGGAGATGGTTTCCACCCTTCGTCCCTTCGGCCGGACCATCATGGTGGTGGTGGATATCAATGGTGGTGACCTGCCCGCAGTTGCGGCTTCAGGGGCGAAAGTCGCCTCCCTTCTGTTGCCTCCCGGAGTCGGCACGGAGCGGCTGCGTTCGGAACTGCTGCGTTTCAGCGCCTCGGTCGGCAAGCTGCGCCTGCATATGTCGGTGGAAGGGGTGGATGATCTGGCGATGGAGAAATTATGCGATGAGGCGGGCATCACCTTCCTGGCCGGCAGCCTGATCGGCGGCTGGCTGGATGTGCCGGAAAATGTGCTGCGCATGTCGCGGTCTGACATCCTGCATCCGCATTGACGGGTGCTACAGATGTGCGCCGGCAGGGGTCTAGAATAAAAAAAGCCACCTGATGGTGACCTTATTGCCATCGGATGGTGGGCGGTACAGGGATTGAACCTGTGACCCCTTCCATGTCAAGGAAGTGCTCTCCCGCTGAGCTAACCGCCCTATCCGATATCTCCGGTATCTTTACCGGCCATGTCGCTTCGTAAAACACAGTCACTGGATGGTGGGCGGTACAGGGATTGAACCTGTGACCCCTTCCATGTCAAGGAAGTGCTCTCCCGCTGAGCTAACCGCCCCATCCATCAACTGCCCCGGAAGCCATTGCCGTCGGAGTGGGCGGGCTTATAGCAACTGCCTTGGGGGCTGGCAACACCCTATTTCGGCAAAAGCATGGAAAATTTTCATAACGGCATCGGCTGGCGGGTCGGGCATGATTCCGTTACACCTCAAGCCATGACAAAGACGCCGTCCAACCCGTCCGCAGACAGCCGCGTCGCCGATACGGTCGGGAACGCTTTTCTGATCCATCGACCCGCAGACCAGCGCCTGCCCGTGGTGCTGGCCAGTCCGCATAGCGGGCGTGACTACACGGGTGATTTCATTGCCCGGTCACGGCTGGACCCGCTGGCGCTGCGCCGTTCGGAAGACGGATATGTCGATGAGATTTTCCAGGATTCGGTGGCATTGGGGGTGCCCATGCTGGCAGCCTGTTTTCCCCGCGCCTTTCTGGATCCGAACCGGGAGCCGTTTGAACTTGACCCCGGCATGTTCGACAGTCCCCTGCCATCTTATGTCAATGCCCGTAGCCCGCGCGTTGTCGCCGGTCTGGGAACCATCCCCCGTATCGTTGCCAGCGGTGAAGAAATCTATGCCGGGCGCCTGCGCTTTGCCGAGGCGCAGGCGCGGTTGGATCGTTGCTACTATCCCTACCATGCCGCGCTGCGCGGATTGATCGATGCGACGTTTGCCCGTTTTGGTTATTGCATCCTGCTGGACTGCCATTCCATGCCATCCATCGGCCTGCCGCCCGAACTGGCGGATGTGGGCAGTCTGGATGCCGTGTTGGGCGATTGTTTCGGCAGCGCCTGCGCCCCGCAGGTGATCCAGGCGGCAGAAAGCAGCTTGACCGGCATGGGATACATGGTGGGGCGCAATGTGCCATATGCGGGGGGGTACACGACCCGGCATTACGGGCGCCCGGTCGATGGTGTTCATGTTCTGCAGATCGAACTGAACCGGTCGCTTTACATGGAGGAACTGTCGCTGCGCCGGCTGCCCTATCTGGCGGTGCTGGCTGGCCATATGCGGCGATTGGTGGGGACCATTGCCGCCCTGTCGCCGGCACAGCTGCGTCCGGGAAAGTGACGCCGGGCCACCAATTTCCTTAAAACCAACAAGAACGAGGAAACAAAAAACATGGGACTGATCAGCATCCGCTCTGTCAGCCTGGATGATGCGGAGAAAATCGCCGCCATCTATGCCCCGCACGTAACGGAAGGCACTGCCAGTTACGAGGCGGTGCCCCCCGATGCGGTGGAGATGGCGGGCCGCATCCAGGCCCTGCTGGACCAGGGTTACCCCTATCTGGTGGCGGAACGTGAGGGGCATTTCCTGGGCTATGCCTATGCCAGCGCCTTTCGCAATCGACCCGGCTATCGTTTCACCGTGGAGAATACCATCTATATCGCGCCAGTGGCCCAGGGGGCCGGGGTGGGTCGCGCGTTGCTGCGCGCCTTGATCGAGGTCTGTGGTCGCGCGGGATATCGCCGCATGGTGGCGGTGATCGGTGATGGTGGCAATGATGGCTCCCTCGGCCTGCACCGGGCGCTGGGGTTCACACCTGCTGCCACCGTGCCGGGCCTGGGTGTGAAACATGGGCGCTGGCTGGATTGGGTGATGATGGTGCGCCCCTTGGGTGGGACGGATGCGCCGTCCCCGCCGATTGACGCCGCCCCCCAGCGCTTCAGCCCGGATATGCTGCCCGGCGTGTGAAGCCGCCCTTGCGTTCCAGCAACTCCCAGGTTCGTGCCGCCAGCCGCGCCGTGTCATCCAGCGGCGAATAGGACCAGCTTTCCAACTCCCCCGCAAACGGGCGGGTAATGCCGGCCCGCCGCAGCGTTTCATGAAAGCGGGTAAATTTCTGGGCGTTGCCGGCCAGTTCGATGATGTGCACCGGCTTGCCGGTGCTGGCCGCTTCCGACACCATGGCCACGCTGTCGCTGGTGACGATCAGCGCGTCGGCCAGGGCCAGGAAGCCGAAATAGGGATTGTCGCCGGTGCCATCCCACAGCCAAACCGGCAGACCGGACAATCTTTCCCGCAAGATCGCCTCGTTCGCCGCGCCCGTGCGGCGCGATGTGGTGATCATCAAACCCACCTGCTGATCCCGTATCAAGGTGGCCAGCCGGTCAGCCAGTTCCGCCATGATCTGCGGGGTCAGGCTGGAAAACCGGTTGGAACCGCCGATCATCACTGCCACCAGCGGGCGGGCCAGCCCCGCCACCTGCGGGGCGAAGGTCGTGGCCGCTGCCGCCAGTTTTTCCGCCGTCACCCGGTGGATGGCGCCGATGCTTTCCACCAGATTAGGCCCGGCTTTGCGGTCATGCGCGGGCAGGGACACAAGATCGAACCGGTCGAACGGCACCCCCGGATTCTGGATATGCACCCGCACGCAGTGCGGTGCCTGCCGGCCAATGGCAATTGACAATCCCACCGCCTGCCGCCCTGACGTGATCAGCAGATCGGGCCAGGGCGGCGCCAGCACGGTGGATGCCGGAGCCAGGGGCAGCGACAGGCCCGGCAACGGCAGATAGGGCGTCAGTTGCCGCCAGGGTGCGCGCAGCGCAATCCGTTTCACGACGGGGGCCAGCCCCATCGATTCCGCCAGCCCCAGGCATGGATTCTCGATCCCGGCCCGGCCATCGGACATCACCCAGCAGGTGGAGGAGGGGCTGTCGATCACGGATATCTGCCTTTCAGGGGTAAATCGTATAAGAAAATTTCATCTGAAACGGCCCCCCGCTCTTGCGGCCTGCCGCCCAGCGTGTAATATCATTGCTCAAATCCAAACCCCTGGAGTCAAAGAAATCACCATGCGGCGGGTTAAACTCGACCGAATTGATCGGCGCATCCTACGCGACCTGCAGGCGGACGGCCGGATGACGAATGTGGAGCTGGCGCGTCGCGCCGGCATCTCGGCCCCCCCCTGCCTGCGCCGTGTGCGCGCGCTGGAGGAGGCCGGCTATATTCGCGGCTATCATGCGGACATCAATCCCGAATCCATGGGCTTCCATGTGACGGTTTTCGCACAGGTCGGCCTCTCCTCCCAGGCTGAAACCGACCTGAAGCGTTTCGAATCCCTGGTCAATAGCTGGCCGGAGGTACGGGAATGCAACATGCTGGCCGGCGAGACGGACTTTCTGCTGAAAGTCGTCGCTGTGGATTGGGACAGCTATCAGCGGTTCCTGACCACCAGGTTGACGGCGGCCCCCAATGTCAGCCACGTGAAATCCGCCCTGGCCATCCGTCAGTCCAAATATGAACCGGGCGTGCCGATCGATGTCGATGTCGGCCCGGAAAGCAAGGATGATAATGAGGAATATGACGACGAGGCGTGAGCCAGACCGGCAGCGGTGACGGACCATCCGTGCCGGTTCCAAACAAGTTGCATCTGAAAAGGGGCTTGGCAGAATATTGCCAAGCCCCTTTTCTTCTACAGTTCCAGAACGCCCGTACGTAGCCCCGACGATTCCGCTTCCACCCGGATCGGGCCGCCATTCCTGGCCTGAAGGATGGCAACGCAGAGCCCGTTGAAGGCGTTGCGCTTGTCGGCATGGTCGGGTTCCAGGCTGCGCGGATCGCCATTGCCCACGCCCAGTAAGCGTGCGTCACCGGCCAACCGGAACCGCAGCAGATTGTCGGCTGTCTGCACCTCCCGCCCCGCCGCGTCCAGCACCGCCGCCCTTACCACCGCCACCTCACCACCGGCCAGCCGCCGCCGGTCGCTGGTGAGCGCGATGGCGGCCGGTGTCCCGGTGGTTTCCCGTCGCCGGGTCAGGATTTGCCGGCCCTGTGCATCAAAGCCCCGCGCCTCGATCCAGCCTGGCGCATAGGGCGCCATCCATTGCAAATGGCCGTTCCGTTCCACCATCTGTCGGCCCAGGCTGGTGCCATTGACCAGCAGTTCCACCACATGGCAATTGGCGTGAACCCAGACCTCCACCGGCTGGCCCTCCCGCCCCGGCCAGGTCCAATGCGGGAACAGGTGCAGCATCGGTTCGTCCCGCCACCAGGCGCGATAGTACCAGTAATTGTCCTTGGGCAGGCCGCAGCTATCCATCACCCCGAAATAGGATGTGTGCTGCGGCCAGCGCTCGAACGGGGTGGGTTCGCCACGATAATCGAATCCGGTCCAAACGAAGCCGCCAGCCAGGAAGGGGCGTTCGTCATAAAAACGCCACCAGCGCTCCGCCGTGCTGGCCCAACGGGGGAATTCCCGGTCATAGGCGGGCAGGATGCCGGCCTGATCGTCGCGGTGATAGGCCCCCCTGGTCATCACCGTGCTGGCCGTCTCTGTGCCGATCATCGGCACGGTCGGGTGGGCCGCGTGGAAAGCGTCGATCTCGTCCAGGTAATAGTTACACCCCATCACGTCCAGCATCCGGCTTGCCCCTTGGCCCAGCTTGCCGTTGAACGCCTCGGTCACCGGGCGGGTGCCATCCAGGGCGTACACGCGCCGCTTCATCGTCTCCGCGATGCGCGCACCGGTTTCGGTGCCCCGGTGGATCTCCTCGTTCCCGATGCTCCACAGAAAGATGCTCGGATGGTTACGGCCACGGCGGACCATGCGTTCCAACTGACCCAACCCTTCCGGGTTGCTGGACATCTGGCGCGTCTCCTCCAGCACCAGCATGCCCAGCCGGTCACAGGCCTCCAATACCGCCGGCGGGGCCGGGTGGTGGGTGGAGCGATAGGCGTTGGAACCCATCGCCTTCAACTGTTCGATCCGCCAGACATGCAGACTGTCCGGCACGGCAAAACCCACGCCGGCATGGTCTTGATGGTTGCAGGTGCCTTTCACCTTCACCGGCTTGCCGTTCAGGAACAGGCCGCGATCGGCATCAAAACGGAAGCTGCGGATGCCGAACGGCGTCTCCTGCCGGTCGATCACCCGGTCACCCTCGATAATCTCGCTGATCAGCCGGTAAAGCGACGGCTGTTCCAGGGACCAGAGGGCTGGGCTTTCCAGCCGCACCGTCTGCGTCAGTTCATGCCCGGCCCATTCCGGCAGGGTGACGGGATCGGACAGCAACACCGCCACCGGCTTTCCCTGCGGGTCCAGCAGGGTGGAGCGCAGACGGACCGGCAGGGAAGGGCCGTCATTGTCGATCTCTGTGGTGATGGCGACGGTTGCGGCTTCGCCCGTCGCTTCCCCCTCCAGCGTGCAGCGGACAGCGGTGCCCCACTGGCGGATATGGGCGGGCGCGCAACTGATCAGACGCACCTGTCGGTAAAGCCCGGCCCCTTCATAGGACCAGGCCTCCCCTAAGCTGACATCGCAGCGGATCAGCAGGATGTTACGTTCGCCCGGTTTGACGAAATCGCTGATATCCAGGCGAAAAGGGACATAGCCACTTTCATTTCCGCCAACGACGAAGCCGTTCAGGATCACCAGACAATCCCGGCCCACCCCGTCGAAATCCAGGAACAGGCGGCGTCCGGCTTCGTCGGCGGCGATGGGTAACTCCCGGCGATACCAGCCGACGCTGGTGGCGGGGAAGCGTCGGCCCAGCGGCTTGAAGCCCTGATAGGCGCCGATCTTGTCCGCTTCGCTGCCCGGTGCGCCGAAGGGGGTGAAGGGCAGATCGACCGCCCAATCATGCGGCAACGCCACCGCCTCCCAGGCGCTGTCATCATAATCGGCAGCCTGGATGGCCGTGCCGATATCACCCGATTTGGCATAGGTGTCGTGGGAACTGCCAAAGCCGAAATCCCGCGCCGGGTCCGCCGCATGGCCCAGTTGGAAGCGCCAACCCGTTTCGATGGGCGTCACCCGGCGGGCCGATTGCGATGTTGTTTCCTCAGCCCTTGCGGTGCCCCCGACCGTGCCCAAGGCCGCCAGCGCTCCGCCCGCCTGCAAAAATCCCCGCCGAGACAGATGATCCATCGGCTTGCCCCCCCCCCCCC
>Ga0209373_10004466_pt1 | contig 12046 bp, 13 predicted proteins | sample Higcelweek5metaG_FD_187173 | JGI IMG/M metagenome (GOLD analysis project Ga0209373, IMG submission 187173) | Freshwater pond sediment microbial communities from the University of Edinburgh, under environmental carbon perturbations - High... | ecosystem: Environmental > Aquatic > Freshwater >... | reverse complement strand
AAAAAGGTTTGCAGGCTGCTATCGACGAAATGCGTAAAGGAGAACGCGTAACATCGGCATCGGCTGAAGAAACCTATAATTCTTTGAACAAATACGCCAAAAACCTAAACGAATTAGCTAAAAATGGTAAACTCGATCCAGTAATTGGTCGCGATGAAGAAATTCGTAGAGTATTGCAAATTCTTACTCGTAGAACCAAAAACAATCCAATGTTAGTGGGAGAACCAGGTGTTGGTAAAACAGCTATTGCCGAAGGTTTAGCGCACCGAATTGTGGATGGCGATGTGCCTGAAAATCTAAAAGATAAAATCGTTTACTCTTTAGATATGGGTGCGCTAATTGCTGGTGCGAAATACAAAGGAGAATTTGAAGAACGATTAAAAGCTGTCGTAAAAGAAGTTACATCTGCCGAAGGAGATATTGTACTTTTCATTGACGAAATTCATACTTTGGTTGGTGCTGGCGGTGGCGAAGGCGCTATGGATGCAGCTAACATTCTAAAACCTGCATTGGCTCGTGGCGAATTGCGTGCTATTGGTGCAACAACATTAGACGAATATCAAAAATATTTTGAAAAAGACAAAGCGCTCGAGCGTCGTTTCCAAAAAGTAATGGTAGATGAACCCGATACCGAAAGTGCGATTTCGATTTTACGTGGTATTAAAGAAAAATATGAAACGCATCACAAAGTGCGTATCAAAGACGATGCAATTATTGCAGCTGTAGAATTATCACAACGTTATATTACCAATCGTTTTCTTCCTGATAAAGCAATCGATTTAATGGACGAAGCGGCTTCAAAATTGCGAATGGAAATCAATTCAAAACCTGAAGAATTAGACGTTTTGGATAGAAAAATCATGCAATTGGAAATTGAAATTGAAGCTATTAAACGTGAGAATGACGAAACCAAATTAAAAGGTTTAGGTTTAGATTTAGCCAACTTAAAAGAAGAACGCAACGAGATTTTTACCAAATGGAAATCGGAAAAAGATGTTGTAGACAATATTCAAAATGTAAAACAAGAAATAGAAGATTTCAAAATTGAAGCCGAACAAGCGGAACGTAATGGCGATTATGGAAAAGTAGCCGAAATTCGTTACGGAAAAATCAAAGAAGCACAAGAACGTTTGGATGCTTTACAAATTCAGTTAGCCGAAAACCAAGCAGGAACTTCCTTAATCAAAGAAGAAGTTACTCGCGAAGATATTGCCGAAGTAGTTGCCAAATGGACCGGAATTCCAGTAATGAAAATGTTGCAGGGAGAAAGAGAAAAATTACTTCGTTTAGAAGAAGAATTACATCGTAGAGTAGTTGGTCAGGAAGAAGCTATTGAAGCGGTGAGTGATGCTGTTCGTAGAAGTCGTGCCGGTTTACAAGATATGAAAAAACCGATTGGTTCGTTCTTATTTTTAGGAACAACAGGTGTTGGTAAAACCGAATTAGCAAAAGCATTAGCCGAATATTTGTTCGATGATGAAAATGCAATGACCAGAATTGATATGAGTGAATACCAAGAACGTCATTCTGTTAGTCGTTTAGTTGGTGCGCCTCCAGGTTATGTGGGTTATGACGAAGGCGGACAACTGACCGAAGCGGTTCGAAGAAAACCATATTCTGTAGTATTATTAGACGAAATTGAAAAAGCACATCCTGATACATTCAATATCTTGTTGCAAGTTTTGGATGAAGGAAGGTTAACCGATAACAAAGGGCGTGTTGCGGATTTCAAAAATACGATTATCATCATGACTTCAAATATGGGAAGTGCTATTATACAGGAGAAATTTGAAAATTTAAAAGGTGGAATTGATGCTGCAACCGAAGCAGCCAAAGTAGAAGTTTTAGGTTTATTGAAACAAATTGTTCGTCCAGAATTTATCAATAGAATTGACGAAATTGTAATGTTTACACCATTAACAAATGCAAATATTAAAGAAATTGTTGGTTTGCAGTTGAAAAGTGTTATTAAAATGTTGGCGCATCAACAAATTACAATGGACGCAACACCAGAAGCAGTTGAATACTTGGCACAGAAAGGTTTTGACCCACAATATGGTGCTCGACCTGTAAAACGTGTTATTCAGCGCGAAGTATTGAATCAACTTTCAAAAGAAATATTAGCTGGTAAAGTTACTGTTGACAGCATCATTTTGTTAGACAGTTTTGATGGGCAATTGGTTTTTAGAAACGAAAGTGAATTAGTAAAATAAATAGTTTTTTTCATAGATTTGATTAGTTGAACACTTAGCATCTTAATTGATGTTAGGTGTTTTTTTATTACATTTGAGTAACTAACCAAAAAACTAATTATTATGAACAACATTATTGTAAAAAATGGATTACTTGGAAGTAGTATTGTTTCGGCATTGCTAATATCAATAACCATGTACATGAAATCAAATCCTGAAAAAGAAGTAAGCATGATGATTGGATTTGCTGGAATGCTTCTTGCTTTCATATTTGTTGCATTAGGAATTAAACAACAAAGAAATGCTAGTAACGGATTCATTTCATTTGGAAAAGCTTTTTTAACAGGCTTCTGGATTACTTTAATTATTTCGACAATTTATGTTTTAGTTTGGTTGGTGATTTTGTATAACTTCTTCCCAAATTTTGCAGAACATTATACAGATATGGCTATTGCAAAAGCAAGTCCGGATGAATTGACTAAAGTAACCGAAGAAATGAATTCCTTTAAAGAAATGTACAAAAATCCAATTTGGGTAATCTTATTTACATACATGGAAATTTTGCCATTGGGAATTGTTTTTTCATTAATAAGTGCTTTAATTTTAAAGAAAAAATAAATTTACCTATGAAGCAACCACAAGTTTTCATACCATTATTTTTCATCGGACTAATCCTATCAGGAATCAATCCAAAGGAATATTTTACTTGGTTTTTAGAAGTTTCTCCAGCAATTATTGGATTATTGATTTTGGTTTTTACCTACAAAAAATTTCAATTCACAAATTTTACGTATTTCTTCATTCTCATTCATTGCTATATTTTATTTCTTGGCGGACATTACACCTATGCAGAAGTACCACCTTTTGAATGGATAAAAGAAACTTTTAATCAAAGTCGAAATAATTACGATAAAGTAGGTCATTTTGCACAAGGTTTTGTTCCAGCTATGATTACACGCGAATTATTTATTCGTAAAAACGTGATTTCTAATCCTAGTTTCTTTAACTTCGTTATTGTTGCGGTGTGTTTGGCAATTAGTGCAGCTTACGAATGGTTAGAATGGGGTGTTTCACTTAGTACAGGTGATGGTGGTGATGCTTTTTTAGGAACGCAAGGCTATGTTTGGGATACACAATCTGATATGTTATATGCAACCATTGGTGCCATTTGTATGCTAATTTTCTTCAGTAAAAAACACGACAAAGCAATTCAAAAACAAATTCAATAACAAAATATAATAATGCTACAACTTAACTTCTCTCCTTTTCCAATACTAGAATCAGAACGTTTACGTTTTAGAAAATTAACCAATGATGATGCTCCAGAAATTTTAGTACTTCGAGGTAATCCTGAAACTATGAAATTTATTCCAAGACCTTTAATTACAGATACTGAAGGCGCTTTGACACATATAAAAATAATCAACGACAAAATAGACGAAAATCTTGATATTAATTGGGCCGTAACCGAAAAAGGAAGTGATAAATGTATCGGAATTATGGGTTTTTACAGAACGCAACCCGAAAATTTCAGAACCGAATTAGGCTATATGATTACGCCTGAACATTGGGGAAAAGGCTATGTTACCGAAGCAGTGAAAACATTATTAGATTTTGCTTTCAATACATTAAATTTTCATTCTATTGTTGCAGTTATCGATTCACGACATATTGCTTCAGAACGTGTTTTACAAAAAGTTGGCTTTGTAAAAGAAGCTCATTTTAAAGAAGATTTTTACTATAATAATGAATTTACCGATACCGTAATGTATGGTTTACTAAAACGAAATTTTACAAAATAAAATATATGACCGAATTTGAAAAACAATTCCACGAAGTTCAAGAACTTCTCGAATTTAACGACTTCAATCAAACCATAAAACGAGTAATCGATTTTACTTTAGATTCCGAAAACATTGAATTTTACATCAAAACCAATGAATTTTTAAATTGGTTAGACCATAATGAAAAAGAAGACGAAGATAAAAAAACACGCTTAAAAGCTTTATTAGATGAACTTCACGCTTTTTTAAGTAAAAAAGAATGTCACAATCATCAAACCATTATATCGGTTAAAAATCTACAAAAAGTATACAATGCTTCTTTTGGGTTAGGTCCTATAAATTTAGACATCAAAACAGGTGAAATCATTGGTTTAGTTGGCGAAAACGGAAACGGAAAAACCACTTTACTTCGTAGTTTATGTGGTGAATTACATCCAACATCTGGAACCATAAATTACCAATTTCAATACGATGATTTGTATGATTTGCGAACAAAACTAGTTTACATTCCACAACGAACTGACACTTGGCGCGGTTCTATGTACGAAAATTTAGAATTTACAGCAAGTTGCTACGGCTATTCGCCAGAAGAAAATAATTTAGTCGTCGATTTAGTAATCACGCGTTTGGGATTGCGAAAATTTAGAAAACATTACTGGAATAATTTATCTTCTGGTTACAAAATGCGTTTTGAATTGGCTCGAATGTTACTCCGTAAACCAAAAATTTTATTGATTGACGAACCTTTGGCAAACTTAGATATTTTGGCACAACAAACCATTTTAGACGATTTTAGAAACATCGCAAATTCGGCTTTTAGACCAATCGCTATTGTGTTGAGTTCGCAACAATTGTATGAAGTGGAAAAAACATCAAATCAAGTGGTTTTCTTAAAACGTGGTTCGCAAAAGAATTTGAATGCAGAAAATGATGTGGCAAAAAATTGCATTATCGAATTCGAAAGTTCATTGAATTTAAGCGATTTAAAACAAGCTTTTACATCTTTAGAAGTAATTTCTTTAGAACAAAATGGCGGAACATTTATTGTAACTTTTCCAGAAAAAATTGAAATGAACGATTTCTTAAAAGTGGTTATAAATCAATCGATTCCAATGACTTACATGCGTAACATTTCAAATTCAACACGTCGCTTTTTTGTGAACTAAAAAAATAAAATCATGTTTAAAGATATACAGAAAAAATTATTATTAAAATATCCATTGCTTTGGAACACAAAATTCGTTCCTATGGTTGCCATTGGATTACTACTTCACCTCATCTTTTTTGGCTTAGGTTATTTGGATGGAACCATCGATTTTTCGAACAGAAACAACTTAGATATTGAAGTAACTTGCATCTTATTTGGTGTTTTACTTGTTATAATTATCATTATTTTGTGGCTAGTTAACTACTTTAAAAACAATTCGTTAAAATCATTTTATAGCAAATCAAAATACAGTTTATTTTACGAATGGTTGCAAATATTTGTTGTTAGTACATTATTGATTACGTTTTATTTACCATTTTCAGTTGGAAAGCAATTACATCAAAGAAGTTATTATTCACTTGAAGAAACAACCAATCGCTGCAAAACTATTGCTACTGCTGATATGTTTATTGATGGAAGTTTTGGAGAAACAGAAATTGATAGTTTAGCATCCGGATTAATCGATAGTTTAGGAAATAAAATTGCTCTTAATTATAATCCTGAAGATGCAGATACAGCTGAATATGCTACTGAAAAAGAAAGTATGGCAGTTGAGGCAGTTGCTGCATACACCTATAAAGATCATATCATCTTTAACGGGAAAAAATACGATCAATTTTCATTAGTAAATAGAAATACGTTTGAATTTACTGTTTTTTCAACAGAACAAGATTCGTTAAACAGAATAAAAGTTCAAAATTGGTTACATCAAGACAATCAAGCTGAAGTTAAAAATCTAATGGATAATTATTTAAAATTAATTAGAGATCATGATTTAGCAACCAATTTAACTTTAGATAAATGGTTCGAAATTGTTTATAAAGCTCCAGAATTTGATGAGTTTTTATACATTCAGCCTTATTTGAAAGAATACGAAACTGATGAATCTTATAATAATTCTTATGTTTATGCAACTAAAGTTGGCAATGAAGAACGAAAATATTCGAAATATTTTATACAACAAGATGTATTAAAAGAAAAGTATGACACGGTTTCTGAAGCACATACAGATTCATTTTTTAATATTGAAATGATTTTAGGGTTTTTATATGGTGCTTTTGGATTATCTATTTTGATTTTTTCTTTCCGAGTTACTTCTGGAAAAAGTTGGTTAATTGCGGTTGTTACAACTGGAGTTATTAATATTGTTTACGGTATTTTTACTGCAATTACTGGTGTAGGAAATATGTATTTCTATTTAATTTTATTTACCATTTTAGGAATTATATTTTATTTTTTCTTAATTTATTACAACAAAAAGAATTTGCAACTTAGTAGAATTGCATTGAATTTATTTTTATGGTCATTCATAGGAATTATTCCTTTAATTTATTTCATAATTCAAGAACATTATGCTTCAAGTTATGATTATAGAATTGGTTATAATTATACTTCGCCAGAATATCAATGGATGAGAGATCACACAATTCATATGTTTTCAATAAATTTTATCTTAGCCATTCTAATACTTTTCTTCTTATCAAAAATTATTAGAAACTGGAAAGGAATTTCGGAAGATTAATATGATAATTACACTTTCAAATACTAAAATTTCGGCATCTATTAATACAATTGGTGCCGAATTATCTCGATTAGAGAAAAATAACAAAAATTACATTTGGACAGTTGATGAAGCTTTTTGGAACAAAACTTCACCTATTTTATTTCCTATTGTTGGAAGATTAAAAAATGACTCTTATACATTTAGAAACAAATCGTATGCATTGCCACGACATGGTTTTGCGCGAAATTTTGATTTTAAAATAGAAAATCAAACCGAAAATTCAGCACTTTTTTCTTTAGAAAGTAATGCAGAAACGTTACAACAATTTCCGTTTGAATTTGAATTAAAAATGGAATATCGTTTAACCGAAAATGGCTTAGAAATTACCTATTTGGTAAGTAACAAGTCTAATGAAGTAATGCCTTTTTCTATTGGAGCACATCCAGCATTTGCAATTGATAATGCATTTGATAACTATAGTTTGGTTTTTAATCAATCTGAAAAAATGATTTCGCATCAATTAGAAAATGAACAATTTGATGGTTCTGTCCGAGAAATTGAAGCAAAAAATGGAAAAATCAATTTAGATTATTCGCTTTTTGAAAAAGATGCTTTAGTTTTTAGAGAATTGGAGTCAAATGAAATCACGCTTCAAAACAATAATGAATTTATTTTAAAAATGATTTTTGAAGGTTTTCCATATTTGGGAATTTGGACAAAACCAAACGCTCCCTTTTTATGCATTGAACCTTGGTGTGGTTTAGCAGATAATGCGAATCATAATGGAAATATCGAAGAAAAAGAAGGTATTAACTTATTGCAACCGCAAGAGGTTTTTTCAAGAACTATTAAAATAGAGTTATAAAAAAATCCCGATTTCTCGGGATTTTTGATTTAGTCAATATAGGTTTTATTACCATTTTTATTGATGTAGTATTTTCCGCCTCTTGGTCCAGTAAATACTTTTTTACCTTTGTATTCACCAGTAACTTTATCAGCTACTTTTTTTTCTGCTGCTTTAGAAGCGGCAGTTTGTTTTAAATCTTCTTTTTCTTCAGCAGCAGATTTTTTTGCTTTAGTTTTAGTTTCAGTTGTTTTTGCATCAGCTTTAGATTTTACTGCATCTTTTTTTGCATCAACTTTTGCTTTTACGTCTTTTTCCGCTTTTTTTGCATCCGCTTTTGCTTTTGCAGCGGTAGAAGTTGCTTTTCCATTTTCTGAAGCTGTTTCTGATTTAGATTTAGATTCTTTAGCTTTAGAAGTAGCTTTTTCTTTTGTGGTTTTTACTTTTTCCTTTGCTTCTTTTTCTGTTTTTTTAGCTTTAGCCGTTGCCGCATCTTTTTCTTCTTTAGCAGCCTTTTTAGCTTTTTCAGCTTTTTCTGTTGCCGCTTTTTTAGTTGTTTTTGCTTTAGTTTCTTGAGCTACAACACCAAGTGAAAATAACAATGATAATCCAAGTAGAACAATTTTTTTCATTCGTTTTTTTGTTTTTTTATAGTTATACAATTTTGTGAATTCTATTTACAGGTATCACAACTCCCTGTTTAAGTATTACTCTACTATCGGTAACACCCCAAATAGTAGTTTCAACTGCTTTTTTAGAAGCGTCATCTTCAAAGAAAATTTTAATTTTTACATGCTCTAAATTTCCTAATGATAAAGCTCTGTCCAAATCATTTTTTCGTTGTATAATGGCATCTTTTTCGTCTAAAACTTCTTTAGAAGGAAAGCTTAAAGTGCCTATTGCTTCTTTGTCTATTAATTGAAATTCGTTATTCATAGTTAAATTAGTTGGTTAGTTTCATAAAATTACTAAAAAAACAAAGACAAATTCATTTTTTTAGCACATAAAATAAACCTTATATAATTAATAAATCAAATACCAATTTACATGCCAAAAAAAAAGAGACTGTTCTTAAAAACAATCTCTTCTTGATTCATTAACTTTAAATATAAATTAGAATTTCATTCCAACTCCGATTCCAAATAACCATGGATCGATATCTACCTCAGCAGGAACAACTAAACCTGGAACTAAGTTAGTTGCATCAACCGTAACGTCTGTGCTTAAAAACAAACGTTTTGCATCAACATTAATAAAAAAAGTATCGTCTAACATTAAATCAAAACCAACTTGAGCTGCATATCCTAATGCATTATCATATTTGACATCTGCAACTGCTCCCGATTTTACATTATAAAACAATGTGTAATTTACTCCTGCTCCAATATATGGTTTGAAAATCTTTTTATCAGAAGTATAAAAATGATATTGTGCAGTTAATGTTGGAGGTAATAACCAAGCACTTCCTAAATCAATATCACCAGCAATTGTATTAATTGCTTTTACATCGTGTTTTGCAGTTCCTAAAATTAATTCAGCAGCAAAATGTTCAGTAAAAAAGTAAGTAAAGTCTAATTCTGGAATAAATGCATCCGAAATTTGAACATCTCCACCAATAATTCCAATTTTAGCACTTTGATTTGGTGTAACAACTCCTACTCCTCTTAAACGAACTTGCCATCTTTTAAATTCATTCGATTTTTCTTCCTTATCTTGTGCACTAACAAAATTTACTGCCATTAAAGAAAACGCCATGATTACAAAAACTATTTTTCTCATTTTTTAATTAGTTTAAAATTATGAGTCAAAGATATTTAGATGTAAAAACCTAAAAACTGATATAAATCATAGATTAAAAAATATTTATCTGTAATTATCATTTTAAAATGCTACAATTTTGATTTACATTTGTGGTCCTTATGCAAAAGACAGTTAACATACTTAATAAACGCGCTAAATTCGATTACGAAATTTTAGACAAATACACTGCTGGAATCGTTTTAACCGGAACCGAAATCAAATCGATTCGTTTGGGGAAAGCTGCTATTACTGAAAGTTTTTGCGAATTTAATGATGGTGAATTATTTGTAATTAACTCACACATCGAAGAATATTTATACGGTACACATTACAACCATAAAACTAAAAGTGAACGTAAACTTCTTTTAAACAAGAAAGAATTAAAGAAATTATTTAAAGATTCAGATAACAAAGGATTAACTATTGTTCCGCTTCGTTTGTTTACCAATGAAAAAGGATTGGCTAAATTAGATATTGCCTTATGTCGTGGTAAAAAGAACTACGATAAACGTGAATCGTTGAAAGAACAAGATACCAAACGCGATATAGCCCGAATTAAGAAAAGTTTCTAATCATACTCTTATGAAAGAAATTTTAAAACAAGCTCGAATAGAAAAAGGTCTTTCCACTAGAAAGCTAGCGGAACAAGCAAAAATCGACCAAGCTTTAATTAGTAAGTTTGAAAACGGATTTCGCATTCCAACAAAAAAACAAATCCAAACGCTAGCTCAAATTTTAGAAATCGACATAAAGCCTTTATTAGTTGCTTGGTACAAAGTGAAGCTGGACCATAATTTCGATTTAAATCCATTTGCCATTCAGGCAATTACTGAAATTCTTCAAGAAAAAGGCATTGAAGTTGGGAATTCATCGAAAGAAAAAGAAATCACTTCCATATTAGACGAATTGGAAGTTTTAAAACAAAAATTAACGAATCTTCGCTAATTAATTTTTATTTTCCAAAAGCGGTACAAATCGGAAATCACCAAATTCGTGTCTTTCAAATTGCGTTTCGTTTTTGCGAATCAACAATGTCATGATTTGTTCTTTTTCGCCTACTGGAATTACTAACCTTCCTCCTATCTTCAATTGTGCCATTAAAGGTTGCGGAATAAATGGCGCTCCAGCCGTTACAATAATACTATCAAAAGGAGCATAATTTGGTAATCCTTTGTAACCATCACCAAAAGACAAGTGTTTTGGACGAATGCTTAACTTTGGCAACAAAATTGAAGTGGTTTTAAACAATTCATTTTGGCGTTCAACTGAATATACTTTGGCACCCATCAAACATAAAACAGCCGTTTGGTAACCACTTCCGGTTCCAATTTCTAATATTTTATGATCTTTTTCTACTTCCAATAATTGCGATTGAAAAGCCACAGTGTAGGGTTGGGAAATGGTTTGACCAGCTCCAATAGGAAATGCCTTGTCTTGATAGGCAAAATTTTCAAAACTAGAATTTAAAAACAAATGGCGCGGAATTTTACCAATAGCAGCTAACACGTTTTTATCGGTAATTCCTTTGTCTTCCAACTGTTTTACGAGCTGATTTCTAAGTCCTTGATGCTTATTAGTATCTTTCAATTTGGGTACGAATTTATTTTGTAAAAATAGAAAACAAATTGTCAATTATCAATTAAGATTTATCAATTAATTTCTATTTTTGTTGAAAATACTTTTTTATGCTTAAAGTTGGAGTTTTAGGTGCTGGTCACCTTGGAAAAATACATTTGAGATTATTAAATCAATCTGAGAAATATGAATTAGTAGGCTTTTACGATGCTTTTGAAGAAAACGCCAACAAAGTAGCAGCCGAATTTGGTTATAAAAAATTCGATTCTATTGCCGAGTTAATCGCTGCGGTAGATGTAGTAGATATTGTAACGCCAACCATACAACATTTTGATTGTGCAAAACAAGTTATCGAAGCCGGAAAGCATATTTTTATCGAAAAACCAATTTCAAATACTGTAGCAGAAGCAGAAGAAATTATCGCTTTAGCTAATAAATACAATGTAAAAGGGCAAGTTGGACATGTAGAACGTTTCAATCCTGCGTTTACTGCTGTGAAAGATAAAATCAACAATCCGATGTTTATTGAAACGCATCGTTTGGCAGAATTCAATCCTCGTGGAACGGATGTTCCTGTGGTTTTGGATTTGATGATTCACGATATTGATGCTATTTTGAGTGTTGTAAAATCGAAAGTAAAATCAGTAAATGCAAGTGGAGTTGCTGTAATTTCAGATTCACCAGATATTTCAAATGCACGTATCGAATTCGAAAACGGTTGTGTAGCGAATATTACTTCAAGCCGTATTTCTATGAAAAACATGCGTAAATCGCGTTTCTTCCAAAAAGACGCTTACATTTCTGTAGATTATTTAGACAAAGTATGCGAAATCGTTCGTATGCAAGATGCGCCAGAAGTTCCAGGTGATTTTGATATGATTTTACAAAATGCTGAAGGTGTAAAAAAACAAATCTATTTTGACAATCCACATGTAGATGCTAACAATGCCATTTTAGACGAATTAGAAACATTTGCAGACGCTATCAATAATAACACCACACCAATCGTAACGTTAGAAGACGGAACCGAAGCATTACGTGTGGCGTATCAGATTATTGATTGTATGAACGCTAGAAAATAAAAACCAAACAAACCTAAAATAACAAAATGAACACAATAGCTGTAATTGGAGCAGGAAC
>Ga0209373_10004465_pt1 | contig 12049 bp, 10 predicted proteins | sample Higcelweek5metaG_FD_187173 | JGI IMG/M metagenome (GOLD analysis project Ga0209373, IMG submission 187173) | Freshwater pond sediment microbial communities from the University of Edinburgh, under environmental carbon perturbations - High... | ecosystem: Environmental > Aquatic > Freshwater >... | reverse complement strand
ACCATAAAAACAACGTCAATTCCCGTCGCTGGCTCGAATACATCTTTGTCAGACTCAGCATTACCCCGGCCACCGAAATTGATTCGTTATTGCCGCATCGCTGGAATGGTACTGACTGACCGCTTACTCCTATTATCTCACACCTGTCCTAACAAATTTTTGAAGGGGTGAAAAAAGTGGAGCCAACTTGTCCGTAACAGTATATGACGGTTGCCTAAACCCCCAAGAGGCTCCGTAATGAAAAATACATCAGTCAGCCTGTTCCGTCAAGTATTGAATTTGATTCCGAAGCGAGAATTTGAAGAAATAGTTATGAGTGCGCCAAGCAAAGCTGGCATCTGCAAGCTGGACAATCCAGCACGGGTAAAGGTTAGCCGCCGGCCCGGAACGGAACTGCGGGCATAGTGAGGTAACGAGCCATGCCGAGCCGCAGGGAAGGCGATTTATCAGCCGCGAAAGCTGAGGGATTGAGCCCCGAAATATTCATCGTTGCACGAGGTCAGGCGCTTCATTTCGCTGAACCCAGCAACGGATTGCGCGATAACAATGGCAAGCGCAATTACGGCGTGCCGGGGTCAGAGACCGTGGCGGGTAAATCAACTGTAATGTCGGAACTTGGGAGATCCGCCCCACTCTTCGTTTGGAAGTACCGCGTAGAAGCCGAAAAGGCGACGAAACGGGATGGTGAACGGGCGGAAGTCGGATCAGCTCATAGTAGTATGCGCACGACGCATGTCGAAGGGGCTGACACAAGAGCATTGAGGGAAAGATACCATGTATAGGTGACAAGAAATTGTCGGGAGGGGGAGAAAAAAACTCCTTTGTCGAGTAACTTTGGAATTGAACCGACCAAAGCAACAAAGGAGTTTTAAGAATGCAGAGAAAAGGTAACACGATCAGTCGCAAAAGTCAAGTGAAAAATCTGGAAACGGTGGGAATTGACATGGGAGGCGCGTTGTGGGCGACGTCGATACGAGATTGGGAAAGCGGGAAAGTGAGCTGTTACAGCCTCCGAGATAAGGAAGACAGATCGAAGGAGTTACAGTTGTTCGATCTGGTATCCAGTCGAATCCAGGCGGGGAAAACAGTGGAGGTATTCTACGAGGCGGGTCGTTATGGATTCAGTCCGGCGCGTCGGCTTTTGGAGATGGGCGCGAACGTTCATATTCTCCCGATCAACAAGCTGAAGGTGATTGTATGCGGGAAAGCGATCAAAACAGATAAGCTGGATGCAAGATTTCTCAGTGACTTGCATCCTTCGGATCAGACGCCGGAAGTTTATATCCCGACACTGGATGAGGAAGGTCGGCGCGACGCGGAACGCGAGTTTGATCGTCTCAAGGCTTCGATCAACCGCGTAAATGCCCAAATGCTCGCCTTGATTGATCGGACTTTACTGCCGGCGCCTGATTTTCACCGAACCGCTATGGAATGGAGGAAAGCCGTCTTGCAGTGGTCGGAAACGCCTGAATGGAATCAATGTCCGGAGTTGCTGCGGCGGCGTTTGCCGAATATGATTTCCGAGCTGGAACTCTTTGAGAAGGAATTGCGGGAATGGCAGGATGTCATTCGGCAATATCAGAAACGCGATGAAGAAAACTGCAAGAGCGCGGAAAATATCGACAGGACCGCCGAAACGGTACGGAAATTGCAACAATTCAAAGGAGTCGGTGAGCGTTTGGCCCGTCATTTGCCGTGGGAAGTCGGGGACTTTGGGCGCTTCGGAAACGGCAAGCCGTTTGCATCGTTTCACGGCTTGACGCCAAGTCCTTATTGCAGCGGAAGAATGAACCGGGAACAGGGGATCAGCAAGGCCGGACGCAAAAGCCTGCGAAAAATGGCGATCGAGTGCGCCTGGTTGTGGTATCGCTGGCAACCGGAAAGCTGGCTGGTCAAAAAATGCCTCTTCACCAGAATTTGTGGGAGAACTCCGGTTCGGGAAGCTCGCCAAGTTGGTGATATAAGCATATTTTTGCGATTTTGAGAGTGCGGAATCCAAAAGATTTTCTGATCGTCAAATTTATTTTCCTGTTCAACCCCTTGACTATACCACTATTGAATTGCTTTTTTGCCCGAAAATAATTCAGAATCAGAAGTCGATGCGTTGCCAATATTCTGGCGATATCTTTCGTTGGCTCAATTCGACTGCGTGTTGCCGTGTGGTACCATTGGTCCAGAAATCGTCCCGCCCATCTCGGCGAGCGATAATTCCCGTGAAAACCCAATTTTTTTTCATTTCTATCCGATTTTTTGTTGTTTTTCTTATTTTTCTATGGTATAATACTGTTATTGCACTGTTATGATAATTGGGGACGACATGAAAAAAACATTAGGAATACGGCATTCCATCATCGGGGAAATTTATCGGGCGGGAAAATCGTCCGTCAAACTGGAATCGGTGCGGGACACCGCCAAACGGTTCGGCGTGGCGCAATGCACGGTTTCCGCCGTAATGAAGGAGCTGATCCGAGAAAATTGGCTGTTCTCGCGCCCCGGCGTCGGTGTATTCACCAACCCCGGAAAGTTCGCCGGCGACGCGGCCGGCGAAATGGCCGGCGTCATTCACGGAGACGGACGCCTCTATTACTATAACCGTCCGATGTTTGATACGTTCACGGCGTTGGGACATGCCTTGCTCAATGCCGGAATGAATTTCCGCAACATTCAACTGGACGGAGAATCGTCGGCGGACGTCCGTCAGGAGATCGAGAGCGCCCGCCTCACGGCGCTGATCTGGATGACCGATTTCGTTCAACTGCCCGAAACGTACCGACGGCTTCCGGCGGAACTCGCCGATGAAAATTGGCGGGTGATCGGCGATACGAAGGACTTTGAGCGTATCAATGTGGTTGTTCACGATACGGCTCCGCTGTTTCGTGCCTGGGATCGTTTTTTTGCGCAGCGTCCGGCAAACATTCTCTGTTATCTGCCGCCTTGGCACACCGCGCACTTTCCGCAGGGACCCACGGTTGAATTTCTGCCCGCAGGCGCACCCTTTCCCATTCCGGGAACGTTTGACATCATCGTCACAGACGAAGCTCATTTTGAACGATTTACCGGTCTGGCTCCAGAGGTTTACCGGTGGAACGAGGACGTCGCCGCCGGGTTGTTGCTCACTCCAAACCGGGAGGCTCACGCCGCCGCCCTAGTCGCTCGACTGCAGGAAATCAACGACGGAGACCATTCCGTCAGAAAGATTCATATTCCCATGAAGAAGGAGAAGATCCAATGATCCCCACCAAAGGCAAAGCCATCGTTTTTGAAGCAAAACACCGGGCGGTTGTCCGGGAAATCGCGTTCCCCGAGGCGGACGCGGGTTCCATTGTGGTCAAAACCAAATACAGCGGTGTTTCGTTCGGTACGGACATGTCGCTCTATGAAGAACTGGCGTTTCCCTCTTCCAATCTGAGCTATCCGTTGGTTCCCGGTTACGAAGAGGTCGGCGAGGTGGTTTTCGTCGGCCCCAACGCTCCGTGGAAGAACAACGGGGTGGCGTTCAAAGTCGGCGACCGGGTCATGACCAATGAGGTCCGCTGGTTCCCCGAACTCTGTGCCGCGTGGGGCGGCAATGTCTCCTATGCAGTGAAAAACCTCAAAACGGCACCGTATCCGATGGATGAAGTGGTTGCCATCCCGAACAACGTTTCGTATGAGGAGGCGGTGGTCGCCTACCTCGCCACGGTCGCCTTGAAAGGGGTCAAAATGGTCGGCATCGGAAAAGGCGATACCGTCATGGTTGTCGGCTGCGGCTGTGTCGGGTTGTCCGCCATGCAGCTGGCACGGATTTTCGGCGCGGGCAAACTTATCGCTGCCGACATTCACAAGAACCGGCTGGAAGGTGCCGCCCGTTTTGCCGACCACCGGGTTGATCTCTCGGAAGGACATGCGGCGGAGGCAATTCGTGCCGCCAACAACGGCGAACTTGCCGATGTGGTAATTGAGTGCAGCGGCGATCCGGCGGCGGTGAGTCCGCTGGCGGATTATGTCCGTCCGGGGGGGCGGGTACATCTGCAGGGACAGTACCGGGCGCCGATTGTGATTACCGAATACCAACGCTGGAATTGCAGCGATCTGCGGATTTCCTGTTCGATCGCAACCGACAAGGGATGCAAGGCGGAGATTCTGCGTTACATCTCGGAGGGCAAATTCAATGCACGTCTTTGGGACGAAATCGTTCCGGTCGATCAGGCCCCGGAAATCTACGCCGAAATCGCTGCCGACCGGTACCGGTATCTCAAGTTAATTTTCCGCTGGGAGGATTGAGCCATGAAAAATCCGATTTACACCTCGTCTCCGTGGGGATTCCGCTTTCTGGAACTCCAGGAATACTGTGCCGCGCTGAAAAATCTCGGCGTCGATCGGCTTTGTTTCATGACCGGTCCGGCGGACGGTTTTCCGCAGGCGCTGAAGGGCGGTTCCCGGAACGTGTCGCGGATTTGCGATGTGCTGGCGGCAAATGGTGTTGCAGCCCTGGAGTGTGCCATGGTGTTGGACGGACCGGATGACGACGTGGCGCTGATCGCCGGAATCGGCGCGCCGTATCTGCGAATCTGTGAAGTATGGGAGCATACGCCGGAAGCGTTGAAAACGGTCGCGGCAAAGTTGCACCGCTTGGGCAAAATGGCCGCCGACAAAGGGCTCACCGTTATTGTGGAAAATCACGGCGGACTGATGGCGACTTCCGATGACTGCCGCCGTCTTCTGGAGGCGGTCGGCCGTCCCAATGTGAAACTCAACTACGACGCGGCGAATTTCCTCCATTACGGCGGAGAAGATGCGCTCGCCGCGCTGCGGAACGTGCGGGATCTTTTGGCATTCACTCATCTGAAGAGCGTTACCGAACCGGGTTTTGGCAATGGGACGTTCTGCCGGATTCGGGAGGGCATCATCAATTATGCGCCGATTCTGCGGGAGTTGAACACCTTCTACCGCGGTCCGTTGGGCGTGGAATACGAAAAACCAGAGGACGTGATCGACGGCACCCGGGACGATTTGGAATCTTTGCGCAAATGGGAGACCGGCCAATGAATCCGGCGTTACGTGCGGCCCATTTTCAACTGACGCGGCGCTGTAATCTTGCCTGCCGCTTCTGCGGCCAGAACCAAGGAATGGCAGGCGCGGGAAAACGCGATCTGCCGTTGGCATTCTGGCTGCGTACAGCGGAGGAACTGGCGGCGTTGTCTCCAGAGCCACCGACCGTGACACTGTGGGGCGGCGAACCGTTGTTGTACCCTGAAATCGACGAATTGGCCAGAACGTTGTTCCGTTGCAACATCCGTCTAAACATCGTGACCAACGGAACGTTGATAGACCGACATATTCCGATATTGGCGGAATGCTTAGATGCAATTTACGTTTCCGTCGACGGAAGGCCGGAGTTGAACGACGCCGTGCGCGGAAGCGGATGTTTTGAAAAAATCCGCAACAATCTGGAATTGCTGCGACACCGGCACGGCAAGGTTATCACCTTGACCACAGTGTCGGACGTAAATGTGGCGGAGTTGGCGGAACTGCCGGAACAGCTGGCGGCGTTGGCGCCGGATCGTATGGTGTTGGGACCGTTAATGTATCTGACCGGGGAAGAGGTGGAGCAATACCGTGCCTACAGTCGGACCACGTTCGGCTGCGATTACCCGGAGTTGGAGGTGTGGCGGCGGGACGACGATGTTTACTACCAACGTTTGCTGCGGCGGGGGCGGCGGGGTCTGGTCGATTCTGGGGCGGTAACGCTGACGCCGCACGCCCGGTCGAATCGGAAACACTGCGTCCAGCCTTGGAACCGGGTGCATATCCGACACGACGGGCAGGTCGGATTTTGTACGGATTACTTCGGCTTCAGCGCAGGAAACCTCCAGGAACAAAGCCTTTCCGAGATATTTTTCGGCTCCCGGGCGCAACTCTTCCGGGAGGCGGTCCGCCATCACCGGTTGTCTATCTGTAACCACTGTCCGTGGAAACTTCAACACATAGCGACTCCGGAAGTACTTTAAACGGCATTCTATCACAAGTTTCCAGAACTTCGCTTGCCGCATTCTGAAAAGCGCCGAATGAAAAACAACCGGTGCGTTTTTCAATGCCTTCTATGACCTTATGATTGCATTATCGATTCGTCAACGAAATAGCTTGCATATTGAAGCCGCAGATGCCCGAAAACTGGTCAGTGCCGTTCCAGGGAAAGAAAAATGAGCTTTTTTTGTTTCTTTACCTTGACAAATCGGAAAAGATCGGCCATAATAATGATATGCCAAGACATAGGGCACGACATAAGATACGGGGGTTGTGTAAGGATGAAAGAGAAAGCGTCAAAAGAACTTTCTGCCGGAACTTTAATCCAGCATGAGATCATCAATATTTTGCTGCGGTACCCGGACAAACTGATCCGGCTTCCATCGGCAGCGGAGCTTGCCGCCAAATTCAATATGTCCGTCAGGACAGTCACACGGGCATTGAAGGTGATGGTGGACGAGGGATACATCGAAGGGCGTCAGGGGGTGGGGATGTTTTCCATTCCCGGCAAAATGTTCTGTTTGCCGGAGAACAACTTCAAGATCATCGGCCTGCTTTGTGGAGACGGACGCTTGATGATTCTGACGGCCTCCTGGTGGCGGCAGCTCTCGTACACGGGAATGGCGGTCACTCCGGAGCTTTCCAGCTATGTGCGGTACATCACCTTGACTGTAGGAACCGAAGAGGGGGCCTATCAAGAACTGCGTCTGATGAACCTGGATGCCGTGGTGGTGCTGGATGGGGCATTACATGTGCTGCGGGCTTTGAAGCGGCTTTACGACGAGGGAATGCCGGTGATGACCATCGGCCATGACCAGGAGGGACTGCCCGCCGCCCGAAGCAGTTGGGATACCGCATACGAAGAGATGGGGCGGCTGTTCATACAGGAGAAGAAGTTCCGGATGTTCGGCATTGATCACGACTATGTGGACAGTGGACTTGATCAGGGTCTGACCTCTTTTTTCAAACGGAAGAAAATTCCTTTCTCGTTCACCAAAGTCCATCAGTTCAGCGAGATGCTGGACGCCTGCCGGGAATTTCAAAAGAGCGGGAAGTGGCCGGATATCCTCTACTTCCGCGATGATTTCTTCTATCGGTTCCGGAACATTTTTCAGGGGAAAATACCGCCCGAGTGTTTGGTGCTGATGCAGGGCCGGGAGGATCAGGTCCCCGACGACTTCTACGGTATTTTGAGCATTGGCGATCTGGAAGAGACCGGGCGTCTGGTCATTGCGGCCATCAACGACATGCTTCACGGCAAAAAGGTGATGGAGGTCACTTGCAAGCCTTATTTTGTCAAACTGATTGATAAGAGAAAACAATCTCAAGATAAGGGAAAGTAAGATGGAATTGAAGAAAAGGATGACCGCAGTGCTGGCCGTGATGGCGCTTGGCTGTATCCTGCATGCGGAACAGACCCTCTCTCTGGGTAAACAGGATTGGAATTCCACCATTCCCGGTGTGACATACGCAGACGGGGTGCTGCGGATCAATGTTCCGCCGGAAGCGGGAGGGAAACCCGGAGTGCTCGGCGTCCATCGTCAGTATTGCCGCCGTGATCTTGTGGGCAAAGAACTCGTCCTTTCCGTGGAGATCAAGGTGGAAGATACCGCCATCACTCCGGGTTCCACTCCCCATATCAGCGGCCCCAAGTTCATGGTCATTTCAAACATTCAGGGAAAAACGCAGTATTTCGGGCCCTCGATTCCGGCCAGAAGTTCCGATTTCAAAAAATATTCCTTTGTCTTCAAGATTGCAGAGGACGGGTATTTCTCTGTCTCCCTGGGCTTGCAGAACGCCACCGGAAAGGTCTCTTTCCGCAATCTGAAGATCGAGGTCGCCGATACTTTTGCAGATCTTTCCGCCCGTGCCAACATGGGATATGCGGATGAAAAGGAAAAAGATGGCGTGGGCGGCTGGTCCGATCAGGGGGCAGAAAACGACGGTTCCGGTTTTGATTTCCGCAAACAGACTTTTGCCGGGATTCCTTTCCGTCCTCTGGACCCTGCCAAAAACAATGGGAAATCGGTCCTTGTCTTCAGATCAAGCAACTTTGAAAGCGGGAGCAACGATGTCGATCTCTCACTGCCGGCAGGCTGTACGGGGAAATATCTGTATCTTCTTCATACATCCTGCTGGAATGGAGGGAGCGGCGAATTCGGGACCATCACGTTGAAAGGCAGTGCCGGTACGCAGGTGATAACCTTGAAGAGCGGAACCGATATCGCGGATCAGTGGCATCCCGCCGCTCGCTCCAATCTTCGGGTGGTGCAGTCCTGGAACAACCGGGCAGGAGCCCAGAATGGGATGTATGCCAGCGTTTTCAAGGTGGACCCCAAAATCGGAGTTGTTCAGAAAATCACTCTGAAGCAGAGCAATCCGTCTGCCGTCTGGATCGTGGCAGGGATCACACTGTCGGATCAATTTTACGCGAATCCGGTTGAAGAGCGTTTTGTCGTCACCGCAGGGGATCGGTTCCAGCCGATCCGGGTTCCCGAATCGCCCCGGATCATTCCGGGAAGCGCCCTGGACCTCTCGGCTGTCAATACGGGAGCCATCCATCCTGTCTCTCCTGGTGAGAATGGAAAACTGTTGTCCGGCGGAAATCCCATCCGACTTTACGGAGTTGCGCCTGATGTGAGCGAGGGCGATTACTACATCAACCATGACGAAGGCAAGCAGAAGTTTGTCCATCCTCACGGCGGCCAGAGCAGGGAAACCATCACCCAGGTGACGGAAGAAGCTGTACGCAACGGCATGAACTTCTTCCGGCTTCACTGCTTTGATATGGTGACCGTCCGGGACGGAGTCGCTTCCCTGAATCATCTCCGGCTGGACAAGTGGGACTGGCTGATCGCCGAATGCGAACGCCTTGGTGTTTACTTCCAGATCGATACCATGCATGTCAACGGTTTTTACAATAAGCCCGAGGATGACTGGACCGCCAGAAATGTCGTCGCCGCCAAACGCAATGCCAAGTTTCATCTTCTTTTCAGTAAGGAGATGCGCCAGGAATACAAGATCGGCATGACCGCTTTCCTCCACCACGTGAACCCTTATACCGGACGCCGTCTGATGGATGAACCCGCGCTGGCGGGCATCAACCTCTGCAACGAGCAGGAATTCGCCTTCATGACGGAAAACCTCTCTTCCTGGGATGCCGCTCTTCCTGAGTGGAGAGCGTTTATCGGGGATCCCAACGCCCCCATGTTCAAAAAGCGCGACTGGGCGCAGAAAAACGAGACCGGCCGCAAGGTCAACGAATTCATTACCGTGAAGTGGCGCGAGATGCGGCAGTGGTATGCCTCCTGCATGGAGGAGATCGGCTATCACGGCATCTGCACGCTGTGGGATATGACCGGTTCCATGCATTACAATCTGCTGCGCAGTGAAGAGACGGTTCAGGCAAAGCACGCCTATCACTCCCATCCCACGGCAAATTCGACGGTCCAGTCCCAGGGAAGTGATATCGAAAGCGGTCTTAAGTGTTTCCGCATCCTGACCGATTCCCACATTGCCGGACTCCCCTATCTGGCAAACGAGACCGGCCACATCTACTGGAACCAGTACCGCTATGAACAGCCTTTCGCAATAGCGGCCCCCGGCGCCTTCCAGGGCGTTGATATGATCGTTCCCTGGTGTACTCCGGTGCACATTTACAATTCCGGAATTCTCTTTCCCTGGTGTGCCTCCAGCGATCCCATTCTCCGGGCCACGGTGGTTCAGGAAGCCTTCCTGTTCGCCCGGGGCGATGTGAGTGAAGCCCATCAGCGAGGGGTGCGTCTGACCTTCTCGGAAAAAGGGATTCAGGAAAGTAAAAGCTGGAATGAGGGGCTCAACGGGATTCAGTCCCGTCTCGCCCTGCTGGTCCCCTTCGGTTTGGAGCGTGCCGACCGTAAAAAGAACGCCGATCCCTGGAACGACCTGCGTCTGCCGTTGATCGGAGGGTCTGCCGTGGTCGACAATCTGGAAATGCACTGGGGCGCCTCCACCAGTGTGGAAAGCTTTGGAAACCTGAGCATGACCGATTATGTGAAGATTCTGCGCCGAGAGAAACTCCTGGATTCCGCCAATCGCAGCAACGGCACCACGATCTTTGAAAACTGCACCCGGGAGTTGCTTGTCATGCCTTCCGAACGCTATATGACCATCAATACCCCCCGTTTTCAGGGGCTCTGCGGCGAGACCGGCTCCAAGGCCGATCTCCGCGACCTCCATGTGGAGCTGACCAAGACCCGCGGTTCCTTCAGCGCCATCTCTTTGAACAAGGAGCAGACCTTGGACAATGCCGATCATATCCTGCTGGTTTATGCGACCAACGCTCTCGGCAACGGAATGATCTTTGCCGACGACACCATGAACAAGGTTCTGAACTTTGGCACTACGCCGCCGCTTTTGGAGACCGGCAAGGTCCGGTTCTCTCTGAAGAATGCCAATGCCGGGCGTTTTGTCCTCTATCCTCTGATGGTCAACGGCCGGCGGATGACCCCTGTTCCGGTGACGGGAAAAGACGGCCGGGTCGAGATGGAATTGGATACCGCCAGACTGCCGGAAGGTCCCACGGTCTTCTTTGAATTGGCTGCGAAAAAATAAAGGAACGCATTTATGTCCACTGGTGGAGAACATATATTCCCCTATCCGGAAAATGCTTCGGCCACCGCGGGAAACGGATGACTTTCCCCGGAAAGAACGGCGTCGATCCTGGCGGCGCGGATGATCAGGCGTTTCCACCCCATTAGGCGTTTTAACAAAAGAGGAGGACGGGAACAGGGCAAAACAGATAAAATCTGCTTCGAGGCTCCGTATGTTTCAACAAACCAGCCACGTAAAGAAAGTAAGGAAGAACACTATGATGAAAACAAACAGAAAAAACCGTGTTGAAGATCGAGCTGACATGTCGATGTTCACATTAATTGAACTTCTTGTCGTTATTGCGATCATCGCCATTCTGGCCAGTATGCTTCTGCCGGCATTGAACAAGGCTCGGGATAGGGCAAAATCCATGAACTGCTTGGGAAATCAGAAGCAGATCGGCCTTGCAATAAACAACTATAAAGATGATTTCAACGGCTTTTTGCCGAGCTATTACCTGTATACGCCTCAGGGCGGGATGTTTTGGCACGCATATCTTATCACGGGGGCAAAATATCTTCCCAAAAAGAGCTTTGTCTGTGAAACCTCTATAAACTCCCTTGTCAATTACTACAGGAGAGGCTGGGTATTTGCAAGTTCAAATCCGGTGGATTATCAAGCAACAAGTTACGGCATCAATGCAAAGGTATTGGGAAACCATAATGGTTCCGGTTCGAACCATCAAGATCCCCAAGTAAAGGATAGTATGATCAGAAATGCCTCTCGTATGATTATCACTGGTGAGAGTTACCTCTCGACCTACTTGGGACCATTTGCCCGGTTTATGTCGACCTACGATCCCCCGAGCGGTGTCTTGTGGCCCTGGCACGGAAACGCCTGCAACCTCTCTTATGCGGATGGTCATGCGGCCACCATCCACGCATCGGGGGCGACGGAGGCTAATATTTCCGCGGCCTACTACGAAGGTCCGGCCCTCAAATGGACCGTGGATAACAACAACTTCACGCCCACCGGCGCGAAGCACTGAAGTTTTGATTCTGCCGACAGTAATCGTTTGGGTCCTGTCGGCTTTTTTTGAGAAAGATTTATGTTTATGACTCCGAAACCAGTTATCCGGACGGATGCTCCGCCCTTGACCTTCATCTCGATCATTCCCGATTTTCCCGGAAAGGAAGCGTACACCGCCTCTCTGATTCGGGAACGGTTTGAGAAAACATCCATCCCCGACTACGCCATGAGCTACCCGCTCCATCCGCAGGGGAAAGACCCTTTGGACAAGGTGCGTATTCAGGCGGCCTCTTTTGCGAAACTGAAAGAACTTCTGACGGATTGTCCCATACGCCTGGGGATTCTCTTTCAAAGTTTTCTGGGACACGGAAGTACCTGGAGCCCCCACCCGGACAATGGCCTGGAGGGACAGCTTATTCTGACCCATGATGGAACTACGACC